>Ga0233411_10000640_pt1 | contig 10450 bp, 3 predicted proteins | sample Na_anoxic_2_MG_FD_179799 | JGI IMG/M metagenome (GOLD analysis project Ga0233411, IMG submission 179799) | Seawater microbial communities from Saanich Inlet, British Columbia, Canada - Na_anoxic_2_MG | ecosystem: Environmental > Aquatic > Marine > Inlet | place: Canada: British Columbia...
ATCGAGACACCGAGCGCAGCGCCGTCCGCGAGCAGTTGATCGGCGAGGTAACGGCCCAGATTCGTGAGACGTTGGACGTCGAGACCGTGCTCAAGACGGCCGCGCAGCAAGTGCGCCAGGCCCTGAAGCTGCCATAGGTCGTCGTTCGACTGAGCGCCCATCCCGCGGCGTTTCCCACCGGCGGGCCACAGCCTTATGGCGGTGAGGAGAGTAGCCCATGAACCAGTTTGACACGACTCTGCAGATCATCCTTCCCTTTGTTTGCCTGTGGGAACTGCTGGTGGCGATCTTTGCATGGATGCTCGACCGCCACACGCGGGCCAATCGCTACCTGGTCTGGACGATGATGCTCCTGGCCTTTGACGGCTTTGCCCAGAGCCAGCTAAGCGCCGCCGCCAACCTGGCCCAGGCCAGGCCCTGGACCTACGTTTTAGCGGCTACCCAAATGGCCATAGGCCCTACCGTGTGCGTCGTCGCGTTTAGCTTGTTGCGTCCCGATGCCTGGCCCCAGGAGCGGAGGAAACGTTGGCTGTGGCGAATCGCTCACGTGCTCATTTTTGTCCCCGCCGCCCTGACGTTGAGCGATGTTTTGCTTGACACCCACCTGCTCTACACCGGCCTCGACCCGGAAACTTATGCGGGAGGGTTTGTCCTCGTCGATACCTACCTGCAGGGCGACCTGTCGTGGCTCGTGATAGCGTTGGCTCAGTATGTCATGAATTTGTTCGCCCTGCTGCCGACCCTCTATGTGCTCCGTGACCGGCAGGCCGCGCCCCTCTTTCGGCAACGGGCCCGTTGGCTCATAGCCGTGCAATTTGCTGCTCCGGTCTTTGCCGTCGCGTTGCGTCCTTGGTTTGGCAACCTGGCGGGTGTCGCCCTGACCGGGCTGCTCTTTGGCGGCGTCTATGTCATCATGTTCTTCAAGGGCCTGGTATCGGATCGCATGTTGCGACAACGCCTGGCCAACGTGTCATTGGGCCTCAAAATATATATCGGCCTGGGCACTGCCGTCATCGGCTTGCTCATCGTCGGCGCCATCACCATCTATTCTAGCGCGGCCAACCGCCAATTGGTGGACCGCACCCTGAACCGCCAGCGCCAGTTGGCCGGTCTGGCCTCTGACATCAATACCAACCTGCTCAGCATCCAGAACGAGGTCTTTGCGTTTTACGACACCTGGTCTCTCACCGGTTTTGAAAAATCCTATCAAGCCGGCTTTGGAAAGGCACGCGAGATCTTTATAGCCGCCCTGGAAGAGAGACTGCAACAGATTGACGCCAACATTGTCGATACGCTACAACTGGACCCCGACCCCCAAACCCGCGCCGACCTGGAAAACATCGTGCGCAGCGTCAATGCGTACGACTTGACCATCCGCGAGATGACCGACCACATGGAACGCCGTGGCTTTAACACCAGTGGCCAGATCGGCCAGCTCCAGGAGACGCTGGATGAACTGGAGGGCTGGCTGAACAAACCTGGCCTGGAATCGCTCCAGATCACCCTGGTCGCAATGGATCGGCAAGCAAAAGACTTTTTCTTGCGCTCTGACATCGTTTCTGCCAGGATGGTGAGCGACTTGATTCAACAACAAAGAGATCTGATCGCCGCCGTCGAGGATGACGTGTTTAACTCGGCAGAAAAGAGCCAGTTGAACAGCCTGCTCGACGACTTTGACAGCTTGTTTTTTGCTGCGTCCAGCGAACACCGCCAGCTTCAGGATAACCGCAACAATCTCATCAACCAGAGCACCCTGGCCGGCATACTGGTTAGCAAACTCTTCACACAGCAGCAAACAGCTTTTGAAGCCACGGTGGAGCAACTGCAACTTCAACAATCCGACGCTACGATAACCATCACTGGCCTGGTCGTATTGACCTTCCTGGTCAGCACGAGCGTCGTCTACTTTATCGCCAGCCAGATCACGCGTCCTGTTCATGCATTGAGAGATGTCGCCAGGCAGTTGGGCGCGGGCGAGTTGTCGGTGCGCGCCAACGTCCATGGCAGCGATGAAATCGGCGACGCCGCTGCGGCCTTTAACCTCATGGCCAACCGGCTGCAAGAGCTACTGACGGGTTTGGAGGAGCAGGTGGCCATCCGCACCCACGACCTGGAACGTTACTCGGGCTATCTGGAGGCCTCGGCTGAAGTCAACCGCGTCGCCAGTTCGATCTTGGATGCAGACGAGTTGATCCGCCGCGTGACCGAGTTGATCCGTCAAAAATTTGATCTCTATTACGTGGGCCTGTTTTTAAAGGACGAGAGCGAAGAATGGGCCGTGTTGCAGGCAGGCACGGGCGAGGCCGGCCGGGTCATGATGGCGCGTGAGCACCGCTTGCACCTTGGCGGCGGTTCGATCATTGGCTGGAGCATCGAAAAGGGACAGGCGCGCGTCGCCCGCCCAGGCGAAGACGTCTCGGTGCATCTGACTGCGCCAGAACTCCACGATACGCGTTCCGAGGCCGCCATCCCCTTGCGCTCCCGAGGCCGGGTGTGGGGCGCGCTGTCGGTTCACCATAGTCAGCCCGACGCCTTTGAGCAAGGCGCCATCGCCGCCTTGCAGACGATGGCCGACCAGGTGACAGTGGCCCTCGACAACGCCACCCAGTTCACCGAGAGGCAGCAGTCTCTGGAGGCGGCGCAGCGCTCTTATGGTGAGTTGAGCCACCAGATGTGGCTCGATTTGCTCCGCGCCGGACCCGACCTGAGCTTTCGCGGCGACGAGCACGGCGTCAGCAGGGTCGCCGACACCTCGTGGCGGCCCGAAATGGCGCGGGCGTTGCAAGAGGGCCAGACCGTCCGGGGTGACAGTGGTGACGAGACCGAAAAAAAATACACCCTGAGTGTGCCCATCAAAGCCGGAGACGACGTGATCGGCGTGCTAGACACCTACAAACTCGGTGAGAGCGGTGTCTGGATGCCGGATGAGATAGACACGGTGCAAGAGATTACGGCCCAATTGGCGCTGGCGCTGGACAACGCCCGTCTCCACCAGAACACCCGCACCCGCGCCCATCGCGAGCAATTGACGGCCCAGATCACGACCAACATGCGTGAGACGCTCGACGTGGAGACGGTGCTCAGAACCGCGGTGGAAGAAATTTATGATGCCCTGGGCCTGAGCGAGTTGGTCATTTACTTGTCGCCCGAGACAGGATGACGTTAAAGGTAAAAGAGACCGTGAGCGTTTCCGTGCCAGAGACACCCGCGCAGAGCGGAGGCAGTTATGAGTGAAAAAGACAAAAGAATCACGTCAACGCAGCGCGACGACCAGGACTCCGGCGAGGCTTTGGCAGAATCCAGTCGAGCCTTCAGCCAGGCCAGCGCCGGCGAGTTGCGCCGGCAGCGGACCCTTAGACGCGCCTCGTTGACTTTTGCCCTGGCTGCAATCATGTCGGCGGCCGTCTACCTCTTGATATATCTCCAGACCCAGACCTGGCAGAATATGGCCGAAACGGGAATGGCCGTCATAGCTGCGGCGCTATGCCTGCTGGCCTGGCGACTGGCGCGCGGGAGACACCTCGATCTCGCATCGTACCTGTTACTCAGCGCTCCTGTGCTTTTGCTGCCGGCTTCTGCGCTGTTCCTTTCTGGCCTCGTCTTTGCTCTCTCTGCAGGAGTTCTGGTGATCGTTCCGGTTCTAGGCAACCTGATGCTGCCGCGTCAGCAAAGGCGCTATGCCATAGCCATCGGCGTCGTAGGAGCCGGGGCAACCTTGCTCATTGAACAGTTTGTGCCGTGGTCTCGATATGACGTCAATCAACACCCCCTGTTGCAAGTCTTTGCCCCTGGCATTGTCGTCCTCATCACGCTCACGGCCCTTTGGCAACTGGCCCGCATCTACCGGCACACCGAGACCATCCGCGTGCGCTTGCTCCTCAGCTTTGTGTCGTTGGTTTTGCTGCCCTCGGTGATCATCAACGTCGTCTCGATTGTTTCGTTCAGGCAAGATGCGGAGCAGCGGACCATCACCCAGCTCGAATCGGTCGTGGCGCTCAAAGAGGCCGAGATCGAGGCGTGGTTGGAAGACTTGCAGACTATTCTGGCCCTGATACTGATTGGAGAAGACGTCAAGCTCAACACGCGCGTGCTGCTGGGAGAAGACGTCACGGCTTTTATATCTGGCGAGGCCGCCCACGACAGGCTGATCAGGCAGTTTAATGACGTGATCCGCGAGGCGGAGCACCTGGACGAACTATTTATCATGGATTCCCAGGGCAAGGTCATCCTGTCTACCGATATTGAGCAAAAAGCCAAAGTCTATATCAATGAACTCTTTTTTGAGCGAGGATGGGAAGGGCCTTTTGTCCAGCCGCCAACTTATGACCTGGCGGTGGGGCATACGGTGATCGTGGTGCATCCCATCGTGGGCTCGCAAGGGAGAAGCGTGGGTGTCTTGGCCGGCCGCGCCAGCAGAGAAAAGCTAAACCAGATCATGAGCGAGCGCAGCGGCCTGGACGAGACGGGTGAAACTTATCTGGTCAGTGCAAACTATACCTTGCTGACCGAATCACGCTTTGTGGGCTATATTCCCGGCACAAATGTGCGCACCGACGAGGGCATAAGCGCCGCGCTCCAAGATCATACAAGCGCCGTCGGGGTTTACGATGACTATCGTGCCAAGTCCACCATTGGGGTCTATAGTTGGATACCCCAGCTTGAAGCAGTGCTGGCGGCCAAGCAAGACCGGACCGGGCTGCGCGGCATAGCTCAGACCATGTACCTCAACATTGGCGTGACCATTGCCTTGCTGGGCATCGCCATTATCACTGCGCGGCAGGTGACCCAAGACATCTCTGCCCCGCTGGCCGACCTGGCGCAAGCCGCCACAAAAATCGCAGCCGGCGACCTGAAACGAGTCGTAAAGGTAGGAAGAGACGACGAAGTCGCCGACCTGGCGCGAGCCTTTAATGATATGACGACCCAGTTGCGCGGTCTGGTCGGAGAGCTGGAGCAACGTGTGGCCGAACGCACGCAAAGCCTGGAGCGCCGCTCGGTCTATCTGGAAGCCTCTGCCGAGGTCGGTCGCGCTGCCGCCTCGATCCTGGATACCAGTCGTTTGGTGCGCCAGGTGGTCGAGCTGGTCCGCGAGCGATTTGGCCTATATTACGTGGGCCTGTTTCGGGTGGACGAGACCGGCGAGTGGGCGGTGTTGCGGGCCGGCACCGGCATAGCCGGCTATGCCATGTTGCAGCGCGGGCACCGCATCAAGGTTGGCGAGGGCATGATCGGCTGGAGCGTCGCCAATGCCGAGGCGCGCATTGCTTCTCAAGCCGAAGCCGATGCCGTGCGCCTGACGACCTCTGAACTGCCCGACACCCGCTCCGAGGCTGCCATTCCCCTGCGCTCGCGTGGTCGGGTGATGGGCGCGCTGACGGTGCAGAGCAGCGAGCCTGATGCCTTTGACGAGGCTCTCCTCACTGTGTTGCAGACCGTGGGCGACCAGGTGGCCGTGGCCCTGGACAACGCGCGCTTGTTTGCCGAAAGCCAGGCCGCCGTGGACGCCCAGCGCCGCGCCTATGGCGAGATAAGCCAGGAGGCCTGGGAGCAGTTGCTCCGCGCCCGTTCCGCGCGCGGATTCTCCAAGAGCGAGCAAGGCGTCGTGCCTCTCACCGACTCGCGCCAGTTGTATGAGGCCGGCGGCGGTCTTTATGACCCAGGAGGGAGCACGCATCTCCTGTATGTCACCCGCCCGATCTCTGTGCGCGAACAGGTCATCGGCATGGTGAATGCCCGCAAGTCTATGGACTCTGGCCAATGGACGGCGGAAGAGGTCAACTTGTTGGAGACGCTGATCAACCGCCTGGCAGAGGCGCTAGAGGGTGCGCGACTCCACGAAGAGGCGCAAAGACGCGCTCAACGCGAGCAACTGGCCCGCCAGATCACCGAAAAGGTCCGCGCCGCTCCCGACGTCGAATCCATCGCCCAGACCGCGGCCGAAGAATTGGTCAAAGCCATTGGCGGCGCGCGCAGTTTTGTCCGCTTGAGCACAGATGTAACAGACGTTCGTGAGCCTCAGTCGAACGACGTTCGTGAGCCTCAGTCGAACGACGTTCGTGAGCCTCAGTCGAACGACGTTCGTGAGCCTCAGTCGAACGACGACGAGGCGAGCAAGCCGTCGCCCTAGAGCCTATATACCTTTTATTTGAGGAGTTGCCATGAGCAACGACGAACCGCAACAACAGCTTGACCAGTTTCCCGATACCGAACCAGAATCGGATCAGAGTCCCCGCAGGGGGCAGGGGTCACAAGGACGCCTGGCGCGCAGACTGATCGTGGGCCAAACCGTGGCCACCATCTTTTTGACGAGTATGGTGGCGATTGGCGGGGCGCTGCTGCCAGAATCTGACTTGCTGGCCCTGATGCCTCTCGGGGTCACTGCCTTTGTCGTGGGCCTGGTGTCCTATGGACTCTTGCAGCGTGGCCGGCTTCGCCTGGGGGGCTATGTTTTCTCGCTCGGCACCAGCATGGCCGTCACGGCAAACGTCTTTGTGCGCGGCTACCAGGATGCCTCGCCCATATATTATCTGTGGCCCATCTTGAGCGCCTCGGTGACCCTGGCCGCCTGGGACGGCGTTGTGGTAGCGGCCTTTGCCACGATCTCTTACTTGATCCTGGTGACTATCGAGCGGCTTGGCTATCACAATCCTCCGCTCCTTTACAACGCGCAAGAACAAGCCCTGCTCACGGTCGGTTCTAGGGTGATGATGTTTTTCTTGTTGGCTTTTTTGGCCTGGCTCTCGAACCAGAGCTTGAGCCAGGCGCTGCAACGGACTCGCGGGGCGGCGCAAAAGTGGCAGGAACTCAACGTATCACTGGAGCAGCGTATCACCGCGCGCACTAAAGAACTCGGCCAGCGCGCCGCAGACCTGGAGCTAAACAGCCGCCAGCACCAGCGGCGCACCGCGCAACTAGAAGCCTCGATCGAGGTCACGCGGGCGGTCTCTTCGGTGCTCGATCCCGGCGAACGGCTCAACCAGGTGGTGCATCTCATCTCTGGATATTTCGGCCACTATCACGTCGGCGTCTTTATGCTGGATCAAGCCGGTCGTTGGGTCGTGCTCCAGGCCGCAAACAGCGAGGACGGCCAGCGCATGTTGGATCGCCGCTACCGGGCAGCCGTGGAAGCTCAAGACGTCGTCAGCGGTGTCGCCCGCTCGGGAGAACCCCGCATCGCCTTTAAAGAGGGCGCTGACGCCATCTATTTCGACGACGTCAACCTGCCCGACACCCGTTCTGAGGTGGCGCTGCCCCTCACTGCCCGCGATCAGATCATCGGCGTCTTGGATGTGCATAGCGTTGAGGAGCACGCCTTTGACGAGGAAGACGTGGGTGTGTTGAGCGCCCTGGCCGACCAGATCGCCATTTCTCTCGACAACGCCCAGCTCCGTGAGGCCAGCCAGACTGCCCTGGCCCAACTGGAGGCCATGCAGCGACGATACGTCAGCCAGGCCTGGCACGAGTATACCCTCCAACGCGAGGCCACCACTCAAGAATTTTATGCTGGCGAGTTGATGCCAGAGGGCGCCGGGGGCGCAGATGCCGCCGGGGGCGCAGATGCCGCCGGGGGCGCAGATGCCGCCGGGGGCGCAGAGGCCGCCGAGTTGACCGTCCCCATCAAGATGCGCGGTGGTCACGTCGTCGGCACGCTGGGCCTGCAAGAGGTGCAGGCCGGCGCGGAGCACGGCTGGAGCGACGACCAACGCGCGCTGGTCGAAACCGTCGCCGAGCAGGTTGCCCAGGCCATGGAAGCGGCCCAGTTGTTTGACGAAACCCGGCGACTTGCCCAGCGCGAGCGTCTGGTGGCCGAGATCACGGGCAAGATCCGCGCCGCGCCCGACATAGACAGCATCTTGCGTACCGCCGTTCAGGAAATCCGCCGCGCGCTGCGCGCCAGCCACGGCGTGATCCGCCTGGGCACCGAAACTCACTTGCGGCCGCCGGAAAAAGAGAAATGAAAAACGAGAAACGAGAAACTAGAAACGAGAAACAAATAATGGGAGACATTGCACCGTCCTGGCACGGGGAGCCGGGCGAGGGAGGTGGTCAAGATGAGTGAGGAATCACGCAATGCCCCAGGGGCACATCACAAATCACTCTTGCAGCGTCAGCATCAAGCCAGCCGGGCCATCGCCGCGGCCGGCGACGAGACCGCCGTGGGCCAGGCCCTGATGGACTTTGCCGCTTCTGGCGACGTCGACGCCGCCCGTGTGCTCCTTTTTGACGACGTCATAGACGGCCAGCCCACCATTATGGAAACGCGTGAAGGTTGGACGGAGGACAACCGCCCGGTCCAAGCTCATGGCAGTCGCTTTCCCCTGGCCGACTATCCTTTGCTAAAGTTCCTGGACGCCAGCACCGCCGTCGTCTGCGAGAACGTAGAGACCGACCCACGGACCAACGAACCTGTGCGCCAACTGATGGCCCTCTCGGGCGTGGGCTCTTTTGCCTTTATCCCCCTGACCGCCGGCCACCGCGACCTGGAATCGAGTCAACATGCCGAGTTGGACCAGGTCTGGCTGGGCGCGGCCTTTATCGCGCGCAACACTCCCTCAACCTACGACCAAGAGCTGATTTATGCCTGGTGGACGCTGGCCGGTCAGGCGGCCAGCGCCATCGAAAACGCGCGCCTGTTTGCCAGCCTCCAGCACGCCCACCAGGAACAGCAGCGGCGCTCTGCAGAACTGGAGAGCTTGCACGAGACGCTGCTGGACCTGACCCAGGAGCAGCGCGACCTGAATACAGTGCTCGAAATCATCTCCCGACGGATCATGACCCTGCTAGACGCCGACGGCGGAGGGGTCTGGCTGTGGCAGGAGGAGGACCAGGAACTAGAGTTGGTCATTACCTTCCAGGTAGGCGGCATAGATCTCGCGGGCCGCCGGCTCAAACCGGGAGAGGGGCTGACCGGGCGCGCCTTTGTCGAAAGAAAAATCCAGGTGATTGACGATTATCCGACCTGGGCGGGACGCTCGTCCACCTTTGACGACGCGCCCATTTTTGCCGCCATGGCAGTGCCCATGTTCTGGCAAAATCAGGTCGTCGGCGCCCTGGTCGCCACCCGCAGCCAGCAAGGGCGGCTCTTTTCCACCCGCGAACAGCGCCTGGCCCAACTGCTGACAGACCAGACGGCGACTGCCGTCCAGAACGCGCGCCTGCTTGCCCAGACGCAGGCGGCATTGGCGGAAACCGCAAGCCTCTACGAGGCCAGCCGTCGCCTGACGACGGCCGGCGACCTGCAAGAGATGCTGGCGGCCGTCGCCAAAGGCGTACACGTGCCTGCCGTCAACCGGGCGGTGCTCTGGGCCATAGAATACAACGCAGCGGGTGAGGCTGTTGCCCTTTCAATGACGGCCAACTGGTACAGCGGCGAGGGCAGGCCCCCCATGCCGGTGGGGACGCGCTTTTCTCTGGAACAATTCCCCGACGTGCAGTTGGCTGCTATCCCTGAACCGATCTTTTCTCACAATGTCTCACAAGATAAACGCATTGACCCCGTGACGCGAATGACGTTTGAGCAAGAAAAGGTCCGCGCCGTGGCGTTATTGCCGTTGGGGGTTGGCAAGCGCCAGTTGGGGACCCTGATGCTTGCCAGTGAACAAGCTCATAAATTTGACGAGCGCGAAATTCGCCTTTACCATTCGCTGTCCGGGCAGATGGCGGTCCGCGTCGAGAACCGCCGCCTCTTGGAGCAAACCCAGGTCTCAGAGATCCGCTTTCGCGACGTGGCCCTCAGCGGCGGCAACTGGGTGTGGGAGACCAACGCGCAGGACCGTTATACCTACTGTTCTGAGCAGGTGACAGACGTACTGGGCTATACGCCCGAGGAGATCATAGGCAAGAGCCCCCGGAGCTTTATTCACCCCGAAGATGCGGACCACGGCATCCAGGTCATCGCTGAACTTGCTGCTGCTAAACAACCCATCGTGGACCTGGAGAGCCGCGCCCTCACCAAGGATGGCCGCGTGGTCACGTTGCTCACCAACGGCGTGTCCGTCCTGGACGAAAATGGAGACCTGCTGGGCTACCGGGGCGTGGTCAAAGATGTCACCGTCCAAAGGGAAGCCCAGGCCGAGCGCGAGCATCTGCTGGTCGCCTTGGAGCGGCGCAGCGCCCAATTGCAGGCCGCTGCTGAGGTCTCCCGCGCCGCCAGCAGCATCCTGGACCCGGATGAATTGATCCAACAGGTCGTGGACCTGGCCCAAGAACGGTTCGGCCTCTACTACGCTGGCTTGTTCATGATAGAGCAGACCAAACAAGCTGGCGAATGGGCCGTGCTAAAGGCGGGCACGGGAGACGCAGGCCGGAACATGGTAGAAGAGGCTCACAAATTGCAGGTCGGCGGCAAGTCTATGGTCGGCTGGTGTGCGGCCAACAAGCAAGCCCGCATCGTCATGGACGTGGAAGAGGAACCTATGCGCTATGTCAACCCTCACCTGCCCGAAACACG
>Ga0233411_10000645_pt1 | contig 10384 bp, 10 predicted proteins | sample Na_anoxic_2_MG_FD_179799 | JGI IMG/M metagenome (GOLD analysis project Ga0233411, IMG submission 179799) | Seawater microbial communities from Saanich Inlet, British Columbia, Canada - Na_anoxic_2_MG | ecosystem: Environmental > Aquatic > Marine > Inlet | place: Canada: British Columbia...
CTAGCCCTTGGCCTTTAGTAGCTTCTTTAGGAGCTTTTTTTATGACAACTGGTGGTGTTTTGTATATGCAAAATTTTTTAGGAGGAGGTCATTTATGTTTTGTTGGTTTTTTAACAATTTTATATGTAATGTATGCGTGGTGGCGCGATATTGTTAGAGAAGCTACTTTTGAAGAACAACATACAATGGCTGTTCAAAGAGGTTTAAGACTTGGTATGATTTTGTTTATTGTTTCTGAAATAATGTTTTTTTTTGCATTTTTTTGGGCATTTTTTCATTCTAGTCTTTCTCCTGTTTTTGGTATTGGAGGTGTGTGGCCTCCAGTTGCTATTGAAACAATTCCATCATCAGGAATTCCTTTAACAAATACTTTTTTTTTATTAAGTTCTGGTGCTACCGTAACTTGGGCTCATCATGCTATAATTATCAGAGCAAAAAAACAAGCAATTTTTGGTTTGATTTTTACTATCATTTTAGCAGCAATTTTTACTTTTTTTCAAGGTTTAGAATATGTAGATGCTCCTTTTACAATTACAGATAGTGTGTTTGGTTCATGTTTTTATTTAGCAACAGGGTTTCACGGTTTTCATGTTTTTGTTGGAACTATATCACTTCTTGTTTCATTAATTAGACTTGTTTTAGGCCATTTTACTTCAACTCATCATTTTGGGTTTGAATCTGCTGCATGGTATTGGCATTTTGTAGATGTAGTTTGGTTATTTTTGTTTATTACAGTTTATTGGTGGGGAGGTATTCATTAAAGTGTATTTAGAACAAAAAATAAAACTTTGTTAGTTTTTAATTTTTTACATCACTTCAGTAATTTGCTGTGTTTAGTTTGTCTTTTTAGATAAAACCAAAATGATGGAAATTGGTAGACATGCTAGGTTTAGGTTCTAGTTCTTTTTAAGAGTAAGGGTTCAAGTCCCTTTTTTGGTACTTAAATTAAAGTTTTATTTTATTATAAGGCAACAATAACTATATACTAAATTATATATTTAAAATTTGACGAAAATATTCTTAATTGTTTAGAGCAAGAAATCATTGTAGTTGAATTTTTACTATAAAAATCTTTTCCTCCAATATAAAAATCGTTTAACCATAATTTAAATTTTGTTGAGTATAGTTTTGATTGTTTATTTTTGTATATAAATTTTAAATTGTTTAAATCATAACAACTTGTTTTATTATTTGTTGTAAAGTTTGTTATAGTGTTATTTGAAAACATTAATAAATTTAAAAAACTTTTAAATTTATTTGCGTTACTATTTTTAAAAGTCAGTAATTTATTATTTCTTGGTTTAGAAATAAAATTAATTTTTTTTGAATATGCAAATAGTTTTCTTACAATTTGCCAATCTTCTTTAGTTTGGTTAGGAGAGTTCATAATTTTTATATTTTTTTTAAACACTCCTTCATTGTTTAAGAACGTATTTGTTGATTCAAAAAGTGTTGCATTTGGTAAATTAATGTAGTTATAAATTTTATAACTATTATTCTCACTAAATTTTTTCAAAATAGCGGGATTTAATCCGTTATTAGATTCTAAACAAAATTTTGGTAAATTAAAATTATCAATTTCATTTGAGTAATTTAATACTTTAAGGTTTATAATTTTTTTTAAATTGGAGTTTTCTTGTTTTAAATTAATAAAAAACATACCAAAATTATTTTTTAAATCTTTAATAGAAATAGGTTTGATAGCATCTAAATATTTAACACCAGCTTCATTTAAAGAAGTATTTACATAATTAACACTGTTCCAATTAGGAAATTTATTTTTCAGTATTTTATTTAAAAAGTTTGTTATTGTATTTAATTTATTATTATCTTTTCTATTAAAAATTTCAGAGCTTAACAGTAACAACGGATTATTTATATTTAAAATTTCTTGGCACAAAAATGTGTTTCCTTCTGCCAATTCCGCTAACATTTTAACATTAAAACTTTTATTGTTAACAGAAAAAGTTGGATTTATGTTTGATCCATAAGATAAAATTTTAAAATTTCCTTTCAAATACCTTTGACGTAACTTAATATTTATTTGAGGATTTTCATATCTTGGATTTATTCCAAACAATACACAAAGTTGTGATGTTTCTAGTTTATTTATATTTAAAGAATCTGTATTGGTTAAAAAATTAGATTCGAAATCTATTTTGTTACAATTATTAGTTGCTAATGTACGTAATTTTATAAAAGAATATTTTTTTTCTAACAATTTTAATAAAGCCAAAGTTTCTAAACCAATGTTATTATCAATAATTGTGATTAGTTTATTTTTATTAAAAAAATGTTTGTTTAAATGATCATGAAAATAGAGGGTTGTAATGATTTCGTTAAACAAACTTTTCCAAGAAAAATTGTTTAAAACTTTTTTATTACCATTAATAACGTAGCCAGTTAATATTCTTTCGGATGAAAACATACCATCAAAGTTAAATCTAGTTTTGTCAGAAATCCAATTAGTTTTACTAATTTGTTTATCAATTCCTGGTAATATTTTAACTATTTTATTATTTTTTAAATAAACTTGTAAATCTATAATTGAACTGTCAGAAAAATCAACTGAGTTGACATTTTTTAACTCCCAATTTCTACTTACAAATGGGTAAGGTTTAGATGTTAAAGCTCCCACTGGGCATAAATCTATAACATTACCAGAAAGTTCTGACTGAAAAGTTTTTTGAACATATGTCCCAATTTCACTATCTAAACCTCTGCCAAACATTCCAAGTTCGTTTGTTCCAGCAATTTCACTAGAAAATCTCACACATCTTGTACAATGTATACATCGTGTCATAACTGTTTTAACTATTGGTCCTATATTTTTATCAGTAACTACACGCTTAAAATTATAGAACCGTTTTTTTGAAATCCCAAAAAAAAAAGACTGATCTTGCAAATCACATTCTCCTCCTTGGTCACAAATAGGACAATCTAGTGGGTGATTAAGAAGTAAAAATTCTAAAATATTTTCTCTTGCTTTTTTAACTAATGGACTATCAGTATAAACTTTACTATTATTTAAACACGATTTTGCACTCATAGAACAAGAGACTACAGGTTTGGGAGAATTTTTTAATTCTACTAAACACATACGACAATTACCTGAGATAGATAAATTTTTATGATAACAGTAATGTGGAATATTAACTCCTACTGTTTCACAATATTCTATTAAAGGTGCGTTCTGTTTCCAGTAATCGTTTTTATGATTACTGTTAAATTCAATATCATAGTTAAATTTTATATTATTAATATAAAAATATTTTAATTGTTTCATTTATTTTTTTGAAAATGTAGCTTAATTTGGTTAAAGCGTCGGCCTGTCACGTCGAAGACTGCGGGTTCAAGTCCCGTCTTTTTCGTTTTTTTAATTTTTAATTTTATCCATTTGGATTGTTTGTTTTAATTTATAATAAATGGATAAAATAGCAAGCCCTATTGCTGATTCTGTGGCAGCGATTGTTAAAATAAAAAGTACAAAAACATATCCAGTAATATCATCTAGATAAATCGAAAAAGTTATAAAGTTTAAATTTACAGCTAATAACATTAATTCAACAGACATTATTGTTATTAAAATATTTTTCCTATTTAATATTAATCCAAGCAATCCTATTAAAAATAACAGAACTACTATATTTAAAATATAATTTACATTTACAATAATCATTTTATTTATTTTTTTAGAAAATGTTTTTGAGTGCACTGGGGATTGAACCCAGGACCTGTGGATTAAAAGTCCAATGCTCTACCGCTGAGCTACACACTCTAATAAAAATTAATTTATAGAGCGAATAAGATTAAAAATCCCATCATTAAAGAAAATAATGCAATCGCTTCAGTTAATGCGAATCCAAAAATAGCAAGTTTAAATAACTCATCTTTTAGTGAAGGATTTCGAGATACACCAATTACTAATGCACCGAATACAGTACCAATACCTACACCAGCGCCGGCTAGTCCAATTGTTGCTAGTCCTGCTCCTACAAATTTAGCTGCTTGTAATAACATATATACTATTATTTTATGTTATAATTATTATAACATAAAAATTTTGTAAAACGTTTACGGATAACTTTTTAAAGCAGCTGTATAAATATTTTTTTTAAAAAAGTATCATCAAAATTAATATAAAATCTTTAAGTATAAATATTTTATCTAGTTTTTATTACAAAAATACAACTAACAAATCCACACTTTTATACCAAAAGTTCCATTTGTAGTGTAGGCTGTTTCTTCATAATAGCTTATATCTGACCTAAAAGAGTGCAAACTAATTTGCCCTAGTTGAAATAAAAACTTTTTTGCTCTAGGTCTTCCATTTAATCTTCCATTTACAACAAGCTTAAATCCTTTCACATTTGAATATTTAGATTTTAAACCATATTGAATAACAGTTTTTAAAATAAAAAATAAATAAAATTGTCTCTTTTTTCTTTTTTCAAGATTTATAGCTATTAATTTCGCAATTATTTTTGACGAATTTTTTTCATAAAGTGAAATTAAAATTGCTTTAATAAAATCCCTGTTTTGAATAAAATCTTTGTTATAAAAGTTTTTTTTAGTAAATCTCCTAAAACTTTTAATTCCTTTTTTGTAGTCTCTAAGTTCTTTTCTTGTTTTCAAAAAATTTTTTTTAAATTTTTCGTTTAAATTTTGAACTTTTATTTCTATTTTTTTATTTTTCAAATAAAGATTTAAACTTGTCAATATATATCTATTTATTATAAATGTTACCAATTTTTTACTACTATTACTTATTTTTAATGGTAGGTTAGGTATTTTTTTTTTATTTTGTTGTCTATAAAATTTTAGAAAAATTTTTATTTTTGTTGTAGAATAATCAATTTTTATAGTTTGAACTATAAAACCATACAGTTCAAAAATTCTGTCAATATAGTTTTTTATTTCTACATCTTTATATAAAAATAATGTAGATTCATTTTTATTTTTTGCTAAATATTTTGAATTATATTCTGAGTTTATTAGCCCTAAATTAAATATAGTTGAATTTACTTTTTGTCCCATTTTATTTTTTTTTTTTAAATGAAAATTTTTTTCTTGTAGGAGAAAACTCTCCTAATTTATGGCCAACCATTTTCTCTGTTATAGATATTTGATTATATGTCTTGCCATTATAAACTTGAAAATTTAACCCAATAAATTTTGGTATTATAGTAACATCACGTGATTTTGTTACTATTTCGTTGTTATTTTTTACAATTAAAGTTTCTAAATTTACATAAGGACCTTTCCATTTAGCTCTACTCATTTATTTTCTTTTCATTATTATAAATTTATTTTTTGAACGAGAAGTTTTACCTCCCTTGGTAGGTTTTCCCCAAGGTGTTACCGAAGTTTTACCTCCAGAAGTTTTACCTTCACCTCCTCCATGAGGGTGATCAACAGGATTCATTGCCACACCTCTAACTTTCGGTCGTTTATTTAACCATCGTGATCTACCAGCTTTACCTATTGTAGTTAAAAAAAAATCTTCATTAGATATTACTCCAATAGTAGCAAAACAATTGACAGATACTTGTCTATGTTCTCCTGAACTTATTTTTATTCGTGCATGTGTTGTAGTTTTTTCTAATAATTGAGAAAATGTTCCTGCAGAACGGCTAATTTTTGCTTTTGCTTTCGCTTCAGTAGATACATTACTAATTAAACTTCCAACAGGTATTTTTGACAACGGAAGTGAATTACCATTTTTAATTTCAGCATTTATGCCATTTTTAACAATATCACCAATTTTTAAGTTTTTCGTAGCTAAAATATATTCATATGTTTTGTCTAAATAGTTAAAAACCGAAGCTATATTTGCGGATCGATTAGGATCATATTCTATACTTGTAATAATCCCATTATAATTATTTATACGTAAAAAATTTATTTTTCTATATTTTTGTTTATGACCTCCTCCTTTACGTCGTGTTATTATTTTACCGTCGTTGTTTCGTCCAGATCCATTTTTTAAACCTAAAATTTTATTTTTTATAAAAGGTCTTTTTTTTAACTCTTTGTTATTTATTTGTATTAAATTTCTAGTAGCCGGTGTTGTAGGTCTTTTTTTAATTAAATTCATTTTAACAGTAAATTAGTTTTTTTTAATAATTATGTTTTTATCAAATATAAAAAAAAATCCTCCTATTTATAATACAAACCAATTTTTAATTTTATCTAAAATCTCTAAAGTTTTTGAATTTCCAAAGAAAAAAACTCTTTCTAAAAAAACTCTTTTTTCACAAATTAAATTAAACCAACCAAATTTTAAATATAAAAAAGAAAAAACTCAACAAAATTTAATAAGTTATGTAATCAAAATTAATCTAACAAAAACCAATACTCTAGTTACTATCACAGATGTTTTAGGTGCAAAAGTATCTTCTTTTTCGGCAGGATTAGTTGGTTTAACAAAACGACAAAAACGTCAACAACCTGATGCTTTAATAAAAGTTTTTAAATTTTTATTATTAAAATCTAAAATTTTAAAAAACAAAGTAATTTCATTACAACTTACTAACATAAAAGCTCGTAAAGAATTTCATTTTTTAAAAAGATTAAAATCAGTTTTATTTATAAGTTCTATTAAAAGCTATGCTTTACATCCTCATAACGGTTGTAGACCTAAAAAATTAAAAAGGTTTAAGAAAAGAACTAAAAGAATGGTATTAAATTAAAATAGTAAAAATTAATTTTAATAACAAAAAAGGAAAGAATGACTGAGCGGTTTAAAGTGGCAGATTGTAAATCTGTTAGGTTTTCCTATCGTAGGTTCGAATCCTACTTCTTTCATATTTAATATCTTATTTTTTTCGAAACATAACGCAGTTGGTAGCGTGCCTGTTTTGGGAACAGGAAGTCATGTGTTCAAGTCACATTGTTTCGAATTTTTAGTTAACTTTAAAGTATTAATAGTTAAAAAGTTTTTTAAAGTTTTGTTAAATGTATATAAATTTACTTTATAATTTAATAATTCAAGATTTTTAATTTGTGATTTTGAGTATAATTTGTTATTTAATTTTACAGTAGAAAGTTGAAAATTAGAGAAAGTTTTTTTTAGTTTTTTTATGTCTATTAATGTTTTTTCATCTCTTAAACTAACTAGTTTTAAAGGACCATTTATAGTTGTTTTTAAATTTTTAAAAATTGTATTTTTTAAAAAAATTTTGGTAATTACGTTAAAAATTTTATAATATTTTAAGTTTAAATTTTTTAGTTTTTGTTCTACTTTTAACCAATTTTTTGTATCTAAATTATAAGTATCAAATAGAAATAATATTTTTTCATTTTTATAATAAGATTTTATTTTTGCTAGTTTATAATGCTTAGTTTTAATTTTCATTTTTTATAAATAATACTAAGTTTTACTTTTATTAAAAAGTGTATCTTTTAAGCTTAGCAGGACTCGAACCTACGTCTAAACCGTTATGAGCGGTTTGTTCTACCACTGAACTATAAGCTTTTAAAATTAAACAACAATGACCACAAATTTTAGTCAAATAATTTTTTTAGTGTTATTCCTTGTTTTAATTTTTGGCGATTTTTCTAAAATTAAATCTAAGTTAAAACAACTAATAAAAAAAAAGTAATTTTTCCTGAAAAATCTTTTTTTCAGGAAAAAAGGGACTTGAACCCTTGACCTTTGGTTTTGGAAACCACTGTTCTACCAACTGAACTATTTTCCTTAAAAAAAATTGAATGATTTATAACTATTTAATTGAAATTAAAAATCGAATTTTGTTAATAAGTTTTGCTTGGGTGGGATTAATTATAGTCTCTTATTGTTACAAAGAAACTATATTATTTTTACTTGTAAAACCAAATTTTAGTTTATTTGAAAATTTACCCTTTTATTTTATAACAACTACTGTTACAGACATGTTTTATGTTTATTTTAAACTGTCTTATTTCATAAGTTTCCAACTAACTTTTTTTTTAATTTTATATCATTTATTAGTTTTTTTATCACCAGGTCTTTATAATAAAGAGTGTGTTGTCTTTAAATTTTTTATAGTTTTCATAATAAACTACTGGTTAGTTGTTAGTTATTTTTTCAATAAATATATTTTTCCTGCAATTTGGGGTTTTTTTATAAATTACCAACAAGCTAACTCTAAAATTATTAAAATTTATTTTGAGTCTCAATTTATAGACTATGTTCAAATGTATTGTTTAAATTTTTATATTATATTCAGTGTTAGTCAATTATTTGTTTTTTTATTAGTTTATTTAAATGAAGTTAAAACTCATATTAGTTTTATTAAAAAGTCTAGAAAATTTTTTTACACATTTTTTTTGTTACAATCTACTTTTTTAACACCACCAGATATTTTTAGCCAGGTTTTTATTAGTATATGTTTAATTTTTATTTATGAATTTCTGATAATTACAATTATATTAAAAAAGCAGTTTTAAATAATAAATTTGTTTACGGTAACCAATTAAAACCAGTTAAAACCCCAACAGTAAACAACAAATATCCTAAAGAAAGCGGTAAAAAAGATTTCCAACCTATATGCATCAATTGATCATACCTGTATCTAGGTAGAGCTGCTCTAGTTAATATAAAAAATAAAACTCCAAATACAATTTTAATAGAAAACCAAAAACTGTTTGGAAAAATATTAAATAACGGTAACCATCCCCCTAAAAATAAAATAGACGAAAATGCACTCATCAGAAGCATATTAGCGTACTCTCCTAAAAAAAATAATGCAAAAGTCATTGCTGAATATTCAACATTATAACCAGACACCAATTCAGCCTCGGCCTCAGGTAAATCAAATGGGTGTCGGTTAGTTTCTGCCAGCATTGATACATAAAACAAAACAAACATAGGAAAAAGTGGTATAACATACCATACTTTTTCTTGAGATAATATTATCTCACTTAAATTAAAAGATCCAGCACATACACATACATTAACAATAATAAACCCAATAGAAACTTCATAAGAAATCATTTGAGCAGCAGATCGTAAAGCACCTAAAAAAGGGTATTTAGAATTACTAGACCATCCTGCCATAATTATACCATAAACACTTAAAGATGATACAGCAAATAAATACAAAACTCCTAAATTCATATCTGAAATAACAACAGTCTTTGTTAAAGGTATTACTGACCATCCTATTAAACTTAAAATAAATGTAATTAATGGTGCTAATAAAAATACGTAAACATTTGAATTACTAGGTAAAATTGTTTCTTTTACAAAAAGTTTTAATCCGTCAGCTAATGGTTGTAATAACCCAACAAAACCTATAACATTAGGACCTCGACGTCTTTGAATGCTTCCCATAAATTTTCGTTCAGCTATAGTAAAATAAGCTACAGAAATTAACAAAGGAATTACTATTCCAAGAATTTTTAAAATATTACTAATTAAAGTTATCATCATAAATTTTTAGGGCTAAAACCGGAATTGAACCGATATTATAAAATTTGCAATCTAACGCATTACCTATTATGCTATTCAGCCATTATAATAAAATAAAATATAAAATTAACGTTTACGTTTTTTAAATAATATTTTTAAACTTACCATTATAGCGATAAGTGAAAAAATAATGAATCCACTAAAATTATTTAAATACATAGTCATATACTTAAAACTAAGCAAAATAGGTAATCTTAAACATTTTAATATTAGTAAAATAATTTTCCAAATAATGTCCATTTTTTTTAAGGCTAAAACCGGAATCGAACCGATATTATAAGATTTGCAATCTCATACATTACCTATTATGTTATTCAGCCTATGTATTAAAAAAAGGATAAGGAGGGATTCGAACCCACGGTATTTTAACAATACAATAGTTTTCAAAACTAACGCCTTAAACCACTCGACCACTTATCCAAAAAATTTAAAAGCAAATGAAGGGACTTGAACCCTCAACTTTAACCTTGGCAAGGTTACACTCTACCATTGAGTTACAATTGCAAAAATATAAGTTTGTAAGAAGTAAGTAAAAACTTGTTTTGTTTTTTACAAACTGCTGTGGTGACTAAATTTACGTTAAAAAACTTCAAATTGTTAAAAAATTGGTAGTTTAATTCAAGTTCTTTAAATAAAAAAATATTTTTGATTTGAAATGAAAAAGAATTCTCGTGAAGTTTATTTTTGTCGGTAGGTAAAAATGATTTATTTAACAATTTAAAATAAAATAAAAACATTTTAGTTTTTCGTAAAGTAATTTTACAGCCAATAGGAGTTCCTTTCCTAATTTTAAAAATAATATTAGATTTTTTAGCTGGTACAATAACTCCATTTTGTTTCGTTATTACTTTCAAAGCTGCTAAATACGAAACTAATAGTTTTATATCATTTTTTTTTAAACTTAAATTAATATTGATAAATTTTAGTTTT
>Ga0233411_10000646_pt1 | contig 10382 bp, 15 predicted proteins | sample Na_anoxic_2_MG_FD_179799 | JGI IMG/M metagenome (GOLD analysis project Ga0233411, IMG submission 179799) | Seawater microbial communities from Saanich Inlet, British Columbia, Canada - Na_anoxic_2_MG | ecosystem: Environmental > Aquatic > Marine > Inlet | place: Canada: British Columbia...
GGCCGCCAAATCGTAGCAATGCCCACGCCGGTCTTCTGTGGCTTCACTCATCACTCACCCCCGCCTTTTCGAGCGCATCGACCAACACCTTGGCGAGGCTGGTCGCGGGCCATGCTAAGTCACGCCGGAGCGTGTTCTCGACCCGCTGGGCACAGTCAACCACGGCCCGAAGGTGGGCGATCTCCCGCCCGTCGGCGTCTACCTCTGCTCGGTCGAGGAGAGCACCGTCATCACTCACCGCCGCCGCGATCTCCAGAAGCCAGCGCACGTCTGAATCATTGGCCAGGTCTTTCAGCGCCTCAACTGAGATGTCATCCGGGTAATGCCTCCGCAGCACTCGCGCCGTTGACATGATGCCATCTACAAGTCCAGTGGCGATGCCCGATGGCTCCCGACAGTCGGTCTTGTCTCCATTTGGTTTATTGCTCATTACTCACCTCCGACCGTCGCCCACTGGTTCCAGTAGGCGACACCAGCCGCGTAGGCTTCCGCGTCAAGCGGCTTGCCGTTGCCACCCTGCTCAACGCCAAGGGCGTTACGCATCTGAGCAGTAGGTCCAAGAGGCGCAGCCGAAGGCCCCGTGGCACTGTTGATGCTCACAATGCCCCAGTCAGCCTCGACAGGCAGACCCTCAACAGCCAACTGCTCACGGCTGTACAGCACAAGGTGGAGCCACTCGCACTCCTCGACCTCGACAGATCCCGCTGGGAACCAACGGGTCAGAACGGGGAGTTCACCTTCACGACGAGCGCGGTGCTCGCTGCGAAGCAGGTGACGGTTGGCGTCCGTGATCTCCGCAACGCCGCTCAAAGCGTCCGTGAAGTTGCGAACGAACACATGCCGCACGAAGCCCTCGGTGGCTCCCTCGACGATCTCGCGGTCTGCAAGTGCAGCGTCGAAGGTCTCGGCAGTGTGGCTGCCAATGGTGGTGCCGTTGAAGTCAGCAGCGAAGTGCCGACCAGCGAAGGAAGTGGTTTGGATGCTCATAGGGTGTCTCCAGTTGACTCCCTCAGCGGGAGTGTGTTGTTCTCTCTTACTTGTAGACAGCGATTCAACCCCTGAGTGAAACCCCCTGCTTTTATACGTCAGACCTGAACCGAACGGCTCTGCTCTCGGATGATCGCTGCCTCGATGCGAGGCCAGTCCTCACAATGGATGATCGTCACCGCGTGGAACATCGGGTAGCCATTGACTCCACGCGGAAAGGCGTCCTTCATGCGACCCATGATCTCGCCTACGTCAGCACACCACTCGGAGAACATGGCGTCGTAACGAGTAATCCAGTCCTGACGAACGGCTTCACGCGCAACCACCACTTCCGTGTGGGAATCAAGGCTGGCCTCCCATGCGTCCACCGCTGCCTCATGCTCAACGTCAATCGCCCGACGCGCTTTGGTGTCATCGTCAAGGCTCTTATGCCAAGCCATCGTGGCGTCCTCCCACAACTGAACCTTGAGGCCGTTGGAAACCACGATGGCCGCTTCCGCTTGCTCAAGATCCATCGGCTCTGCATCACCCCACTCCACGTCCGAAAGAAGTTGAGCATCCACCTTCGATAGAACTGGTTTGACGGGAGGACCACCAGGGCCTTCCGGGTAGCCCGGACACAACGGCTTCGGAGGCTCGCCTTCCAGAGCGTCAGGTGGGCCTGTAGAGCCAAACAAAGCCTCCACTAGCTCCGAGGGTGGAGTCAACGCACCCATCGCCACAGGAAGCAGACACAGGCGTCGGGTGGCGGCAGGGATCTCACCGCTGAACATGACCTTGCACGCAATACGGTCGAGGACAATCTCACGCATCTCGTCTTCTGTCAGCCGGGCGATGGGCATACGGAGTTTAGGCATCACAAATCTCCCTTGGGGGCGTTCTCAGCCAGACAGCCCGTGGTGGGGTCAGCCACACAGCGGCTCTTGATCTTCTCGGTGTGTTCCTGGGTCAGCCCAACGTAGTTGGATGCCTTGACCTTCATGTAGTAGCTCATGCCAAACACCCACAGCGTTCGTGGGTGTAACGGTCGCTAGGCAGCTTGCCCGTGCCTCTGCACTTGAGACAACCCGCCTTCGATTGCTCCGCGAGCCAGCGATCCCCAATGTTGCCCATCGGAGTGACCTTGCAAATCGTCTCCCCGTAATCATCCCGCAGAATGTAGGTCATGTCCCCGCACGAGGAGGCATACTCGCTGAAGAACTCCTGTACCGTGTCCACGGAACCAATGCGCGTGTAGTCTTCGGGCCGGTCCTCGTCACAATGGTGGTCGATAGCGTACACCGCGTAACCACCACGTCGGAGATCATCGTGCAGACGATCAAGGGTCTGCTGAATGTGAACCACACCGATCGGATAATCGATCCGCGCGTACTCAAGAAGCAACGCCTTGAGGCGCTGCTCCTCTGCCAAGATGGCGAGGTCAGTGTTTAAGGAAGGCATTTCAGGGAATCCTCGTAGGAGATTCATGTACACGGCCAAGACGAGCCGCGAAAGGGGGTTGAGATTTCTGTTCAAAGCCCAGAAGCTCTAGTCGGCGTCAGTCACGGCAAGTCTCCCCGCCATTCCGCACCGCCTCCTCCATGCGAAGCGCCCATGCCTCCGCAGCCATGACGAGTTGAACGATGACTTCCTGCTTCGATGCACCCGGATCCAAGTCTTCGATGTAGCCATCCGGTGGCCCATCGTCACCGTGACCCCACGACCTGTCATACATCCGAACCCACAACCAGTTTTTGGGCCAGATGCCCGACCACGGACGGTCGGCCTCCACACACTCATCGAAGCCATTGTCTACAACCCAACTCCACCCATCGGGAAGACGAGGTGGCAAAGCCCTCTCCAGAACGTCCATGAGAGTGCCCACCAAAGACCGGAGACTGTCCGCATCCCAATCCTCCAACTCAGGAGGGCGGGGGATGATCCCTTCCCGAATGGGGTCCACCTTGTTCTCGGAGGTGAACTGATCCATCGTCACATCAACGATCTGACCCTCCGGGGTCGCGTTGACGACAAGTTCGTAGCCGGTGTCTGGGACCTTGTGGAAAGTCGTGACAAGGTTCGGTTGATCACTCATTGACGCCCCCAACCGCCCACGAGAATCCCGTGGTCAACATCGCGCCACGCCACCCCCGACCCTCAAAGGGATCACTCTGGCGGACAACCTCAAAACGCGACTTGTCTGTACCACTAAAATCACCCGTACCGCGCAGTTCGACCACACGACGGCCTACAGCCCACCAACCCTTGTCCTCCGTACCCAACAGGAGAACACGACCCTCATCCCGGTTGTGAACCACGATCGGGAAACATGGCGCATGAGCAAGAACCCCATCGTTGTTCACCCACTTCATCAAACGAACATGCCACCCGTCCTCGCTCAAGCGAAGCTCACGGTCAAACACCATCCGGGTGGCTTCTGTCATCACGGACGTGGATCGTGACCCGCCAGACACAGACTTGATCCTACTCTGAAAGTCACGCGGGGTAGGGCCATAGACCCCAATCTCTACTGCTTCGGTCTTCATCACGACTCCTCTTTTGTTGTACCAATCCAGTACAGGGAAACCCTCTCGCCGCGAAAGGGGGTTGAGATTTCTGTTCAAAGCCCAGACGCAAAACTATATTGGAGCCGGGGAGTCATCATCTTCGTTGGCGGGATCACGCTCTCTCAGAAGACCCCCCTCTGTGGGAGCCAGGTCGGTGGGAGCCAGGTCGGTGGGAGCCAGGTCGGTGATCTTGCAACAGTGATCCCAGCGGGAGGTCATCCGTGTCCGCCATGACGGTCACCCGTGTCCGGGGGGAGGACCATCCGTGTCCGGGGCGTCCTCACGAAGCACGGTCACCATGAGGCCCACGGACCTAAGAGCCGCGTCAGCCCCAATGGGCGTGATCATGATCTCAGCCTCCACATCGCGACCCAAAGTCTGGTCGTGCTTATCTGCGACGTGCATCCCCAGCCCGTACACGTCCTTCGTGATCTTGCCACAGACAGTGCAACGGTACGGGTACGGCAGGCTGTCACCATTCAGGTAGGCACGGAGGTTCTCGGCGTGCCGTCTACCGTGCCGTCCGCTACAGGCACGGATGGCCATCCGTGCCTGATGTCGCCTCTGCGTCTCCAGACGGTCGGCAGCGTCCCGGCGCTTCTCTGCGGCGAGCCGTTGGGCTTCCTTCTCCTCGACTACCCGGCGTGCCTCGGCCTGCGTGTTCATGTGTACACAGGCTTCCACAAGCAGGTGCCGCTGGTGCTCGTGCTTGACGTGAAGCCGGATGGCTGTCGCCCACGACTGCGCCAACGTGATGTGGGAAGACCCTCGGTGGAGGAGGGCCAACGGATTGAAGCGCGACGGGTTGCCTCCAGGGTCCTCCAGCACAGCATCAGCGATCATCAAACACTGCTCGGCGGTCATCTTTCGGATGAACTTCCGCTTGGGGTCGTCTGAGGAAAGCCCTTCAAGGTCTACGCCGCAAGCCAGTGCCATGACGGAGTAGGTGCTGTACACGTCCGGTGATCCCATCCGTCTCGGGAGGGAGTTCCACAGGTGGTAGATCCCTGAGCGGAGGTATCCCAGATGCGGTCCGACCCATCGGAGGTCGAAGTCTGTTTCCGGGGTGCTACCTCCAAAGTTGAAGGAGGTGGTGCTGTCTTCCGTGGTGCTGTCTTTCATCGGTGTCTCCAAAGCCAGAGTTCATCTTAGAGTACGGAAATGTGGTTGAAGCCCCTATGTCAAACGATGGTTGACATAGGGGCTTGGGAAAAGTGTTTTGATTTTCCGCGCTGTTTCAATGGGGCCGTCAGAGATGGCCGACCCGGCCCCCGAACTTATTGACTCGGTTATCAAGAAATCGGGGGTGGCGAGGGAAGGGCCGGACAAACTTGTCCGGCCCTTTGCTCTCACGACTGGGCGCTCATGGGCACACCATCCACGAACAGCACACGCATCATGCGTTTGTTGTCATTCTTGTAGTCTCTCACCTCGACGGCATGTCCTGCCGCCTTGAGGCGCACCAGTAGGGAGGCTCGACTCCGAGCGTAGCCGCTCGACCAGTGACGAGCCTTGCCCGTCAGATCGGAGCCTGACCACCGGGCTGCTCCGGTGAGCAAGCTCCGTTGGTAGGAGCCACGGGCACAGGACGTTGGGTCACAGGGCATAGCAGACTCCTATTTGGTGTTGGGCTTGAAGCCGACCCGTGGGGTCGGTTCGTCGCGTTGCAGGCATTCGAGGATGGTGCCGATCTCGGCGCTCCCCATGCGCGTCTTGACTAGTGCTTCAATGTCCTTCCTTACGGAGTAGGACACCTTCTGTGAGAAGTAGATGTCGAACACGTCTCCCAGGCTGGCCTGGAGGGCCAGCCAGTCGGTGCCCTTCTTGGGCGTGTATCGCGGGTCTGGGAAGGTCACGGACACGCGGCCAGAGGCACAGCCCCAGTTGACGTGGCTCTCGCCATTCCTCTCTGCCCCGGCTTGGGCACGCAGGACAGGCTTGAGGCCATCAAGGGCCTTCTGTGCTCTTGCCGCGATGTCAGCCAGTTGCACCGCCGTCTCGGCAATGTCTTGGGGCTGTTCAGCCCAGGCACCGTCGTCCTTCGCATAGAGGGTGGCGGCGTTAATCAGGTCGGTCAGTTGGGTGGACATGGTGTCTCCTGATCCCCTCAACGGGGATGCTAAAGTGTAGGCTGACAGCGGGATGCTGCCAGCCCTTGGGTTTACACACAGGCCGGGTGAACCGCGCCCCGGTCTTGGATGTAGGCTACGTCGCCACCAGCCGGGATCACTTTCCCACAGCCGGTGCAGTTCAGTGCGAACGGCGTACTGACGACCTTCACATCAGGGTCGAGCGCAGCGGCCTTGGGCACGGCAGCAGCCGCCTTGGCGTCGTTGGCCGCCTTGGCCTCGTTGGTGGCAATCTCGGCTGCGGTAGCAGCGTCAAGCACAGCGGCAATCTCGGCAAAGTCGGTCATGCCAGCCTGTTGGCACAAGCCAGCGAGCGGGCACTTGCCACACTGGTCGGAGCGGGAAGACCACGCGCCGAAGCATCGGGTCTGGTTGACGACCATGCGCCGAAGCCCGGCGTCAGCCTCGTAGCCGCCGCCGATGGCTTGTGGAGCCGGTGGGATCACCTGCACGCCAGCCACAGCCACCACATCGGCGGGAGCCGTTGTGGGAGCCGCTGTGGGAACCACAGGAGCCGTTGTGGGAGCCACAGGAGCCGCCGTGGGAGTAAACACAGGGCCTTGGTCGTAGCCAGCGAGGCAGTAGTAGCCCCGCCGTGGCTGGGTGACACGCCCTTCGTCCTTGAGCTTGCCAGCGGCAAGCGTGACGGCGCGGTAGCCCTTGGCTACGGGCTTGCCCTTGATTGTGGACTCCCCCCAATGACCCCATCCGGGGAAGGCGTCATCGCACTCTAGGTGCGACACGATGTCGCGGTGTCGGACCTCACGGCCCGGCTGGTTGTCGGTGATCGCGACGATGGCAGCGAGCACGACGCCCGTCCATTGGTTGGCGTTGTGAGTCTGCGGGAAGTTCATGGTATCTCCGTGGTCCCTCATCGGGACATGGGGTGGGGTAGGGGGTCTTACTTGTAGACAGGGATAGGGGCAGGGAGTGAAACCCCCTGCCCGATAAAGCTACTCGTCATCCTCGAATGCGCCGCCAGTCACGACAGCATCAACCAGACGGCGGGCGATCAGAGCGTTGTCCCGATCAAGGCGAGCGAGCCACACCCGGAAGCCTTGCTTCAGCAGACCATTGGGTGCGGTCCCGCCATTGCGGCGGAGCTTGCGAGTGCAGGCTTTCAGGATCTCGCAGATGCCTCTGTGAGTCAGATCGCCTTCGATCTCGTAGGTGTCGTGGCTTCCGTCCAGAGCCTTGCGGAGATTTGCCACAGCCAACCCAAGCTCATCGAACAGCATGGGGGCCGCTTCCGCCACGTTGGGGAACTTGCTCCGCAGAATGTCCGACTCGTCAGACCAGTCCATGTACACAGCCTCGTAGAAGGCACCCATGCGGTCAAGCAGGGAGGCATCCATAGCGCGGCTGGACATACGCCCGGTGGCGTCACCGTTGCCACAGCTATTCGCCGTGAAGGCGAACCGCGTTCCAGGCAAGATGCTGTGAACATTGCCGGTCGGTCCTACGAGACGCTTGCTCGTGGTGTCCAGCATCAGCCGAAACTCCTCAAGCTGGTCAGCGGTGCCACGGTCCACATCGCTGAACACGATCAGAGCCGGGTGCTGCTTCCCGTCAGCGCCAGTGACACCGTGGATCAGCAGATCCCACAGCGCACCGTAGCTCCATGCCGTTCCAGCGGCGGTGATCTCACGACTGTAGAGCCAACGCTTCACATCAGTCCCCGCTGTGAACGTGAATATTGTTGCCGGGGTCCGCGTCAGGCTGGAGTAAGCGTGCATCACGGCGTCCTTGCCGGTTCCCGCTGGACCCCAGAAGAACACGGTGTCTCCGTCGTTCAGACATTCGATCACGTCGAGCATCGCCTTCTTGGCCTTGCCCTTTCGAGGGAAGGCATAGCCTTCCGGCATCGGAAGGCACTGGCCTTCCCCGATCTGGTGGTTGACCGGGATCACCTCACCCATCAGGGTGGTGGTCAGGTTGACCAGATCGGGTGCCGCTGTGCGGCGGACGCCTTTACGCCCTTTGACGCCATCCAAGACGGCTTGGGAAACTGTTGCAGCACCGGGGTGCTTGCCAACGTAATCGGTCACGGACATTCCGTGAACCTCCCGAACGTGGTCGAGAAGGGAGTGGCTTTTGAAGCCACAGCCCTGCGCCATGCAGGGAACGCGGGCGTCGATGATCTTGAGTGCGGTGGACATTGGAGTCTCCAGTTGGCCCCTCAATGGGGCACGGGTTGTTCTGTTCTTACTTGTAGACAGCGATCAAGGGATTCAGTGAAACCCCCCTGATCGAAACTAGAAGCCGAACATCTTCTCGACATCGGTGAGCAGCTTGTACTCAATGAGCTTCTGGTCACAGAAGCGGAGGGACACCGCAAGCATGTGCTTGCAGACGACGCCACGATCTCGGTGGTCGCGGCACGAACAGGAGAAGCTCCTGATACGCCCGTCACGGGGCGCGTCCATCTCCACCACATAGGAGATGCCTTCGTTGCTCTCAGAGGCCACAGAGGCCCACAGGGCACCCGTAGCGGCACTCTCCCGAGCCTTGGTGACATCAAGGCCCACGGCCCGCCCTAGACGCCGCTCACAGGCTACGGCCTGTAAGACACGGTGGGCCTTGCCCCGCTCGATCAGAGCCGACTTGCGGCCCTCGATCAGTTCGGGGGTGATGTGGTTCTTGAATCGCGACATGATTGGCCTCTCTTACTTGTAGACAGGGAATCGGGCCGGAAGTGAAACCCCCTCCCAGGCCAGAGGGATCCGCCCCATGATCCCAAACGCGGAAAAGACGGCCTCGAACCTGTTTTGGACGTTCTGGTGTGACACCCTCCATGACCCCACAGGATCAAAGGGATCAAATTGTTCCACCAGTAAGCACAGCACGATTTCTTCACGACCACTGAACGCCTGTCCACTGAACACCGCCTTCCAAAAAAGTTGTACCCGCCCTGTACGGCAACCCCATTCACGATGCCTAGAACGGGGGGTAGACGTTGAATCGAACTACTGAACACACAGAGGGGGTTTCACTGAATCCCTTGATCGCTGTCTACAGGTAAGAGAGAGAACAACCAACCAGCCACCCCGTCGAGGGGTGCAACGGAGATTCCATGTCTAACTTCATCAACGGTGCCAAGTGGGCTGCATCCCATCAGGCATCGGTGGACAGCATCCTTGACGGCAGCCCCGGCTGCGATCCCCGTCCCGTCTCGGCACGGGGAAGCAGCTTCTACAACCGGGACCGGTGGACGGCCCGCACCTTGTTTGCCAAGATGATCGAGAGCCTGCAATACGGCAACACCATGAGCAGCGACATGGTGTGGGACGCGGTTTACGCCGCGAACAGCACGAGCGTCCACAACCCGGAGATCGTGGTTGCAGCCACGCCAGATCGGGTGCCAATGTGGCTCGCCAGAGCCAGCGCCGGGGGCAACTACCACGAGGCATGGCACACCGAGTGGTCATGTCGTCGGAACCTCTCCTTCGGAGAGGTGTTCACACCGCTCCAAGAGCGATGGGCGATGCTCCCCGAAGCAGCTTGGGTAAGCTGCCTCGGTGCTGTGCTGACGTGGGGAAACATCATTGAGGACATTCGGATTGAGCGTCTTGGCTGCGTCAAGTACCCCGGCGCTCCCGATAAGATGGCTGATCTTCAGGATCTCATCCTCCGTATGGAGTCCGAAGGTCGTGAAGCGTCCGAGCATCGCGGCCTTCCCACCAACGATGACATGGCCGTGGTCATGGGATCGTTTCGGGATCTCGGTCTGGGCTACCAGACGGATCGCCAGCTTGCGGTTCTGGAGGACTACAAGACCCGCTCACCCGCTGGCTGGAAGCTCGTCACAGAAGGCCCTCTGCGCCCTCTGTTGGACGCTTCTATCGCTCTCGGCCCCAAGGCTGACCTTGACCATTGGTGGCTCGCTATGGAAGTTGTAGCGGTCCTCTGGACGCTAGGACAGCAACCACAACCGCAACCGCAACCGCAAGACGGCGGTGAAGGTGGCGAAGGTCCGCCCTCACCACCTCAAGACGGTGGCGAAGGTGAGAGCAAGCCACAACCGAAGCCAGCCTTCCATCTGTTCAAGGTGGGCGACCGTGCGAAGCCCAAGACCGGACCCTACAGGGGGCAGGTCGTAGAGGTGACGTTCGCTGGCCTCCCCGATGCAGACGGACGGCAGAGCCTCAAGTTTGCCGTGGTCGAAGATTAGCCGTCAGAGGCAGGGGGGTTTCACTCCCTGCCTCTATCCCTGTCTACAAGTAAGAACCCCAACGAGCGTCCCACCGAGGGGCCACCGGAGATACGATGACCAACTACTTCAACCTGATGCTGCGCCTTGGAGCCGAGATATTCGGCTCCAATGAGGACCTGACCCCGTTCAACGACAGCAGCGATGGCGACGAGGGCGACGATTCCAGCGATGGCGACGATGCCGATGGCGATGCCGATGGCGATGCCGATGGTGATGCCGATGGTGATGGTGATGCCGATGGTGATGCCGATGGTGATGCCGATGGCGACGATAGCAGCGATGGTGATGGCGACAGCGACAGCGATGGCGACAGCGATGGCGACAGCGATGGCGACAGCGATGGCGACAGCGATGGCGACGATGGCGATGGCGACAGCGATGGCGATGGCGACAGCGATGGCGACAGCGATGGCGACAGCGATGGCGACACCAACGCAGCGGGTGGACACCACGATGAAGGCGACAAGCAGGATGACTTTGAAGCCAACCTGTTGGACGGATTGGAAT
>Ga0233411_10000648_pt1 | contig 10354 bp, 23 predicted proteins | sample Na_anoxic_2_MG_FD_179799 | JGI IMG/M metagenome (GOLD analysis project Ga0233411, IMG submission 179799) | Seawater microbial communities from Saanich Inlet, British Columbia, Canada - Na_anoxic_2_MG | ecosystem: Environmental > Aquatic > Marine > Inlet | place: Canada: British Columbia...
TAACAATTAGAGTATTCTGTATAGGTTTCAATCTCACGTATGTTGCAGTTGCCATTATTACAGTAATCATATTGCAATCTGCTGACACTTCTTAACAGTTCACCATGAACAGTTTTTGCATCACCTTGACTTGGTACAAGTTCACCCCATAAAGAATCATATTCTTTTTGGTATGCACCATTTGAATGCCAATATGAGTTTCCTTCTTTTGTTATTCTTTTTTCAATAGTTTTCATAATCTTATAATTTTTTGGTTAATTAATCATTTACTACTAAGTTAATCTATTCAATTGATAATTCCTAATCTTTATAGAAAAACTTTTAAAATAATTATATTGTTTTATATTTGGTTAATCAATAATTTTTCCAATGTCAAGGAGAATCCAATCATGCGCACCATGTTCTTTAAATTCTTCAATCTCGGCTTCATCTTCAAAATAAAAGAATATATCATCATCATCTTCTCCAACTTCCCCAATTTTGAAAATCATATCATCTTGTATGTTTCCGTTGTCTATCCATTTAATCGTTCCTAAGTATAACATCTTATATTGTTTTATTTGGTTAATTAATAATTGGTTGTTTTTCAAATATATTGATAAGGTTTTCCAAATCCATATCTCTTAATTCTTGGAATTGTTTTTTATCTGCCCATGCACCATCAAGGAAAGTTGCACCACCATTTCCATCGTTCCATATGGTTATACCCTTAACGTTAGTTTGGCATTCATAACCAACCCCTCTACGAGTTTGAAAATATCTTATATCAGTTACTTTTAACCCACAGTTTAATATTTCTATCTCATTCATAACTATAATTTTTTGGTTAGTTCTTTAATAAAATTTATTGTTTCTTTTTTGAGCATATCAGCCTTGACACAAGCCTTAATCATAGGAAATTCAGTAGCATATCTTGTTCTAAATTTCTTAGTCAATTCTTCGTCAGACTCAATTTTTTCAATACCTTTAAGTACTACATCTGTTTCGGTTTGAAATAACTCATACCAATTATTCTCAATTGGTTCTGTATCATTCAAATCAACGGCAATCTGTATATCAAATGCACCTCTTTGAATAGCATCGTGGTCTTTGACATCCATATATAACTTATAACCATTATCAACCTTTTCAGTATACTTACTAATTGTTTCAACAGTCTGTGTTGCAATTCTATCAACGCAAACCAATCGCTTCTCAACTTCCACAATCTTCTTATTAAGGTTTTCTAATTTTTGTAGAATCCTTTCATTATAACAATAAGAGTTCAATTCTTTTTCCAATTCATTAAATTCTTTTCTCATGATAATATATTTTTTGGTTAATTAATAATGTATTCTACTAAACTAAACTATTCAATTCAGAATAGCAAGTTTTTATGAAAGTATTTTTAAAATTTATTCTTCTTCGTCAATATTCCACCAAACTATAGTTTCGGGGCGTGTAGCTTCAGCGTTAAATTCTATTAAACCATCTGTTGTTTTCAAGTATGCTAATAACTGTTCAGTTTGCCATTCAGCGTGTTGGTATCTACCCGAACTAAGTTTAATAATTATAACATTACCATCCAAGTCACAATCGTTGAATCCAAAACTAAAATTTTCGGATTGTGTGGTATCTTTTATAAACTTCATGACATTATCCTCAAGATTGTCAATATGTTTTTCAGCTTGTTGTTCTGTTTCCCATGTAGCATATATATCTACTTCTGTGTAAACTCCCATAATCTTATATTGTTTTATATTTGGTTAATAATATTTAATCTAATACTTCAACTTCAGCGTACCCTACTTCACCATCGTTTATGAGGCAATAAGCATCATATTCTTTTTTACCTTCCAGGACTGTGTGTAGATTAAACCCTTCCACATCTGTCATCATATCACCATCCTCAACATATCCCAACCCAAAGTCTTTACATTCCTTGTATTCTTTTTCAGTAACAAGACCAATAACAGTAAAAGAAATATTGTCGTAATTCAAAATTGCTTTTATTTTAATGTTCATAGTATTATATTGTTTTATATTTAATTAAAAATATCTTGTACTTTCTTGCAGAGTTTTTCTATTCTTTTAACGAATGCTATCGCATCTCGCTTACTCTTAGCATATGCGAAGAATTGACAATATTCAGAGTCAAACTGTATGGTCTTACAAGCTACATTCTTCTTAATCCAGCTTTCAAAGTCATATGCACCATCAAACTCCTTAACAGTATGTTCACTACTCACATTACCACTAATGGTGTAACTTACTTTCTCATCATAGTCCTCATCCCTGTAAACATCTAACCCTATTGGAGAATCATAAATTCTACACATAATCTTATAATTTTGGTTGGTTAATTAATAACATATTCTAAGCATACACATAAGACATAAAATATTGGGTGTCATTAAACTGTTCATCATTAACTCTATCCATAAAATCAGAGATAGGTTCAACCTCTATAAACTTAGAAAGTTCTGTTGTAATCCCTAATTTCTGTATGACATTAATTAATACATCTATTGCAGTTGCTTGTACTGAACCACCTATATTAAATTTAGTGTTTTCAAGATTTTCACAAAGTTTTCTTGCTTCATTAAACCCATCTACATCTATTAATACTATGTAAGTTTTCATAATCTTATAATTTTGGTTGGTTAATAATATATTGTTGTTCTACTAAACTAAACTATTCAATTCAGAAATGCAAGTTTTTATGAAAAAACTTTTAAATAAATCCTAAAAATCTTGAAGGCTTACAATATTCTGCCGAAGCATACTTTTCAGCTTCCTCTTCTGACCTACCCATTCTCATCTCATCCTTTATCATCTTCAGCTTAAAGCCTTCCATTATGTCCTTACATATGTTATGACTTCCTTCATTCCTACCATCATGTCGGTAGTCATCACTTGCCACGTGTTCTATGAGTTGTAATAGCACTCTTATACCACTCTGTTGGAGAGTTGGGTGTTGTCTACAGAAACTATTAATAAAGTCCTCTGTTGGACAACTGAAGTTGTTTACAAAGTCTCCAAAAGCATCTGCCATTTCTTTACCATCTTTCATAATCCTATAATTTTGGTTTGGTTAATTAATCATTGTTCTACTAAACTAAACTATTCATTTCAGAATAGCAAGTTTTTATAGAAAAACTTTTAAAATAATTATATTGTTTTATATTCTGTCTTGTTCAACAACATAAATTATTGCTTCTTCAATATGTTCCCATGTTGTGCCGTAATTCGCATCAAATCTATCCTCCACTACATCTAATACTGCATTGATGAAGCCATCTGTACAATCAATCTTATATTCACTACTATTGTTTAATTCATCCACCTTCATCTTAACATCCACACCCGACCAATAACAAATCTTTCTTGGTTGAGGTTTAACCACAGTAATTATATTCATTGTCTTGGCTAATATTATATCTTCAATGTCAGATACTTTTAACTCATTAAAAAAAGAAGACCAAGAAGACAATGGAATCATTATCATATCTAAAGGTAGGTTATCTTCAATAGCTAAACTAATTAGATGGTCTTTAACCGCTTGAGCAATCTCTCTTATATTTTCCATAACTTTATATTATTTTATATTTGGTTAATTATTGGTTTAAAAACGTTCCATCTTCTTGGCACTCTTCCCCAAACTCATCCTCATATCCGACCACAAAGCAATCGTCTTGAGTTATATCTATTTCATTGTTATTCGCATCCTCTAAGGTCACTACCTTATCTGAGAAGCCGAACCTTACGAATACCTTTTCTGCTTTTCTAATCTCTTTTATCTTTTTCATAATCCTTATTATTTTATTGGTTAAAAATGTTATTTATTATTCTTATATTGTTCAGTAATATCCTCCAACTCTTCTACCAATATTCACACATTCAATGTCATCTGTATTTTCATTGATTATGTTTTGAAGGTCAATTGCTAACTGTTCAATCCGTTCTGTTGTCATTCCGTTTGGTATAATTAAGTCAAACTTAATTTGAACCACCCTATTATCATCTGCATTCATAACTTATATAATTTTATATTTGGTTAATAAATTTTACTTATTTGAGTCTCTTATTAACTCTCTCTTAAAACCATGTCCCCCATGTCCCTCAGAGATGAGTTTTACTCCTGTGTACCTTTCTATTATAATAATGGCTTTTTCAAAATCACCATTCAATACTTCACTACACATATGGTCAAGAGCGACGGCATCACAATAGACAGTTTCATATGTTAACTGCTCCCCATTGTGCGCTCTGTATGTTGGTGTTTCTGCATCAGAATACTCACCATTATATACGCCCTCTATGTGGAGCCAATCTACTTCTTTGTCAAAAGGTATATTATTTACTACTCTTGCAACTAGCTCTAACCAATTTTGTATTTTTTTTCTTACACTTTCCATCTTAATTGTTTTTAATTGTTATGGATATTATAATTTTGGTTGGTTAATAATGTATCTTCTACTAAACTAAACTATTCAATTCAGAATAGCAAGTTTTTATAGAAAAACTTTTAAAAAACTTATATTTTATGCCATATAATTTTTGTGTGATAAGGTGAGGTAGCAATGGAAAACCCCTTCTCAATTAAATAAGTTTTCATTTTACCCCTTGTTAGGTATTGTAAGTCCGTATTAAACCCAAGTCGCTTTAAGGTCTTACTAATCTCACTGTGTCTATGAAAAGTATTACCATCTATTTCTAATGAAGTGCCCTTGTTGTTGGCAACATTTAACATCTTTGGTAATAAGATATCATTATATATCTCATCAAACTTCTCAATTAAATGTTGGTCAACACTATTTGAAATCTCTAATAAATCTTTAGCATTCATATCCTATAATTTTATTGGTTAATAATGTATTCTACTAAACTAAACTATTCATTCCACAAATCCTAATTTTTATGTAATTATTTTCAAAAATTCTGTGATGAATTTATCGTATTTACCAAAACTTTTGATTTCTCCGCTTTTAAATCTAACTTTTGCTTTGAAACCTTTTTGGTTTGATAGCGTGAAAAGTGAACAGCTAATGATTATTCCTCTTCCTAACTCTCTGTGAAAAACTAAGCTTCCTTCGTGCATCTTAATTGTTTTTTGGTTAATAATGTATTGTATTGTTATACTAAACTAAATCATTTAACTCACAAATGCAAGTTTTTATGAAATTATTTTCAATTAATATGAATTTATATTCCTCTTCCAATTTTCATTGGTGTGCAATGCTTCTCTACAAGATTTACGTATCTCATCATCTTCTACTGTGAATGCTTTGTATGTTCCAAACCTACCACCATAGGTAGAGAATTGTAGAATACCTTTATTTTCTTTGCAGTACTGTTCAACCTCATCTCTCTTATCTCCAAAAAGTGATGGAGTGAAGTTATCTCTGCTGACTTGTCCGTACTTGTCTGTTGTAACAGTTTTGTGCATTTCAACCAATACCTCTTTTATTAATTTTCTCATCTTAATTTAGTTTTTAAAGTTATAATTATACTGTTCTATATTTGTTCAACCATTGTTCATTTTTGGTTATCACTTCCTCTATCTGAGTGTAGCGGAAATCTTGGTTATGGAAGTTATCTTTCCTATGTCCAATGTGGGGTTTATGGTATTCACCATTCTTATCCCAATATCCAAACTCCAAGACATCACCATCATCCAAACCATCGAAACCATTAAGCTGAAGGTAGTGTATCAGTTCTTCCACATCCACCTTACCAATCTCAAGAAGCCAATCACTTAAATCAGACTGTGGTAATACATTACCATCCTTATCAATCATCAAGTCACCATGTGATGAAATAAAATGATATGCTCTTTCACTTCCACAACTATTTTCAGCAGTCTTTCTTTCATCCAACATTCTGTTTAGTTCAGCATCACTCATGGTTAGAATGGTTTGCTTAAACAACTGCTCCACCATGCACAACTCTTTAACAATGTACTCCATTGTTTGTCCATCAATACCCTCAAGTTGGTTAATAATTTTATCCACTTCTGTTTTATTGCTCATGTTCATAATACTATAATTTTTGGTTGGTTAATAATGTATCTTCTACTAATCTAAATCATTCAACTCACAATAGCAAGTTTTTATGAAAGTATTTTTAAAAAAACTTATATAGTTTTAAATTTCTTCGGGTAAATACCCTATCAAATTCTCCTTTGGAACAAACCTAAGTAACTCATCAATGGCAGTAAGGTCACCATCTTTAATATCCTCTTTTATCTTCTCTATCACTGAATCAACAAGGTTGTTGAAATCTTCCTTTTCTTTCAATACATTACCAAGTGTATTATAGTAAACACCACTTTCGTGCGTGTAAAGAACATCAAACCTACCCTTATCAACAATCTCACCATCGCAAACCCAATTGGGTTGAACTCTTGGGTTGAAACTTACCTTTATTCCTTGTGCAATATTTAATGGTTCAAATATGGTAACAGTTTCACTTTCAATCCAAGCACAAACAGTCTTATTTGCACCATCGTGAATTTTCTTGGCAGTACCTTGTTGGTTAACCAACTTGCAGTTCTCCATATGTAAACATACATTGTTTGGTTCATAATAATTTACATCACCATTTGGTGAAGTTACCTTCCACTTCAAATAGTTTTCACCACGACCTAAATTGAATCTTATTTTGTACTTTGACATAATCTATAATTTTATTGGTTAATAATGTATTCTACTAAACTAAACTATTCATTCCACAAATCCTAATTTTTATGAAATTAGTTTTAAAATTTAATTGTGTGAGATGTTGTTCCCCTATTCATGTAATCCTTAAAACCTTTTGCCATTTGTTCTAAGTCCCACCCCTTAACAACTTCGTCATTAATGTGTGACAATAAGTACTCACATACACACCCGTTTCTTTTGTCGGTCTCCCTGGGCTTGCTAATCATCCACTGATGTTCTTTTTTTAAGTATCTCCAAAACTCTACTCTCTTTTCAATATTCATGATGTTTGTTTTTTTGGTTAATTAATCATTGTCCTACTAAACTAAACTATTCAATTGACAATAGCAAGTTTTTATAGAAAAACTTTTAAAAAAGTTATATTATTTAATAATGTAATAATGTATTGCTCTAAATACATCATCTACAACCAATTCTATATCTGCCCCCGAAAATAGAAAGGTACTCCCATCTATTTGAAGCCACCCGTAGTTACCCTCATAACCTATAATCCAAGTCAACACACCATCATTAAACTCTGATGATATATTTAACGCATAATCACCATAAGATGGTGGTAGTAAATTTAACTTTTCTTTTAATGTCATAATAATTTTGGTTTGGTTAACTAATATATTGCAATCTACAAAAACTAATTGACAAATACAAGCGTTTTGGTAATTAGTTTTAAAAAAGTTATATTGTTTTATATTTGTTATCATAAGGTAAGGTGAAAGACCACCCGAAGGTAGCCTTTCAATAGAACTACCTTTTAATGAAGTATCCGTACACACACCTTGTACCTTCTCGGCTACAATCATAGGTGTCCATTAAAACCCCATCTATGAAAGCGGTAAGGTGTCGTGACAACCTTAGAATCAAACGACCTTCGGGAAGCTCATCACCCCTAACATGAAGAGTACAACCTTTGCCTATACCCATCACCGACACCCACTCAAATCCGTTGTCACGTAGATAGGGTTCATAAATCTTACGAAACACACCATTGCGAGGACTACACCCATGTTTCCTAAGCCTTCGTGCAATCTTACACCGAGCCTTAGACTCAGCAAATGTTTTGGTGGCTTCAAATAGGTCATCATAAACCTTTTGGTAAGGGATTCCAGAAGCAATTGCTATTGCCCTTGTTACGCAATCACCCGTAAACCCCTTGTACCCCGACTCTTCACGACCACCATCATTAAATTCAAATGTTGGTGTGTTTGACTCTAACTCTTTTTTTTCTTTCTTCTGCATGATAATTTTGGTTTGGTTAAAAAATTAATGAGAAAAATCATAGTCCATATACGTTACATAGAAAACTGAATATGTACCATCACTTTGTTTAAATATATCTATCACCTCACATTCATGTGGTTGACTAAAAATGTAGGTGCGGTATGCTAATTTTTCTGCTAATACCTTATCATTAGCTTCAACAACAATTAACCCATGTTCTTCATCAATCTTTATAACATGGTTGGGAACACCCCCTTTGTAAGACAACCCCGTAAGAGAACTTTTCTTGACTATCATATAATTTTGGTTTGGTTAACTAATATATTGCAATCTACAAAACTTTATTCAGAAATGCAAGCGTTTTTAAAAAAACTTTTAAAATACTTTATTTTGAGTCAACTAACTCAACTTCTAAATACCAATCAGTTGGCTCTGCACACTCCCCACTAAACTTATGTGGGAAGTCATCCCATGCCCGAATCATGGCATCAAATACTATCTTGAAGTTAGTTGCACCCGTTTCAATAACCTCCTCATATAAGGCTTTGATTTCCTTTTTGGTGGGTATGTTACCCCTTATGTCAATGGCATCACAAAACCCAAAGCTTTCAAGCCTACCATCATCATCCACAACAAGGAGTTGACCCCATTTTGATGTAACTAATAGTTCACTTCTTCTAAGACCCCTTGCACAATCCCACCTTTCTTTTTGACCTTCACTAACAATCTCTTCTCTCATGTCTGTTATACTGTCGAAACAAAATACTTCTTTAAACGTTCTCATCTTATATAAGTTTATATGGTTAATTAATCATTGTTCCTCAATACTACAACAACTTTTTTACAATTCCTAATTATTAACACACTTTTAACATATTTTTTTTATTACCATCTATACCCCGAAATATTATAAAAATAAAAATATAAAACTTTATTCCCTTTTATTAGGATATGTCATTTAGTTTTTGTAGTTTTATTATTGTTAAGGGTTGGGTACTGCATGAGCATCCAAAAGAGTAGACTCCACCGAACCCTATACTCATTACATATGAATATTTTATATATGTTGTTTGCACGTGACACGTTCCACATCACACGTTGCACGTGACACATGACACGTTGCACGTGCAACGTTTAACGTTACATAATATATGTTCCACGTGGAACCTCAAAAACCCCACCAAAATTAATTTAAAAATAACCTCAAATAAATTAGGATATGTCATTTAGTTTTTGTAGTTTTATTATTGTTAAGGGTTGGGTATTATAGATATCCAAAAGAGTAGACTCCAACACGCCCATACCCCAACTATCAATCATATATTTTTTTTTATTATATAAATTATATTTATTCAAAATACCCCACATTTTATTTGGTGGTCTGCCACTTTATACTTACCTTACATATTAACCGCAAGGTATGCGGATACATGAAAATTTTAATAATATGAGTGAGGAATATATAAAACAATATTAAAACATTATACTATATGATATTTAGCCATAGGTTCACGCCTTATGGCTTTTGCTGTTTGTACCTGTCACATCTTATATAATTCTATATATGATTCGAAGGGCACAAGAGGATAAGCCATGCCATTACTCAACACGTTGCACGTGCAACGTGAATGGCACCGCCATCCCTATGCAAAACAATATATCATATATATGTTCCACGTGGAACATCCTCACCCACCCTATGTACACTTTTGTGTATATGTATTATAACATAAAGGTACACTTATTTAAAAGGAGATATCTAAGGGGAAATACCCCTCACATATAAAAAAACATAAATTATGAAAAATTTTATATCAAAAAAATTATAATGTATGACTGAAGGTCGAACTTTTTTGTGGTATTTTGTGGTATATTGTAATATATTATTATTATATATATGTTATAATTACACTCATAAAATATAACATATGTATTATTCTTTTATATATAAATAAGTTATATCTATGTACCAAAAGGCACTACGGGATTCTTTTCTGTATTTTACATAACGGGTGAGGGGTAGTTTTCCCACTTCTTACCACATTCTCCCACACTTTGTTAAATATTTAAATAATCTGAAACGTGCGAAATGCTAATACATAAAGGTTATGGTGGGGTAAGTATAGGGTATGATAGAGAAAGTGTCTTAGAGGGGCAAATAAATGGTTCTTATGTACACAAAAGTGTACACACTTTTGATATGAATAAAGTTATTGTGTGTGTGTGGTATTATTTTACTTTAGCCCAAAAATTTCTAATTTCTTTAGATTGTTTTATTGGTGAGGGTTTTAATTTCTTTCCAATTAATTCTTCAACATATTGATACATTTTTGTAGCTAGCCCTAATCTTCTATAATCTTCATGGATTCTAATATTATCAAAGTAACCATCTTTATTCAATGTTGCTCTACCAATCTCACCAACGCCCTCAACTT
>Ga0233411_10000649_pt1 | contig 10352 bp, 1 predicted proteins | sample Na_anoxic_2_MG_FD_179799 | JGI IMG/M metagenome (GOLD analysis project Ga0233411, IMG submission 179799) | Seawater microbial communities from Saanich Inlet, British Columbia, Canada - Na_anoxic_2_MG | ecosystem: Environmental > Aquatic > Marine > Inlet | place: Canada: British Columbia...
GGTGAACGAGTTGTTTCCAAGGGTGCTCTCTATGTTCTCAGCGCGGTCGGTGGCGCGGGAGCGCACATCGTAGGTGTTGCCCTCGGTCAGGTTCGCCGAGGCCAGGGGATACTGCCAGTTGAGCGTGCCGGTTGCTCTCAGGATATAGCCATCGGCTTGCCATGCCGTGCCATTCCAATACAGACCGGTGGTTGTGTCACGGATATAGATGTCCACAAAGTCCACGTCCGAGATAGAGTCGGCTGCCGTGCCCTGCACCATGCCGGGCCAGTTAAAGGCGTTATAGTAGCCGTGGGTGGTCACCGACGAGTCAGGTTCGGCAAAGTCGAGGGTGATGCCATCGGAAGTTAACGATGGGGCGCTCTGGTGCCCGGCCCCGTTGACAACGGTGACGCGATACTGCACCGTGTCGCCGTTAGAGTAGGGCACTGGGTCGTCCCACTGGCAGGGCGGGGTGGCGCAGGAGAGGCCGGTGGCCGCCTGCTCCCAGGCCCCGCCGTTGCGGCTGCGCTCGACCGTGTAATTCAGGTCGGAGCCGGTGCCGGATGGCGCGGTCCAAAAGACATAAAAGACATTGTCTTGGTCAAAGTCGTCGTCGGTCCCGGCGACGTCTCCCTCGCCCACGCCGGTTGGCGCGTCGGGGGTGTCGGTGTCGATGGTCATACCGTCGGAGAGACGCGGCGCACTCTCGGTGGCCACGCCGTTGACGGCGGTGACGCGGTATTCGATAAAGTCATCGTCGGCATAGGCGCCACTGTCGGGGTGGCTGGTGTTCAGTAGGCCGCTTGCGACGAGTGTCCAGGGGTCCACGCTGTTGACGCGCTTTTCTAGCCGGTAGGTGATGCCAGAACCGGTGTCGGTGGCGTCATCCCAGTAGACGGTGATAGCGCCGTCGGCGTTGGGGTGATAGTCGCGATCCGGCTCGGTGGCCGAGTCTTCGCGCACCCAACCGGGCTGCGGTACAGCCTGGCTATCGACGGTGACGCCGTCGGAGACGCGGGGCGTGCCCTCGGTGCCCACGCCGTTGATGGCGGTGACCCGGTACTGGGCAAAGGTGCCGTCGGTGTTGCCGACGCTGTCAGCATAGTTGGTCAGACCGGTGCTAGTTAGTTCGGCCCAACCGGCGCCGTTCAAGTTGCGTTCCAGGCGGTAGGTGATGCCAGAGCCGGTTTCGGCCACGCCGGACCAGTAGACGACAAAGTTCCCATCATAGTCCCAATCGACGTCGGGGTCTCCTTCGGTGACCGCGGCCGGGGTGGCCGGGACGTCGCTGTCGATGCGGATGCCGTCAGAGGGCATAAAATCGCCAGGGGTATCCGCGCCGTTGACGGCCACCACCTGGTACTCGATCAAGGTGTGGTCCGCGTAGGTGCCGCTGTCGGCGTAGGATGTTTCATCTGTGGTGATCAAGAGTTGCCACGCGCCGCTGTTGACGCGGCGATACAACTGGTATTCGATGCCAGAGCCGGTGTTGTCCACGGCGTCCCAGTAGACGGTGTAGGCGCCGTCGGCGTCCCAGTCCCAGTCGGGATCGGTGTCTACGCCTTCGCGCACCCAGTCTGGCGCGTCGGGGGTTTGGTCGTCAATAGTGACACCATCAGACGTAATCCAGCCGCCGGTGTAGCCCACGCCGTTTTCGGCGCGCACGCGATACAAGATAAAGGTGCCAGCAGCATAACTGCCGCTATCGGGCAGGTTGGTGGCCGTCGTCGTGCCGACCAGGGTCCAACCCGCGCCGCTATTGCGTTCCAGGCGATAGGTGATGCCAGAGCCGGTGTCTGTGACGTCGTCCCAGTAGATGGTAAAGCTGCCGTCGGCATCAAAGTCGATGTCGGGTGACTCTTCGGTGATCCAGCCGGGGGCAACGGGAGTGGCGGTGTCGATATGCACGGCAAAGTGATCGGCCGGCCCCCAGTTGTCGGCGTCGTCGAGGGCGCGCACGTGGAAATACCAGGTTCCATCGGCCAGCCCAGAGTAGGAGACGATGAGGGCGGTGGTGTCGGCCACGGCGTCGGGCGTGGTGCCGGGGTTCTGGTCCAGGATATAAGAATAGCCCACCACAGGGGCGGCGCTGGATGGCACGGTCCACTCAAAGGTGGGATTGCTGTTGTCGTACCAGATCGCCTCGTTGGAATGGGTGGATGACGAGATTTCGGGCGCTTCGGGGCCAGAGGAAGAGTAGGTAAAGCTGCTGGTGCCAAAGGTGATCTCGACGTTGTCGGCGTTGTCGGTGGCACGGGAGCGCACGTCATAAGTCTCGCCATCGGTGGGCGTAAAGGTGTATTGCCAGTTGATGGCGCCGGTGGCAGCCAGCCAGGCGATGCTGCCCTGCCAGGTGGCGCCGTCCCAGTACTGGCTGTCCGAGGCCCGCTGGATGGTGATGTCGACCCCGGCTACGTCGGAGCCAGAGTCGCTGGAGGTGCCATAGATAAAGCCCGGCCACGAAAAGGCGTTATAGTAGCCAGAGGTCGAGACGGCCGAGTCGGGGGCCACAAAGTCTAGTGTGATGCTGCTAGAGGGGCCCGACCAGGCGCCCGGCAGCCCCGCGCCGCTGACGGCGCGCACGCGGTAGCGCACATTGTCGCCGTTGGAATAGGGTACAAAGTCTTCCCACGAGGTCCCGCTGACGCCGCTGATGGCCGTGACCCAGCCGCCGCTGTTGAGGCTCTTTTCCAGGTCGTAGCTGAGGCCCGAGCCGGTGTCGGCGGGGGCGGTCCAAAAGACATAGAATGTGTTGTCATTGTCGTATACGTCGTCTGTTCCGGCCACGTCGCCTTCGCCCAGGCCCGTGGGGATGGCGGGGATGCCAGTGTCTACCGTGATGCCGTCAGAGACAGCGGGTATCCCGGCAGTGTCCACGCCGTTGACGGCGGTGACGCGATAGTACACCGTGGTTCCGTCGGGCCATACCTGGCCGTCGTCGTGGGAGGTTCCGGCCAGGCCAGTAGTCACGCTGGCCCAGGTGCTGGTGCAGGCTCCTGTCAGGCCGCCGTCCACACAGCGTTCCAGGTTATAGGTGATGCCGCTGCCCGTGTCGCCCACGGCGGCCCAATAGACCATCATGGGGCCGTTGGCGTCATAATAGTCGCTGTCGGGGTCGGTGAGCGAGTCTTCGCGCACCCAGCCGGGCGAGGGCACGGGGTTGCTGTCTATCGTCATGCCGTCCGACTCGCGCCATTCGCCGACGTGGCCCGCGCCGTTGCTGGCGCGCACGCGATAGCGCACGGTGTCGCCGTCGTTATAGCTGCCGCTGTCGGCCAGGCTGGTGGCGGCGGCGGGCAGGTCGTCGGCTACCAGGTTCCACGCGCCGCCGTTGATTTGCTTTTCCAGGCGGTAGGTGATGGGAGAGCCGGTGCCAGGCACGCCGTTCCAGAAAACGTCGACGTTGCCGTCAACGCTCCAGTCTACGTCGGGGCTGTCTTCGGTCACTTGGGTGGGCGCGGCGGGGGTCTCGGTGTCTATCAGGATGCCGTCTTCCGAGTATTGCCAGTCGCTAAAGCTGCCCACGCCGTTTTCGGCGCGCACGCGATATTCTACCAGGGCGCCGTCGCTGTGGACCTGCGGGTCCAGGTGCGAGGTGCCGCCTGGGTTGTCGCTCACCAGAATCCAGGGGCCAGGGACGCCGCTCACGGTCACGCGCCGCTCCAGGCGGTAGGTGAGGCCCGAGCCGGTGTCTGCCACAGACTCCCAATAGGCGCGCACCGAGCCGTCGGCGTCATAGTCCTCGTCGCCAGGCGCGGCGACGTTTTCTGTGACCGAGGCGGGAGTGGCGGGCGTCTGGCTGTCTATGGTCATGCCGTCAGAGGTGGTCCAGAGTCCGGGGGTGCCGACGCCGTTGGTGGCGCGCACGCGATAGCGCACCTGGTTGCCGTCAGTATAGCCGCCGGGGGCATGAGGGTAGAGGGTGCCAACCAGATTCGAGTCCACGGCTACCCAACTGCTGCCGCAAGGAACGCCCACGCCCAGGCCACCGTTGACGCAGATTTCTAGCTCGTATTCTATGCCAGAGCCGGTGTCGGGCACGGCGGGCCACTCGACCGTGACGGCTCCGTCATAGTCGTCGTCAACGTCGGGGTTGTCTTCGATCACCGAGCCGGGGGCGTTGGGGGTGGCGGTGTCTATGTTGATCTGATAGTGCCCGGCGGGGCCCCAGTTTCCGGCGCTGTCTAGCGCGCGCACGTGAAAGAACCACGTGCCGTCCGAGATGCCGACGTAACTGGCGCTGAGGCCGGTGGTGTCGTAAATGGTGTCGGGCGTGGTGCCGGTGTTTTGGTCCAGCACGTAGGAATAGCCCACGATGGGGGCCGGGCCGCCGGGAATGGTCCAGTCAAAGTCCGGATCGTCGACGTTGTACCAGTCGGCCTGCACGGGGTGGCTGGTCGAAGAGATGACGGGCGCTTCGGGACCACTGTCGGCAAAGATAAAGTTGCTAGAACCCAGGCTGGTCTCGACGTTGCCGGCGTTATCCGTGGCCCGCGATTGCAGGTCGTAGGCGTGGCCGTCGGTCAGGTTCCCGTCGCCCAGGGCGTAAGTCCAGTTGTCGGTGTCACTGGCCGTCAGCCAGTATGGCCCGCCGCCGGCCCACGCTGTGCCGTTCCACCACAGGTTGTCGTCGGTATCGTATATAGTGATCTCGACCAGGGCCACCTCGGAATAGTCGTCGGAGGCAGTGCCCGCGATCTGATCGGGCCAGGAGACGGCGTTATAGTAACCGGCGGTCTGTATATCCGAGTTGGGGCGACCGGTGTCGATGAGGATGCCGTCCGAGGCGATCGAGGCGGCCCCGACGGTTCCAGCGCCGTTGACGGCCGTGATGCGGTAGGCTACCTGGTCGCCGTTAGAGTAGGCTTGGGGGTCTTCCCAGAAGGTGTCCGTCCAACCACTGATGGCGGTATTCCAGGTGCTGCCGTTGACGTTGCGCTCGACGGTATAGTAGACCTGGTCGTCGGTGGCCGTGGGCGAGACGCCGGTCCAAAAGACGAAAAAGGCGTTGTCCTGGTCATAGTCGTCGTCTGTGTTGACGAGGTCGCCCTCGCCCACGCCGCTGGGCGTGCCGGGCGTGCCGGTGTCTACGCGCACGCCATCAGAGGGGCTGGGCGCGCTAGAGCGGCCCACGCTGTTGTGGGCGATGACCTGGTATTCGATGAGGACGTCGTCGCCGTAGGTGGCGGTGTCGTCGTAATTGGTGACGGCCAGGGCGGGATTAACCGTGGTCCACCCGCCGCCGTCTATTTGTTTTTGCAATTCGTAGGTGATGCCAGAGCCGGTGTTGGGAACGCTGGCCCAGTTGACCCACACAGCGCCGTCGGTGTCATAATCCACGTCGGGCGAGTTCTCGTGTATCCATAGGGGAGACACGGGCGCGTCCAGGTCTATGACGATGCCGTCCGAGAGACGGTAGGGTCCCTCGGAACCCGCGCCGTTGATGGGAGTGACGCGGTAGCGAATGGATGCGCCGTCGGCGTAAGAGCCGGAATCCGCGCGATTGGTGGCGCCGGTGTCTTCGGCTATCAATTGCCAGGGGCCGTCGTCCACGCTCCTTTCCAGGCGATAGGTGATGCCAGAACCGGTGTCGGGCACGGTGCTCCAATAGACGCTAAAGGTTCCGTCGTCGTCGTAATCCCAATCGGGGTCGGAGTTTATGCCCTCGCGCACCCAACTGGGCCAGGAGGGCAGTTCTGTGTCTATGGTAAAGTTGTCAGAGTCGCGGGATGCGCTCTCTAGCCCCACGCCGTTGATGGCCGTAACCCGATAGGTGATCACGTCGCCATCGCTGTAGGAGCCAAAGTCGGCCTGCGAGTTGCCGGTGAGACCCTCGGCGACGAGGCTCCAGGGGGCAGCGTTGACGCGCTTTTCCAGGCGGTAGGTGATGCCAGAGCCGGTGTCGGGGACGGTGTCCCAATAGACGGTGAGGGCGCCGTTGGCGCTGCTGTGATAGTCAACGTCGGGGTTGCCGTCATAGACCCAGTCGGGCCGGGCGGGCGTTTGGCTGTCGATGGTCATGCCGTCAGATTCGGTCCAGCCGCCAAAGAGGCCAACGCTATTGGCGGCGCGCACGCGATAGAGCACGGCGTCGCCGTCGCCATAGCCGCCGGGGTTGTGGGCATGGCTGGTCTCGGTGGTGCTGATGACGAGTGTCCAGGAGCCAGGGCTGCCGCCAAAGGGTGTCACCTGGCGCTCCAGGCGGTAGGTGAGGCCGCTGCCGGTGTTGGGCACGGCGCTCCAATGGACGGTGACGTCGCCGTCGGCGTGCCAATCTACGTCGGGCGACTCTTCGGTCACGTCGCTGGGAGCTTGTGGGGTGGATGTGTCTATGTTGACCTGGACGTGCCCGGCCGGCCCCCACTGATTGGTGCTGTCTACGGCGCGCACATGCAGGTACCACGTGCCGTCGGGGGTGGTGGCGGCGTCGTAGGTGCGCTGGGTGAGGTCTTGAATCTTGTCGGGGATGGTGCCCGGGTATTGGTCCAGCAGGATGCTATAGCCCACTACGCCGATGGGGCTGTATGGCTCATCCCAGTCAAAGGAGGGCTGGGCGTCGTTGTACCAGGTCCCAGGATCAGGGTGCGTGCTGGATGTGACGACGGGCGCTTCGGGAGCGCCAGCGGCGTAGAGAAAGTTGTTGTTGCCGTACCAGGTCTGGACGTTGCCGGCGATGTCGGTGGCCCGCGAATCCACGACGTAGGTGTCTCCGTCGGTCAGGTTGGCTTCGGGGAAGGTATAGGTCCAGGGGTCAATGTCGCTGACCCTCACCCAGGAGCTAGACGTGCCGCTCCAATCCGTGCCGCTCCAATAGGCGTCAGCATCCGAGTCGTAGATGAGGATGTCAACATAGTCGACGCCAGAGCCGCCGCTATCGTCAGAATCGCCCTGGATATAGCCAGGCCAGTTGATGGGGGTATAGAGACCGCCGGTATCAACGCTGGAATCTGGCAGGGACGAGTCAATGGTGATGCCGTCGCTGGCGCCAGACCAGCCGCCGTTGTTGTTTGCGCCACTGACCGCCCGCACCTGGTAGGCGATGATGTCTCCATCCGAATGTCCGACAGAGTCATCGCCCCAGCAGCGCGTCGCGTCGCACGTCTGGCCAGAGGGGTTAAAGGTAGCCCACCCGCCAGCATTGACACTGCGCTGCACCTGGTAGGAGATGCCAGAGCCTGTGTCGGCGACGGTGTTCCAGTAGACATAGTAGACGTTGTCCTGGCTCCAGTCGTCATCGGCGCCGACGACGACGCCCTCGCCCACACCAGCGACCGTGCCGGGGACGCCGCTGTCAATCAACACGCCGTTAGAAGCGCGCCAACCGTCGCAGTTGCCCGCGCCGGTGCAGGCCCGCACCTGATATTCGATCAAAGTGCCATCGGCGGCGGGGTCTATGCCGTCGGCAACGCTGGTGTTGGGGCCATTGTAGATGGGGGTCCAGGAGCTACCCCCATTGGTAGTGCGTTGCAACTGGTAGTTGATGCCAGAGCCGGTAGGCGGCACACTGCCCCAGTAGATGTTTAGATCGTAATCGTTGCTGCCGTAATAATCCTGGTCGGGACTGCCTTCCCAAAGGTGCGCGGGCATGGTCGGGGTATCAAGGTCCACGATCAAGTCCCAGGTAGCGCTGGGGTCACTGTAAACGCGCCCATCGTGAGCACGCACCTGCCAGGTATGAGGTCTATCGTCCAGCGGGCCAGCGATAAAGCTGGTCCCCGTGCCGACCGGGATCCAGGCGCCGCTGTCGATCCTGACACTATAGTTCAGTGTATCGCCATCAAGGTCAGTGGCGGGGTCCCAACTGAGGGTGGGGGTGGGGTCGTTGGTGTACGAGTCGTCGGGCGGGGAACTGAGCATGGGGGGTGTGCTTGGGGGGCGGTTGTATGTCACCCGCACCGCGACCCAGTCCAGATAGAAATCTCTCGAGGCGTCAGACGATGTGCTGCTCAAGCGAACGCGGAAATTGTTGTTGGAGAAGTGGCTGGGCGACCAGGCGCTGCTCCACAAATCGTCTGATCCACCCAGGATGACGGTGTGTTGAGAGGTGGTCTCTTGGTAGTCAACTTGGGCTGCGGTCCAGTTTGCCCCGCCGTTCGATGAGAGTTCGACGCTGAGGTTGTTGTCGCCGCTAGTGCTATTTATCCACCAATCCACTCGCACCTCAATGCCGTATATGGTGGCGTTTGAAGGGATGCTCATGCCAAAGTTGTAATATCGCTCTCGATCGGTAGGGTCTGCACCTTCTCCCCATTGATCGCTCGGAACTCCGTTGTTCCGGCTTTCGGCATAGCCTCCACTGTTGGCATGGGCATTCGCGGTGTTGCGCTCAAAGCCATTGCCGTCGCCCGCGCCGGTTTCGTGCTGGTTGGCGCTGGGACTGTACCAGCCTGTGGTAAAGTCCTTACGAGGGGCGGATGATCGATCTGCCCAAACCTCGGGCGCAGAAATCAAGCTGCCCAATATAGGGCTGAGTAATACAACCAGGCTGAGAAACAGCATGGTCAACGTGGAATTGAGTGATTTTTTGGTTTTCATCTTTTTTCCTCCAAAAGATTGTCTACCTGCCGCGCAGAAAAAAGTGGGTCTATTACTTTTCACAAGGCAAGGATGATCAACATGACGGCAAAACTTGTTAGATACAGGCTAAAAACAGGCTGTTCTCGATAACGTTTTCTGGTTATCGTCCAATACTGAATGGCTCCGGCAGGGATGGCCGGTATGAGCAATATCATTTCCCCCACCGCCAGGGGGGCGACAAGGTAGGCGAGCAAAAAGAACACGCCAATGACGCGCTGGCTTTTTTCAAGGCCCCACATGACCGGCAAGGTCTGGATGCCGGCGCGTTTGTCTCCTTTATAGTCCTTGAGGTCAATAAAGTTCATGGCAGCAGTCAAGAACACCAGGAACCACAAAATGACCAGGGGGGGGAATTCGATGACCTCTCCCCCGGCCAAGACATAGCCCATGATGGCAAAGGCCAGCGAGTTGACGGCTATGACCAGTTTGGAAAAAAATGGCACGCGCTTGAGCCTTAGCGGCGGCATAGAGTATAAGGAATAAAGCCCCATAAAGAGCAAAATCGTAAAAAAGACATAATAGCCCGCCACCCAGGCGTATGCGAGAGCAAGCAAGCCGGCCCCCACGGCGAAATTTTGATAATCACCGTGCGCAATAGTTTTATTGATCAGAGGGCGCTTTTTGTTGACCCAGCGGTCGATTTCTTGGTCGTGCAGGTTGTTGGTCATGATGACAAACAAGCAGGCCCACAGGATGGAAATCATTGTCACCGGAATGTCAAAAAATGTACGCTGATTCCAGGCCAGAGAGGGGCCCAGTATGATGCCAAAGACAAACATCATCAGGGCGTGCATCTGCCGCCAGGGGCGCACATCATCCAAGAGGCTGTTGAAAATCTTGTTGTTCCACTTGTACGCCACGGCCAGCAGCAAAAAGAAAAATAGCACCAGGTAGAATTTTGCAAACAACAGGCTGTCAAAGTATTCGAAAAGATCAAAGACGTCTAGTATGGCCTTGATGATAAAGGGGACAATGGCATAGATGAATATCAGCGTGTACATGAGCCAGGCGGACAAGAGACTTTTTAGCGTGGACATTTTCTTGGCCTTGCAATAAAAGAAAGATGCGATGGTCATCACGGCTACCTCGATTTTCAAGCCAATGGTGATGCCCATCGTGTGGAACGCGCCGGCAAAGGTCAGATAGCGCAGCGGCAAATCGCCGTGTTTGTCGGGCAAGAGATAGGCCATGTTGTACCCGCGCCCCCCGCTGATGAGCAGGTCGAGGATGGGGGCCAGAAATATGAAAAAGAATGAAAACAGGATCAACCGGGCAATCTTGTTCATGTGTACGCCGGTTAGCGCAGAGAATAGCAACATCATGGTCAGCGCCATGCAGGCGTAAAACAGGTAGAAATGGAAATGCCCATCGAATGTAATGACGGCCATTTTAGAGCCGTCGGAAAAAATCTCCAAGAGATTTCTTATGGCGACAAAGCTCATAAAGGCCAAGATAAAGTAGCCAAAAGGAATATTCAGGTCTTCGGCCAGGGTGCTATAGTGTTCCGCGATTTTGATGATACGTTTCATGAGTTTATTTGGGTGATGCGTCTACTAGGGTAAAGCCGGGCCTGCCGGGGTGGGTGTATAGATAGATAGGCCTGTTGCTCCAAGCACGGAACGGCGTTTGTGCGTCCTGATGTACGGCGCTGTGGCGACAATACTAAAATCCCTCGTACAAGGGTTACGCCCCCAACGACCCCTTTACACAAATCAGCTTTTCAAAGTAATTCAATTGTAACGTCAAACATACAAGATAAGGATAGCAAAATATAGTTAAAAATATGCTAGAGG
>Ga0233411_10000650_pt1 | contig 10339 bp, 8 predicted proteins | sample Na_anoxic_2_MG_FD_179799 | JGI IMG/M metagenome (GOLD analysis project Ga0233411, IMG submission 179799) | Seawater microbial communities from Saanich Inlet, British Columbia, Canada - Na_anoxic_2_MG | ecosystem: Environmental > Aquatic > Marine > Inlet | place: Canada: British Columbia...
AAATTATGGGATTTGACCACACTCATTCCGGTTGACCCGAAATCCGTAAGGGTTTTGAGGTCTGTCATCTGTACAAGGGTCTTATTCATCAGCGCATTGCAGACCGCGTCCGAAACCTGTGGCTCATCCGGCAGATCCAGTTCAATGAACCTGTTCCGTTGATTTCCGGAACGATGGTAATACTCGGTCACCACTCGCCAGATGTCCACTTTATCAGCATCCCTCAAGAGCTTTAAAAATAAAAGTCCACGTGATGTTTGTTTTTCAGGCAAGGTCATACGGTTATGAAATTTTACCGTCCGAATAATCATCTCCGCTATTTCAGGTTCAAGGCCATCTCAACCTCCAATCAGATGTACCGGCAGAGGAAATAGGCAGTGGCAGCAAACTCCATGCGACAAATTTTCATATGCGCGGGATTACTAATAGCAAACCACATAATCTGACTACAGATGAAAACAAATGGATCGAAGCTCATTTCAAAAACGCAAGACAACTCCTTGAATATGAGCGCTTCCAAACAGCTGTTCATTGTCTAGCGTCATATCGGTGGCATTCAATACTAGAATAAAACTTGCAGTTCTGTGGGCGGGAATCGAAGGAATGTTTGGAGCAAGCTCAGAGATCAGATTCAGAATCAGTCTGTATATTGCAAATTTCCTTCATCAAGATGATCATGATAAGCGTAAATTTGTATTTGAAGCTGTAAAGAAGCTATACAATTCTCGGTCTGCTGCTGTCCACGGTTCAAAAGGCAAAGGCGATATTGATGTGGCAGTGGAAGAATCAGCAAATATCCTCTAAAAGATTCTGCTGCAATGTGTTGCCAATAAATTGATGCCGAACGAAAATGAACTGGTACCATAATAAGCATAACAAAATACTTTGTATATCGCTGAACCAATATTTTCGGAAAAATTGCAAAAATTTGATCCAGAATCTTCATTTCCTCCCATTAAAAAAATAGGTATCACTACGAATCATCCTGAGCGAAGAGAAAAAGAGCTTCTTGGAACTATCAATCCAATAAAAATATCTATCGTTAAAGCATGGACAGGCATAAACGCGAGAATCATCGAATCAATGTTACATAATATTTTAGATAATCTTAGGCTTGATGGAGAATACTTTTGGGATGGCAATGAAACATTGGTTGATGCAGTTTCTGATTTTATTTCTACCTATCATTCTGACGCTAAAGAAATAACAATTGTGGATGATTCCGATGTTAAAGCAGCCTCAGATACCGCAATTAAGAAAAGCTCTCAGCGAATTTATGCAGAAGTAATACCAAAATTAGAAGAATTAGGTATCGAATACAAAATCACAAAAAACGAAAAGGGCGTAAGGTTTCAAATTGGTGATTACAGATTGCATATAGGAGGCAGAACCGGTGGACGTTACACCCTTACGATTTGGTCGAATAATAAAACAACAGAAGACGCACTTTTAGATTTTGAAGGATCATGAGATTGCTTCAGGTAAAGCGTAGGAGCTCACATAACCACGCAAATTCAGCCGACGCTAAACAGCAGCGCGGCTGATTTGCAACGTTAGCCTTTAGAGACAATGGAACAAATTCAACCATTTGATGCACAAAAATTAGAAGCGGCTTGCCAAGTTCTTGCTGATACTGAACGTGGGCTTACCGGTTCAGAGATTGGATATTTGCTTCAAGACTGCAAAGTGGTCGATATCAGTCCGACAATGACTAAATGGAAGAGGCTTTTTAATGCACTCGTTGAAGCCCAGAATAAGTATCAAGTCGGCAATCACCTGATAATGTTTATAAATCGAGCACTTGATCCAGTCAAATACGCCCGAAACAAAGAAAAGTTCGAGTGGAGACGTACTGAGCTAAATGTTGTTCTTTCATTTTCAGGTTTTTGTGTGCGTGAAGACGGGAAGGTAGTCCATAGCAAGAAAGAAACAACATTGAAAGGTGCGCTGGCAAGGGCGGGTGCCCTTAGATCAAAACTTGAAGATAGGAAGGCACACGCTGAAATCTTTAAATATTGTAAAGCCGAGCTATTAGAAGAAAATTATTTTCATGCTGTGTTGGAGGCAATTAAGGGTGTCGCCAACAGAATAAGAGAGTTGTCTGGCCTCGCATCCGATGGGGCTGAACTCGTAAACAGAGCTTTTTCCATTAAAACACCTATTCTCACAATAAATGCATTATCAACTGAAACCGAACAAAGCGAGCAAAAGGGCTTTAGCAACATGCTCATTGGAATATTCGGTGCAATAAGAAATCCTACTGCACATGCCCCAAAAATTTCATGGCCAATTACAGAACAAGATGCACTGGACATATTTTCCATGGTTTCCTTTGTTCATCGTAAGCTGGATGTTACGACTAAAATAGGTAACCCATAAAGGAAGGGTGAAATAATATTATGGGAAGTTTAATAAATTGCTTCACAAATGCGCTGCAAGCCACTATTGATCTCACAAACAACAGTTATCTTGCCTGCTTAAAGGACGCTGTTGAAAACGTTTCATATTCATCACAAAAGGATCAAATTATTTCTGAATATAACCAAAACCTTTTGAAAATAGTATCAGAGAATAATTTTGCTTTGAATCCTGATAAAACCAATGAGTTTACACAACTTCTCGGTGAAGCACATTTTTATTTATTATGTAAAAATAAAGGCATCGGTCTTGAAAGAATTAATAAAAGGGGTCTGATCTACTCTTGACTCTTATTAATTCTTTTCGAAGAAAAGAATAGGGATCAACTCTAACGTTAAAAACAGGGCAATATGGAGACCTATGTTTTATTTAAACTGCAAAATCATGAAGTAATGATTCATATACAATACAACGATTTTGGAAAGAAACTGGAAAACGAGATTCTTTAATCTTAAATGATGCACTTTGAATTAGAATTCACCATCAGGATCATATCTGCGAGGAAAGCAACCAAAAAGGAACAAAAAGTATATACAGGGAGAGGACGAGGAAACAGGAATCCCGTATCAAATTCTTATCAATTTGTACTTGAGGGATTGCGTTCAGTCACATCGTAAGATTTCCATAAAATGGGCATCTTAAAAGGGCTACATTGAGGTAGGAAATGAAGCCAGGTCTTGCATTACAACATTTCACGAACTATAAAACCGGTTAACCGAAAGGTTTCCCCATATAAGGGGGGCAACGCTAAAATTGCTATAAAAACCATAGATGACCAGGGTATTGAAAACTTAAGAGTTATATCACTATAAAAAGAGAGGTGCATTATGTTCAAACTCACGGATTATATTCATAGAGCGGAGCTGGAAACATTCTGCCGAAAGAATCACATTACCAAAATGTCTCTTTTCGGTTCCGCCCTGCATGATGAATTAAAGCCGGGCAGTGATATTGACATTCTTGTGGAGTTTGACAAAGACCATATGCCAGGGTTGTTTGATATTGCCGGAATGGAAATCGAAATGGCGAAGATGTTCGGCAGAAAAGTCGACCTGCGCACACCTGCTGAACTCAGCCGGTATTTCAGAGATGATGTCCTGGAAAAAGCGAGGGTGGAATATGCAATCTAAAGATAGAATCCGTGTGCAGCACATTCTTGATGAAGCAGATAGACAAACTCATCATCAACCCCCCGTATGAGGAGCCGAAATATTACTGGCATTATGATCGGGAGTATCGATCATTTGAAAAACGCGAGGGCCGCAGGCCTGCCGGATATGTTGTCGCTACGCCGGACAGCAACTGCATGGACCTTGAAATTACATCTTTTGAATCATTGTCAACTACGAGCAAATGGATATGGTTTGACGTTATCATAAAGTGTTTAGGACATTCAGGACAATAGATGGTTCCCCCACATTCCCCCATAACTCCGTATGAGGATATCCTTCGGCATACACGAATAATCAACCGTATGCTCTCTATCACAAATTCTGTACAGCCAAAAAGAATCAGATCCAGTTATTGGTCTGTGGTTGCGGTAACTGATAGGACATAAGTTGTCGTATGTGCTTATTGAACCCATCATCGTCACTCTTGTCCAGCTTTTCAATTTCCCATGAGATTTGTTTCATCACCTTCTCATCTTTGACAACGTCGACCGGATACCCTGAGGATGGATAAGAACATTGCAACAACGAATAGGCCCTTTATAATACGCATTGAGGAAAAAGGCAATTCCCAAGAGTATTCATTTTCATTATCTAAAGTGGCTGCGGTATTATTTGGACTTTTGTGAAAAACCTTACCTCCATTTTGGAAGTTCTGTTGGTGGGTATCCGGGAGATGTTGCCATCCCCAAGCCCCCTGGGAACCTAATTAATATACTAAATAATGCGACTTCATGCCGCACAATAACATCACCCGTTTTGAACGAGTTCAGCTAAAAATCTGGAAAACGGTTCTATATTCTTTCTTACGCTTGCTTCTTCCAAGGTGTCCATGTAATCGTTGCGGGTCTCAAACGGAATAACTGCCCATGGATAGCCACCACTCGCTAACATAACATTCATCAGAAATCTTCCCATGCGGCCATTCCCATCAATATAGGGATGGATATATACAAAGAAAAAATGGCCTAAAACAGCTTTTACAGCAGGCTCTTCTTCATTTTCTAAAAGAGAAAAGAATGCAGGCGTAAGATCGCGCACAGCTTCGTATCGGGGTGGTACATGCATTGATTTTCTGATATAGACAGGTTGGTTTCGGTAACCAGCAAGGTCAGATGCGGCTATGAGGCCAGCGCTTACACTTGGGGCAAATAATTCTCTGTACCATATAGAATGATCGTTACTTACCACTGTGCCAGGAGAGTTTTTATTCAGAATTTTTTCTAAGCTTTTCTTCACTGCTTGAAAAGCTTGCCAGTATCCACGAGCAGCCAAAGCATTTTCGTACTCTTTATCTTTGCGGTTAGATTCTGGATCCCAACTCCCTGAGCGGACACGTTCAATAAGTTCCTCACTAACGCGATATCCTTCAATAGAAAGTGAATGATATGCATCAGTCAGATATATATCATCGACATTTTTAAGATATACATCGGTGTTCTGGGGTAATAAGGGAGCCTGCGGAAATTTTTTGAGGACAATGCCGCGCATATCTGCCCAGTTCATCCGTATCCGGTTGACATATGGAGAAAGCTCGCGCTCACTAAAAATAACAGCAGGTTTTTTTTCAAAGGGGTCATTTTCTATAGTTTTATATCCGGCAGTTCTCATTGCCTCAATAATATTGTCAGCAATACCATTTTTGCCAATATTTCGAAAAGCACCTGCAAGCCTTCCGGCTACTGTGCTATGCCCACCTTCAAGAAGCTTGTGTAAGATCTCGGAAGCATCAGAGATCATGGACAGCGCCGCTCGGGCTTCTGTGGCATTATTTGAATAATAGCCGGGAGCACATAAAATCAAAGCCGCGGGCAGGGTCATAATCCGCAGGCTTTCCTTGATTTCTATATTATTCTTATCCGGCAATTTCAGGCGAACGTCCATTATCGATGTTTCATGAAGAAGAGATTTTGGCTTGTTCCCCCCTTTGGGAGTTCGAACAAGAAGTTGTTCTGGTACGCTCCAGTTTCCGCTATGAATGCTCAAGGATTGTTCAGGGGAAAGACACCATTGATTATTAAACCTTGATTTAAGATAATCACCACAAAAGCCCCAAAATGATGCATACCAGGCCGTACTCTCTCCAGCCGGGTCTTCAGGGCGGGCTGGAACATACCATCCTTTCATCACCTCTTTGATAAACCCACTTTTGACAAGACGTTCCCGGTGAGTTCGTGTCATGATTTTTGTGTGAATTGCAATAATGCCTTTGCCCTGAAATTTTTTCAGAACAGCGAGAGACTCTGCAAGCTTATCTTGTGGTGTTGACATTTTTGGCCCGTATATTATGTATTATACATATGTATTATTTTTAGGTTATTAAGCTATAGTATTTATAGGTTTTTGTGTCAAATGATTTTTAGGTTTTTCGGCTGTAACTACTCAGGTATCTCGGTTGAATACTGAAGTCTGAAGTATATTAATCATCTCGCAACGCCCGAATCAAACCATTCAAGACCTTCTCTGTTTCGACTATCTTTGGTTCAATCAGAGATGAATCCTCGTTGCACAAGAACCCCAAATGCTTCGATAAACTTAGTTGCTACCTCGTCAGCTAGCTCAAATGTCCTAAGTTTTGTGTGATCGCGCATGATTTGTCCCTAAAACCTTCTACCTTCAGTCTATCCACCTGAGTTACAATTGATTAAAAAAAACCTTTCCCTCTCTTTCTATTCTGTGGTAAGGGTTGTGATTATTAATCGAGCAAGGAGGTATGAATCATGAATATTCCTTTTATCTTGGAGAAGGCCCTGAGCCTTTATAGAGACAAAGAGGCGATTGTGGACGGAAAAAAACGTTTCACTTATGGTGAATTTGCCGGCAGGGTCTATCGTCTTGCCAACTTCCTTGAGAATAATGGGGTTAACCAGGGAGACTGCCTGGCCATTCTGCACCATAACAGCAGTGAATTTCTGGAGGCCTATTTTGCGGCTGCCCAGTTGGGCGTCATACTCAATCCCCTCAACTTCAGACTGGCCCCTCAGGAGCTTGCCTTTATCTTGAAAGATTCGGGCGCATCCCTGATAATTGCCGCGGATCGTTTTGCATCTCAGGTTAGTTCTATTGAAGAACTTGATACGGATCTTCGAATGGTCCTCTGGACAGGCGATGAAGGACCTTCCATTAAACTGGACTCCATGAACTATGAAAAGGCAATGGCGAAAACCTCTCCGATGCCGCCAAAGGAATTCATGGGCTCCGACAATGAGGTGGCTCATCTCTACTACACGAGCGGCACCACAGGAAAGCCCAAAGGTGTTATGCTCACTCACAAGAATGTTTGTAGCCATGCACTGGCAGCCATCGCAGAGCTTCGTCTCTGTGACACGGATAACTGGATGCACGTGGCGCCTCTCTTTCACCTGGCCGATGCATGGGCCAGTTTCGCCGTCACCTGGGTTGGCGGTAAACATGTTGTGGTGGGGGATTTTGAACCTCCCATCGTCCTTGCTGCCATACAGGAGGAAAGAATAACGCTGACCAACATGATTCCCACCACGCTCAACATGCTGATCAACACAAGAGGAGTAGAGGCCTATGACTTCTCCAGCCTCCGGGTGCTTTTGAGCGGCGGTTCTCCCATCGCCCCGGAGGTGGTAAGGAAGGTCATGGATACCTTCAAGTGCGACTACATTCAGACTTACGGTATGACGGAAACCAGCCCCTACCTGACTGTCTCCATCCTGAAAGAGAACCTCGCCCATCTGTCCCGGGAGGAGCAGTTTTTCTACAAGGCAAAGACCGGCCGACCATTTATTGGTGTCCTCCTCAAGGTCATTCGTGACAACGGTGAAGAGGTGGAACCGGACGATAGGGAGGTGGGAGAGATTATCGTCAAAGGGGATATCGTCACCAAAGGCTATTGGAACAATCCTGAAGAGACCTCCAGATCCATCATAAACGGCTGGCTGCACACGGGCGATCTAGCTGTTATGGACAAAGAGGGTTATGTGAATATCGTGGACCGGAAAAAGGACATGATCATCACGGGCGGTGAGAATGTTTATTCAACGGAGGTCGAAAACATGCTTTACACTCACCCTGCCGTTTTGGAGGCCGCAGTCATTGGCATTCCAGACCCAAAGTGGGGAGAGACCGTCAAGGCCTTCGTCGTCTTCAAAGAGGGCACTCAAGCTACTGAGGAAGAGATCATTCAATTTTGCAAAGAAAAGATTGCACGATACAAGGCGCCAAAATCCGTTGATTTCTTGCCCAAACTGCCCAAAACCGGGTCAGGTAAGATATATAAAAAAGGGCTCAAATTATCCACTACAGGGTCACAATGATATTCATTTCGTCTAATAGCCTGAAACCCGTTTCACATGTCTTCATTATGTATCTGGATTGTTATCAAAAATAATCGTAACTATTCAGGTGGTTAGGACTGCCCTTTACCCGTAAATAAAGCTGGACTTTTGTTTCAATGTCGAATACATTGTCGACATGAAAACACAAAATCAAATCAAACGGACACTAACACAACCTGAGGCCATCGAGAAAATCAACAATATACTCGATACCAACGATAACATAAATCGAACTAAGCTGGCGGATAAGCTATGCGATCATTTTAACTTTTTTGATCCGTGCGGGAATAAACAACGCAGTGGATGTTTAAAGGCTTTACGCAAGCTTGAACAAACCGGTCATTTGGTATTACCTTTTCCGATGTTGAAATCCGGCCCAAAGAATCCACGGCGTCTAACAGAGCCGGTACCTGAACCAAAAAATGTGTCTGCTGATGCCGGTAATATAAATGAATTGCGGCTAATTATTGTCGGAACAGAAGAAGAGATGCGAATCTGGAATGAATTAATGATTCAGGATCATCCACGAGGTGCGGGACCATTGGTTGGCCGCCAGCTTCGTTATCTCGTTGAATCAGAACATGGCCGGCTGGGAGGAATAAGCTTCAGCTCCGCTGCCTTGCACCTTGAGGATCGTGATAAATGGATCGGCTGGGATTGGGACATGCGGCAAAAGAATTTACACCATGTTGTTAATATGAGCAGGTTTTTAATTCGTTCATGCATATCGTGCAAAAACCTTGCTTCCCGTGTTTTGGGTTTGGCCATCAAGCAATTTCCAGGTGATTTTGATTTTCGTTATGGACACCGGCCGCTGCTTCTCGAGAGCTTTGTTGATACGACTCATTACAGAGGAACATGTTACAAGGCCGCAAACTGGCAATGGATTGGACGTACCAAAGGCAGGGGCAGACAGGATTTATTGAAAAAACATGAGGAAACAGTAAAAGATATTTATGTTTATCCTTTGGATAAAGATTTTCGTATCAAGATGGGCCTTTCTGAAAATAGTGGTTTGGACGCTCTTGATCTTCATTTTGGTATTGATGGTGGAAACTGGGCAGAAAACGAATTTGGCGGCTCTCCGTTGGGTGATCATCGATTAAGCAATCGACTTGTTGAGATTGGACATAATCAAGCCATGAACCCCAGTAGCTCATACAGTGGTGCGGTAGAAGGCAATTGGCCGAAAGTTAAAGCTTATTACCGCTTAATTGACAAGCCCGATGATTCTGCAGTTACCATGGCTAATATTCTCTTGCCGCACCGTGAACAAACGATCCGACGAATGAAAGCGGAAGATACTGTGTTATGTATCCAAGACGGTAGTGATCTTGATTATAACAGCCTTGACCAGTGTAAAGGTCTTGGGGTGATTGGTTCTAATCAGACCGGTGCAAAAAGTCGTGGCTTACATATGCATTCCACGATTGTCGTAACCACTGAAGGTTTGCCTTTGGGTGTCCTGCAATCTAAATTAACAGCACCAAAGCCAAAAGACGATAATCGGCCCGCATCCGCAATTCCAATTGAAGAAAAGAAGACTTTCTCCTGGATTGAGGGAGTGCGTGACTGTCAGGGATTAAAAGCTTTGATGCCGCACACATCTATAATTAATGTCATGGATCGGGAGGGCGATTTCTTTGAAATGTTTGACGATCAACGCTGTAACTGTGCCAGTGTTGATTTACTTGTACGTGCCAAACATGATCGTAGCACTACAGGTGAATACAAACTGTTTGAGACAGCAAGACAATCGCCGGTTCAAGCACAAATTGAAATTAAAGTTCCGAGGCAAAGTGCTAGAAGTAAAAAGAGTAAACAAAAAGCACGGGCCAAAAGACCCGCCCGTACTGCGCAGGTTTCAGTTCGCTCTACACAAATAGAGCTTAATCCCCCAGTATATCATAAAGACAGGAATCCGATTAAAATAGGGATTGTCCATGTGAAAGAAGACAAGCCACCAGCGGATGCAGAAGCAATTGAATGGTTTTTGCTCACGACTATTGATCTTCAATCGGCTGATAATGTGTTAAATTGTGTGAAGTGGTATTGTCTTCGTTGGCGTATCGAAGACTGGCACCGAGTACTGAAGTCAGGTTGCAAGGTAGAAGAACTTGCCAATAAAACCGTTGAGCGGCTGAAACGAGCGTTGGCGATAAATCAGGTGATTGCATGGCGAATTATGCTCATGACTCTTTTAGGAAGAGAGACCCCGGAGTTGCCTGCCGAAGTTTTGTTTTCAGACTTGGAAGTAAAGGTATTGAGTGCCTATGCTAAAAAAAAAGTCTTGCTTCCCCCACTTCCCTCGGCGCTGCAGTGAAGCTGATAGCAAAGCTTGGCGGATACTTGGGACGTTCTAATGACCCACCGCCTGGTCATCAGTTAATATGGAGAGGTTATATTTACTTACAACTGATGTGTGACGGCTTCACACTCAAAGGT
>Ga0233411_10000653_pt1 | contig 10321 bp, 7 predicted proteins | sample Na_anoxic_2_MG_FD_179799 | JGI IMG/M metagenome (GOLD analysis project Ga0233411, IMG submission 179799) | Seawater microbial communities from Saanich Inlet, British Columbia, Canada - Na_anoxic_2_MG | ecosystem: Environmental > Aquatic > Marine > Inlet | place: Canada: British Columbia...
CAAAGATGAAATTGAAACCACGGTCAATCGGGTATTGACCCTGGTCAAGATGAAACACCTGGGAGACCGCTACCCGAACCAGCTTTCCGGTGGCCAGCAACAGCGGGTTGCGCTAGCGCGCGCCCTGGCGCCCAGCCCCAAGGTGCTGTTGCTCGACGAACCGCTCTCGGCGCTCGACCTGAAACTACGCCAGGCAATGCGTGAAGAACTCAAGCAACTGCAAAAAGAGACTGGAATCACCTTCGTTTTTGTCACCCATGACCAGGAAGAAGCGCTCGCCATGAGCGACCGCATCGCAGTCATGTCTGATGGTGAAGTTCAGCAGATCGGCAGGCCGACTGACATCTACGAGCATCCGGTCAATCGTTTCGTTGCCGATTTCATCGGCGACACCAATTTCATTGATGGCGAGATTGTCAGCCTGAACGATGACCTGGTGAGCTGCAGGGTTGGTAGCCACAGCATGTTCGAGGCTGAAAATAGCGGCGGTCACAAAATCGGTGACAAGGTCACGCTTTTCCTTCGCCCGGAAAAAATCAACCTGTCCGCTGTGGGCGAGACAAGCAGTTCGGACTGTCGGCCGGGCAAGGTGGCAAACATCGTCTACCTGGGTAACCAGGCCGCCTATACCCTGGATATGGGCGATGGTATCGAAATGACCGCACAGGCGCGCCCCCGGGAAGACGGTAAGTTGCCTTTTGAGCTCGGTGATCCTCTCTCGATCGGGTTCTCGGCACGCGCCTTGAGAGTTCTCGCGCAGTGAGCGACTGGTTACCCAAAAGCGCCGCAGGGAAACGCTGGCTGGGGCTTGCACCCAGTTATTTGATTATCGGTATTTTCATGTTGGTACCGATGGTCATCATGGGCGTGTTTTCGTTCCTGGAACCCAATCCCTACGGCGGCGTCAAGCCGGAAGGGTCGCTGGCCGCATACGTCAAACTCTTTTTTGAATACGATCTCGAAGACAACCTGGTATTCAATCCCGGCTACATCAACATCATTTTCCGCTCCTTTCAGTTATCCATCGGCGCCACCCTGATGTGCCTGATCTTCGGCTTCCCGGTCGCCTACTACATCACGCTGCAACCCGAGAGCAAGCGCAATTTTTATATTTACCTGATCACTATCCCGTTCTGGACCAATCTACTGATTCGTACCTTTGCCTGGATCATCATCCTCGGCCGCGGCGGCGTGATCGAAGCGCCACTGCTCGCGGCTGGCATCATCGAAGACTCATTACGCATGATGTATACCGACGGTGCCATTGCCATCGGCCTTACCTACAGTTACCTGCCATTGATGGTACTGCCCATTTATGCCAGTCTTGAGAAACTTGATTTCAGATTGCTGGAAGCCGCCAGCGACCTATACGCCAACCGTTTCGAGATCATGACCAAGGTGGTTATCCCACTGTGTAAACCCGGCATCATCGCCGGTTGCCTGCTGGTATTCATTCCCTGTCTGGGTGCGTTCATTGCGCCGAACCTGCTGGGTGGAGGCAAGAAGCTGATGCTTGGCAGTCTGGTCCAGTTTCAGTTTGCATCGGCCCGCAACTGGCCCTTTGGTGCAGCCTTGTCGATGTTGCTGTTAGCCGTTGTCGTCATCGTCCTGGTGTTTTACGCGAGATCGGCTAAAAACCGGGCGGCCATGGAAGGGGGTGCCTGATCATGAGTAATCAACAACCTGATCTGTCGACACCGAACAAGGGCGGGAAAATGCTGCCGGTGGGTCACTATCGCGGGCTTGGCGCCTGGACAGTGTTTTTCTTCATCTTTCTGTACCTGCCCATCGTCGTGCTCGTCTTTTATTCCTTCAACGCCAACCGCATGGTGATGAACTGGGGCGGGTTCGGTATCGACTGGTACCTGAAAGCCTTTGAAAACGAAGGCATCCAGAAGGCAGTCTGGAATTCACTGATCGTGGCGGTGGTGGCGACATTTTTTGCGACCGCGATCGCCACTATCGGCGCCCTGGTGTTGGCAAGGGGGGGCAACTTCCGCGGCAAGACAGTCTCACTCGGACTGATAACGCTACCGCTAATGGTCCCGGAGATCGTAACCGCTGTGGCGGTGCTGATTTTCTTTTCAGCAATCGGCATGAACTGGGGCCTGGGCAATGTCATCATCGCCCATATTACCTTTTGCATTCCCTTTGCCTTCATGCCGATCCGCGCGCGCCTGGAAGGCATGGACACGTCCATGGAGCAGGCCGCCCGCGACCTGTACGCATCGGAATGGGAAACATTCCGCTACGTTACCGCACCTTTACTGATGCCGGGTATCGTCGCCGGTGCCATGCTGGCTTTCGTGATATCAATGGATGATTTCATTATTACACTAATGGTGGGCGGAGCTGGTTCGACCACCCTGCCCGTCTATATCTATTCGATGATCCGCCGCGGCCTGACACCGGAGATCAATGCTGTCTGTACCGTGCTGCTGTTTTTCTCAATCGCTATCGTCACGGCATACTGGATCGTTTCGAAAAAGTCACAGACCGATACTGTGCACTGATATTTAACGTTTGGTCGTAAATTTTTAATCAAAATAACCATACCTATTGGAGGTAAACAAAGTGAAACATCTATTAACTACTTTCGCAGCAGCCGTAATGCTACTGACCACAGGGTTGGCAAGCGCCTCGGGCGAACTGTTCATCTATAACTGGACGGAATACACCCCACCGGCTCTTATCGAAAAGTTCGAAAAGGAAACGGGTATCAAGGTATCCGTGGACACTTACGATTCCAACGAAACCCTGCTGGCCAAACTGCAGGCCGGCGCATCCGGTTACGACATCGTGGTACCTAGCCAGAACTTCGTACCGATCATGATCAACGAAGGCCTGATCCAGAAGGTCGGTGTGCACAAGCTGCCCAATTACAAGAACATGGAAAAACGCTGGAAGATGCCGAGCTGGGATCCTGAGCAGGAATACTCCGGGCCCTGGCAGTGGGGTACGACATCATTTTCGTACAACAGTGAGCTCTATTCGGGTAAGGGCGAGTCTCTGAAAGAATTCTTTGAGCCCTCCGCTGAACTCGAGGGTCGCCTGAGCGTTTTCCAGACTCCGGACGAAGTCATCAGCCTGGCGAATATTTACCTGGATATCCCCTTCTGCTCTGAAGATGGCAAGCAAATGAAAAAGATTCAGGACATGCTGGTCAAGCAAAAGGAATTTGTCGTCGCCTACAACTCTGAAACCATGAGTGACATGCTCGCTGGCGGTGAAGCGATAATGACCAATCACTGGAGCGGTTTCTCCCGTCTGGGTCGTTTGACCGGTGCACCGATCGTCTATGCCTACCCGAAAGAGGGCGTGGTTGGCTGGTTTGACAGCATGGTGGTACCGACCAGCGCCAAGAACGTCGAAAATGCGAAGACGTTCATGAATTTCATGATGGACCCGGTCAACATGGCAATGCTAACCGAAGATCAGGGTTACGGTGATGCCGTCATGGGCACCGCGGCCTACTATTCGGATGAATTGAAATCTGCACCGGAGGTCAATCCGCCGGCTAATTTGAATGTGGTCTTTGCGCCGACCTGCTCACCCAAGGCACAGTCCCTGATCGACAAGGTCTGGACCAAGGTTATGCAGTAGCACGGTGTTAAACACCTGTAGTTAGCAACATCAAACGGCGCCTTTCACGGCGCCGTTTTTTTGAATGGCATCATATTGAACGAGCAGGATGGCGCGACAGCAAGTTAATTCGTAAACGAGTTAAAGATTGGCGCAAGTTGCAATTGGAGAACCGAATGAGCACAAAATTGAAAAGCAGTATGTTGCCTTGCGGTGAACGCGGACAAGTGTCGATGGACCCGTTGACATCGCTGACCTTACCTTCTCGTTACTATTACGACGAAAGCATTTACCGTCAGGAGATGACGCACATCCATCGTAAATCATGGACTTATGTTGGCCATCTTTGCGAGGTAGCGAGCGCAGGCCAGTACTTCACGGATACGGTGGGTGAGCAACCAATAGTCGTGGTTCGCGGCCACGATGATGTCGTACGCTGCTTCTTTAACGTGTGTTCACATCGCGGGCATAAATTGCTCGAGGGGGCAGGACGACTTAAATCAAAAGGAATTATGTGCCCCTATCACGCCTGGATGTACCACCTCGATGGCAAGCTCGGCAGCGCGCGCCTGACAGATGTGGTTAAAGATTTTGATAAAGCCCAGTTTGGACTGAAGGAAATCAAAATCGCATTTGCGGCGGGCCTTATCTTTGTAAATATTGATCAAAACTGTGCGCCTTTCGATGAGGAGATGGCGGGCTTCGCTGAAAACATCGAGACATTTCTTCCCACCGCGAATAAATTTATCGTGGCAGAACGATTGCACTATGACATCAAGGCGAACTGGAAAACTGTCGTCGACAACTTTTCTGAAGCCTACCACATTCCAATTTGCCATCCCCAGCTCTCCAAAGTTCTCGAACAGGAGATGGAAGAACTCAAGGCAGAACGACGCTGGACCTTTAATCGCTTCAAAAGTAAGGAAGGGTTTCCGGGATTCGAGATCGAAAAGAATTCCCCTTACTATGCATGGCAGGCCTGGCCCCATTTCTGTGCGCTTAGTTTGCCGGGATCGAATAATCTGATTGTATTACGGATGGCGCCAAACGGTGTGGGCAGATGTGCCGAGCGCGTAGATATCTACACACCCGAAGGCGAGACTGACAATCCCGGGCTACATGCTGTTCGCGATCTTTTCATGCATATGTTCAATGTTGAGGACATCGCCATCGTGGAAAGCGTTCAGCAAGGATTGGAATCAATGGGCTACGATCAGGGCCGCTATATCTGTGACGAAAACGACAGTTGGTTTACCGAATTCCAACTGCATTGGCTACACATGCAGGTACTCGAAGCGCTGGCGGAAGAAGCCTCGGAATAGTTCGGATGCCATTTTTGCGGCAATCAATTTTAGTGAAGTCACTGATTAATATTATTCCATATACGAATGCCATGCATTTCGCCTACTGTTAGAATCACTTTCAACAAAGCAGACGAGAACAGCATGAACCTGAAACGAATTGCGGCCTTTTCCGATAATGCCATGGGCGGTAATCCCGCCGGCGTACTGATCGCTGATGTACTGCCAGAGGATGCCGAGATGCGCCGCATAGCCGCCGAAGTCGGCTACTCCGAAACCGCCTTTGCAATGCCGATTGGAGATAGCTGGCGCGTACGTTACTTCTCGCCCGAATCCGAAGTACCCTTTTGCGGTCATGCAACCATCGCACTGGGGGCCGCACTCGCACAGCAACAGGGTGACGGTGTATTCCCGCTGATCCTGAACGAGGCAGAGATTACGGTAGAAGGCCGCCATGACGGTGACACTGTAAACGCAGCGTTGCAATCACCACCGACCCGCAGCGAGCCGATACCAGACGCCTTGTTGTCCGAAGTGCTGGCCATGTTTGGTTACACCTGCGACGATCTCAACCCTGACCTGCCGCCGGCACGTGCGCACGGAGGCGCTGATCACCTGGTGCTGACACTGAACAGCCGCAAAGCACTCGCCGCCATGCACTATGACCTCGCAGCCGGACGCGAACTGATGAATCGCGAAGGGCTGATCACCATCCTCTTTGCCTGGGCCGAAACACCGCGCCGCTTTCACACTCGTAATCCGTTTGCCTCGGGTGGCGTCTACGAGGATCCAGCCACCGGAGCCGCAACCGCTGCTTTTGCCGGCTACCTGCGTGACCGCGACTGGCCACACGGCGGCAGCATCGAAATCATCCAGGGCGAAGACATGGGCAGCCGCTCACGCTTATCTGCGAACATTGAAGATGTGCCGGGCAGTTCGATTCGCGTGTCGGGGGCGACCAGAATCATCGAGGAGGACTAGCTTCCCATCTACTGCAGACTGACTTCCAGTACCGTCATCCCTGCACCCATCCCATCATTCCATTGCGCCGGGCCGTCGCATCAGGGATTACCGGGCCGGTGCATCAGGGATTACCGAACCGACTCAGTGTTTCAGCGGTCTCCGGCGTGTGCGCGTGCGAGAGTAGAGCTGAGCGGGTATGTCTCCCCTGGCAGACCGCATCTGGCAGGCTTGTGCCAGATGCGTTTATCAGTCGTCATTCGCCAGCATCTTGCAGCTCGAGAGCCAGCTTTTTAGCTCCGGCAAAATCATTTTTTCCTGTGCCCAGCTTTGGAATCTTTTCTACGTCATATATCTGACTCGGGATGCTCAAAGGTTGCATACCTGAATCAACCAGGGCCTTTTTAAGATCGCTGCTCTTATCATATCCCTGGATCAGCAGTATGATTTTTTCACCTTTTTTATCATCGGGCAGGTTCACTACAAGCAGGTCGATTTCGGAATTATTGATAAATTTTTCTATTTCGGATTCAATCGTGGTCAACGATATCATCTCCCCTCCAAGCTTGGCGAAACGCGAGTATCGATCGATGATATACAGATACCCGTCTGCATCAATATGCCCCTTATCACCGGTCTTATACCATCTCACCCCATCCTGTTCGTGCATCACTTCAACGGTCTTGCTCTCATCTTTCAGGTATCCCTTCATTACCTGTGGTCCAGCGATAAGAATGAGACCGTCCTCATCGATATCAAGTTCTGCATAGGAGTTTGGATCGACGATCTTGAAACTCGTTCCAGGAAGCGGCATACCGACACTGCCTACCCTGGTGCTGACCTGAACCGTAAAGGTCTCTGTCTCCAGAACATCAGGTAGATTCACACTGGCTACAGGCGCTGATTCAGTCAAGCCATAGCCCTCCAGGATAGTCCGGTGAAACTTCTCTTCAAAAGCAAGCTTGACCTCAGGACTTAATTTTTCTGCGCCTGCAACGGTCAGGCGCAGGCTATCCATCATCAAAGGATGTACCTTTTTATTTTTAGCATAGAGTCTGAAAAAAGTAGATGTACCAAACATCACTGTCGCCTGAAACTTCGCTACCGCCTTGCCGACACCCACTGCATCTGTTGGATCTGGATGTGCAACCATAGGGATACCTTCAAGCAGTGGCAGCCATGTCGTTGCGGTTAAGCCAAAGGCATGAAAAAGGGGCAGTGAAGCCAGGATAACGTCTTTTTCATGCATGTTGAGTACGTCAGCTATCTGCTTGACGTTGGACATGACATTTCTGTGGGTCAGCATAACGCCCTTAGGCTCACCTTCGCTTCCTGAACTAAACAAGATGGTCGCGACTTCATCGTTGGGTACTTTTTTGATATACATGAGTTTGATCAGAAAGACCGGTAACAACCTGGCCATAAGAAAGGTCCTGATACCATTTAATTTCGAGATATCGTTTTTCAATTCTTCCAGATAGACAACTTTCGATGAACCAAGAATCTCATCCGTATCAACACCCTTGGCCTTGAGTTTTGAGATAAATAATTTTGCGGTATAAATAGTCTGTATCTCCGCCTTCTCAATGGCCGATCTAAGGGCATCGACACTGGCGGTATAATTAAGATTAACGACGGTTTTTCCGGTCATCAGGGTCGCCATATTTAGCATTGCCCCCACGGAGGTTGTCGGCATCAGGAGCCCGATATTTTGGGCAGGCTCTTTTCTGATAAAACGTGAAAAAATAATCGTCGCAGTAAGAACTTTAAGGTATGACATCACCTCACCTTTCGAGTCAGCCATACAAAAAGCGTTCTTCATCTTTTTGGCTGTATCTATCCAGGCTTCCTGCATAGAAGGAAGGGACTGTGTATAGAGTTCCCAGGAGCTGAAGGAGAGTTCGAAGACTTTCTGTTTGACGCGTGCTGTCGTCGAGTTGATAGCCAGAGGTTCTGAGTACGCCACGACAATCTTTCGCTTGCTTGCCTTGTTGGATTCCTTGAAGTGTGAAGAAGATCGTGAGAACTTGCTTCCCCACATACCGCGAAGGTAAAAAGGCAAAATAACCGCATCAGCATTTTTCGCCATCAATTCAAAACCGTGTTTGAATTCACCTAGCTGTCCGGTACGGCTGATCGCCCCTTCAGGGAAAATACAAACGACTTCTCCGGCATTAAGCAAGGCATTCACCTTTTCTGCGGCATCTTTGACCCGGCGTGGAGAGATTGGGATGACCTGAAAAAAATCCAGAAAAATTTTCAGGTACCATTTTTCATATATACCTCTATCCATAACAAAACGAACATGGCGCGGCATAGACATCTGGATAATCGCCCAGTCCAGCCAGGAGATATGATTTCCCAGCAATAAGACACCGCCAGTCTCGGGTATATTGTTAAAACCCAGTACCTCAATTTTCAGACGGCGTGAAATCAGGGTGGCGATCAAAAAGATGATCATGGTCTGAGGGATATAAGTGATTACGTAGATTGCGCCGGCAACCGAAACAAACAGCATCATATAAAACAGTCCGATACTGTCCAGGCCCAGCAGTGCAAAGAGTACAGTCAGGCCCAGGAAAGAGGTCATCGCGACATTTTGTAAAAAGTTATTCCCGGCGATGACCATGCCTAGTTCATTTTCTTTGGCATGAAACTGTATCAGCGCGTTAAGCGGCACGATAAACATACCGGCAAAGAAACCAAAACTAAAAAAGTTTATCGCGTGTCCCAGCGGGTGCTTCAAAATCAGTAAAAATGCCAGACTGACCGAGATACCCAGAGCACCTAACGGAATCGTACCCGCTTCTATATAGTTCTTTGACACCTTTCCCGAGACGATTGAGCCGATCACGATACCGACGCCGGCCAGGGCCATCATGCCCTGTACGATCACGACATTAGTGATCTCAAGGGTATCTTTGGCATAGGCTGGAAAACTTGCCAGGACGACTTGAGAGACCGACCAGAACAGTGCCAGGCCAATGATGGAATAGAAGATTGTCACATTCTCGCGCAATACCTTCATGTTGTCTTTTAGATATGAGCCCGTGTAGTATTTTTTGAATACAAACTGGACATCACTTTTTATATGAGTATTCGGAAGTTTGTATGTCAGCATCATCTCAATAATTGAGCCGGCAACAAGCACCCAGCCCAGAGGTGCGATATGCTTTAAAATATCTTCAGACTCAGTGAAATTCGTACCGTCCAGTGAATTTTGGAATAGGACGGAATAAAAGAAGATTCCGCCGAGTATGGAAACTGTCGTCACCGCCTGAACGATTCCATTCCCCAGGGTGAGATATTTGTTGCCGACCAGTTCTTTGATATAGCCATATTTTGCCGGGGAATAGATAGCCGACTGCACCGCCAGTAAAAAGGTCAAACTAAAGGCAACTTCAAAGGCGCCTGCATAATACGAAGCGGTAATACCGAGGGTGATAAATATCGCAACCCAGGCAGATACGCGCATCACGACACTTTTGGAAAACTTATCTCCAATAAATCCAGAGGGAGAGAACAGGAATATAAAGGGCAAAAGAATGAGCGCATTTACAATCGCTGTCAGAATGATCTGTGTTTGTCCGTCATGGACAAGAAAGACCGTATTTTGAATAATGATCTTATGGCCCAGATCCGTAAACGCATTTAAAAATACGACGATTATATAAGGGTAAAGACCCTTGATCTTCCAGATGCTGGGCATACATTTTCCTTCTGTGTTAATTCTTCATCTGGAGATTAAAGATATAAGACCTTAAGAGCAAGACCTGCCGCTGATCGTTGCGGCGGCGTTAATCCGGCTTTCGGCAGAGGTCGTGGAAACCCCCGCCGCGACCGGCAACATACAGGAAAAACCCACGATCATCTGAAGCCGAGATGGTTCTGCATCCTGGTGTGCGGCGGCGCCATCACGCAGCCCTGGTCGGCGAGTGCATTGGCTCGGCACTCACGATGATCAATTCAATCGGCTTCCTGCCGACCATCGTCAGCATCCAGCTCGCCAGCTGGCTGTTGCCGTTGATGAAAATCGAGTACCTGTTCTGGCTGTTACTGCCCGGCCCGATGCCTGGACTGTGGACGCTCAGGCCGTTGTGGCGCGGACGCTGAATTTGGCAGTTCGGCAGTGTGTTAAAACCACCATCTTGGCCAATGGCGCAGTTTTCCTCTACTATACCTGATGGCTCTGTTCCGGAGCTCGGCCCGCTAGATATAGAAAACATCGACGCTCAACAACGACACAGCTAAACAAGGCGCTTTTGACCAACTCAAGTAACCACATCGATCGGCCGCTGGTCGGAATTGCAATGATGCTGGCGGGCATTGCCGGTTTCGCGGTGATGGACGCTACTATCAAGTGGCTGACTGCCGATTATCCGGTGCCACAGGTTATCGCGTTGCGCAGCTGGTTTGGTCTGCCGATACTGATCCTGCTGGTGATGCGCGAAGGTGGCCTGTCGACACTCAGAACGCGA
>Ga0233411_10000654_pt1 | contig 10315 bp, 9 predicted proteins | sample Na_anoxic_2_MG_FD_179799 | JGI IMG/M metagenome (GOLD analysis project Ga0233411, IMG submission 179799) | Seawater microbial communities from Saanich Inlet, British Columbia, Canada - Na_anoxic_2_MG | ecosystem: Environmental > Aquatic > Marine > Inlet | place: Canada: British Columbia...
AGTTAGCCAATCTATCTTCTAAGCAATTTGATATTGGTAGAACAAGAGAGCAACAACTTGCAAATCAACAAGCATCTCAGTTTGATATTGGCAACGTAAGACAACAGCAATTAGCTAACCAACAAGCCTCTCAGTTCGACATCGGCAATAGATTGAAGGCAGGTCAGTTAAATCAACAGGCTTCTCAGTTTGATATTGGCAACGTCAGACAGCAACAGCTTGCAAACCAACAAGCTTCACAATTTGATATTGGTAATAGATTGAGAGCAGGTCAGCTGAACCAACAGGCTTCACAATTTGATATCGGTAATGTACGTCAAGCCCAACTAGCTAACCAACAAGCAGGCATGCAAGACATTCAGAACCTCATGCAAGCACAGCAGTTAAATCAGATGGCAGGCTTACAAGGCTCACAGAATAGATTAGGCGCTTCACAGCAACTAGGAAACTTAGCTAATTTAGGATTCGGCATGGGTCAAACTGTACAAGGCAACTTGGCACAGCAAGGAACACAGCAACAGGCTATGATGCAAGCATTAATTGATGCGGCTAAACAGCAGTATGGTGGTTACACAGGTCATCCTGCTCAAGGTCTAGGCTATGTAACTCAAGCACTAGGCGCAACAGGTACACCAACAAGCACAACAGAGTCCTCGAGTCCTGGTTTGTTTGGATACTTGACGGCAGCGAGTCAAATCCCTGGTTTATTCCCTTCAGATAGAAGATTAAAGAAGAACATCACTAAGATGGGTCAGCTTAAATCAGGCTTAAACATCTACAAATGGGAATGGATTGACGGTGCTAAAGAATTAGGCGCTGACATGAATCACACACTTGGTGTTATTGCACAAGAGGTTAAGGAGTTATTCCCTAATGCTGTTGTTAAAATGGATAATGGATATTATGCTGTTAATTACAGCGCATTAAGATAAGGAGAAATATATGAGTCCTTTAGTAGCAGGATTATTAGGCGGATTAGCAGGCAATTACTTTTCAGACGATAAGAATAAGAATTTGTTAAGTATGTTCGGCAAACAGGCGCAAGCAAATCCACATACCATGATTGACCCACAAGCAATGATTGGTGGACAGCCTCATGTTGGAAATCAACCTCAAATGATGCAACAGCCACAACCACAGCAACAAGGTGGTGGTTTTTTAGGCGGTCTTAAAAATGCTTGGAATGATGAAGAAAGTCGCGCTAGGATGACTATCGCACTTAACTCTCTACGTCATAAGCCTGATGCTAATATTGCTCAGTCTATGGAAAACAAGATAAAGATGTTGCAGGGCAAAGGCAAGGCTAATAAAACAGCCGAGTATTTATCTAAAACCAATCCGAAGCTCGCAGAGATGCTTAGACAAGGAATTATCGACCCGAAGACAGCCGTGAGCATGTTAGGTAAAGATAAGCCTTCAGCATTAGCCGAAAAGATGGCGCTATGGCAAAAAGACCCTGAAGCGTTTGCTAAGATGAAAGAAGCAGGTGTTATCGGTGGTAGTGGTGTTAATATCAACATGGGTGACAAGTCAGACTTTGAGTTCCAAAAGTACGCTATGAAAAGCGCACAAGGACATATTGACGCAGGTGTTGGCGCACAGAACGCAATGGCTAAAGTTACTACGCTTATGGAGCTAGGTAAGAATGAGACACTAAATAGTGTTCCTAACTTAGCAAGAGGGTTTATTCCTACAGGCTTCTCTGCTGCAGCAGATGCTTATAAATCTCAAATGGTTGGTGTAGCTAAAGGACAAAGAACAGCAGGTGAAGGTCCAATGTCAGACAAGGATATTGAATTATTAATCCAAGCGGCAGGTCCTATTTCATCAGACATTAAAGCTAGAAACATCGCTCAACAAGCATTAGTTGATAACTCTAAGAGGGCTATTGAGAGAGCTAACATTGGTAGAGCGTTTATGTCACAACAAATTGACCTACCTACATACCACAAGCAGATGTCTATGCTAGGAGACCAACCTTTATTGTCAGACGATATGAGAGGCTATATTCAAGCACTAGGCAAAGCACCTAGCTATAATTCATTACCACAAGAGGCAAAAGGACAAGTCACGGAAGAGCAATGGAACGCCATGCCTTTCGCAGACAAGATGCTATTTAAAGGGAGCAAGTAATGGCTTTAACACCTGAACAACAACAAGCATTAAACAGTGCAATGGCTAGCCCCTCAATGCCCAAACCTGAAGCTCCAACACAGAGATGGAGAGCAGGATTAGAGGGTGCTACTTTGGGTTTTGGTGATGAGCTAGAGGGTTTTATTAGAGCTATTCCTCCAGGAAGTAGAAGCTATGAAGAAATCAGAGACGAGGTTAGGGCAAAGGTAAGTGCTTATCAAAAGGATTCTCCTGGTGAGGCTATCACTATGGAATTACTTGGTGCTATCGCTCCAACAGCCGCAGCATACCTGTTGCCCGTGCCTGGCACAGGACCTGCAACAACGGTTAAAACAGCAGGTTTAATGAAAAAAGCAATGCCATTTATAAAACGTGGTATGGCAGAAGGCGCAGTGGCAGGATATGGAACAGGTGAAGAGGGCGCAATAGAAGACCTGCAAAGAGTACCTTTTGGTGCTGCTACAGGTGCATTGTTCTCAGGTGGCGCAGGTGTTGCTATGGATGTGGGTGGCTCGCTTGTTAGTAAGGTTATGGACAAATCACGTCAAATGTTCGGAGACCAAGCGTCTACAGTAGTAGGTAAAGAATTACAAAGACTAGTTGAATCTACAGGCTTCTCTCATGATGAGATTCTACAAAAGATTACGGACGGGGAAATTATTGCTGAGAACCAAACTCTTGAGGCGGTAGTAAGAGCGCTCAGAGCAGAGATGGGTGCGCCAGGCGCTAAGATTAGTGAGACAATTTCAAGACGCTCGAAAGAAACAAAAGACACTGCTTTAGAAAGAATGCAAAAGGGTTTAACACCTGATGTTGATGGCAATGTATATAGAGCTTACACAGCGTCAGATGACGTAGCTAAACTTCAAGAAAGAAAACTATATAAAGGTGTATTCGATGACGCTCAACAACTATCACCTGAAATTGTAGACACATTAGCGGACGCTGTTAAGAGATTCCCTAATGCTAAAGAAGCGCTAGGTGAGATTTATCAAGCAAAAGGTAGCTTAGTTCCTTTCTACACGATAGGAAAGAATGGCGAGGTTAAGATTGTTAGAATGCCTACACTTGAAGATGCTGAGATTGTTCGTAGAGGTCTAGCAGAATCAACAAGTGGTGCGTTCAAGACAGGTAAAGGCGCATTAGGTGAGCCATTAGGCGCACTAGAGTCAAAACTTAGAACTCTATTAGATGACTTTGCGCCATCACTTAAAGCGGTAAGACAAAACGCTTCAACTATCAGAAAGTCAAGAGACGCATTTAAGATGGGTCGTGGCTCTTTAAATAAGAATGTTGATGAGCTATCAGTAGATATGGAGAGGTTAATTGGAACAACTCCTTCTGTTCAGAATGCGGCTACATTAAAAGCGTTTAGAGCAGGTGCAATGAACGCCCTTAGAGACAAGGTTAGAAAGATGCCTACGTTCTTTGAGAAAGCCTCTAAAGAAGGTGAGCATTTCAATGAGTTACTTAGGGTCATATTCCCTGATGAGAAGATTGATGACTTATTACAAAAAGTGAACATTGCAGGTCAAGCGCAACAAACAAAACGTAGAGTAATGTATGGCTCACCAACAGCACCTCAAGAGAAGGCTTCTGATATACTAGGCTTAACTACTAGAGCAACTCAGGGAGACCCTACAGCAATGATGGGGCTTGCATCTAAGTTGGTTGCTAGTATGAGACCTAAAATGAGTGAAAAGCAAAGAGGTGACTTAGTAGATTTGTTATTATCTGAAGACCCTGATTTTGTTAGAAAAGCCTTGCTAGATGAGTCATGGATGGCTAAACTACAAGATAAGATTATGCAACTTGGGAGCGGATTATCACGAGGCGTTCAAAGAGGCGTAGCAATAGAGACAGCTGACCAAGGCGGTGATATTGGTGAAGGTCTAATTAACTTATTCGGACAATAGGAATAAAAATGGCAGAATTAAAGCAAATGAGCGAAGACGACATCCAAGGTATTGTTAGTGATGCTGTTAGTGAAGCTGTTGACTTCGTAGAAAGTGAAATTACAGAAAGCCGTATCAAAGCACAGCGTTATTTTGATGGCGAGACTGATATTGGTGAAGAAGAAGGACGCTCTAAGATTGTGGCGACTAAAGTACGTGATACAGTTCGTGCTATCAAGCCTAGCCTTATGAGAGTGTTCCTATCATCAGACAATCCTGTTGAATATGTGCCATCAACTCAAGCAGAGGTTGCAGGTGCTGACCAAGCTACCAAATATGCTCATTACCGCTTTAACGAGCTTAACGGTTATACTTTGCTTAATGATGCAATCCATGACGCTCTAGTCAAGAAAACGGGCGTATTAAAAGCATATTGGGAAGATAGTACCGAAGCAACAATTCACACATACTCAAACCTAACTGAAGAAGAAATGTCTGTTATCGTAAATGAGGACAATGTGACGGTTATTGAGCAATCTACTGAGTTAGAAATGTCATTAGATGAATTTGGTATGGAAATTGAAATGCCAAAGTATGAGCTAAAGATTAGTCGTACCAAAGAATCAGGCAAAATGATGATTGAATCAGTGCCACCTGAAGAGTTCTTTGTAGATAGAAATGCTAGAAGCGTAGAAGATGCTTATGTAGTCGCCCACAAAACAGAAATGCGTGTTGGTGACTTGGTGGGCATGGGATATGACTTCGATGTTGTGTCTGAATTATCAGGCAACTCAGTAGATGACACATTCTCAGACGCAGAGAAGTTTGAGCGTAGTGGTTATTCTGAAGATGACGAAGAACAATCACAAGACCCGTCTATGAAATTAGTAGAGGTTACAGAGGCTTACATGAAGATTGATGCTTACGGAACAGGTCAAGCGACCATGCACCGATTCATTCTAGGTGGTGGTAATCAAGAATTACTAGACTTTGAGCCATGGGGTGATGTTCCTTTTGCGGTATTTGAAATCGACCCTGAGCCTCATACATTCTTCGGACGCTCTATTGCTGACTTAATCATGAACGACCAAGACTCATCTACTGCTATGTTAAGAGGCATGATGGATAACGTATCACTTGTAAACAACCCATCTATTGATGTAGTTGAAGGGCAAGTGAACATGGACGATGTAATGAATAACGAGATTGGCTCTATTAGACGTGTTAAGACACAAGGCGCAATTCAAGCTAATGCTATTCCTTTCGTTGCAGGTCAGACTCTTGTTGCGATGCAATACTTAGATGACGAGATTCAAGTTAAGACAGGTGTTACTAAAGCCTCTATGGGCTTAGACCCTAACGCATTACAGAACACTACAGCAACCGCAGCACAACTTACTGCTCAACAAGGCGCAGGTCAGGTTGAAGTAATTGCTCGAAATCTTGCTGAGGGTGGCATGAAGCGTCTATTTAAGTTGATGCTTAACCTTCTTGTAGAAAACAGCTGTGAAGAGACTATGATGCGTCTAAACGGACAATATGTACCGATTGACCCTCGTTCGTGGAATACATCAATGGATGTGACAGTAAATGTAGGCTTAGGCACAGGTCAAGAAGAGCAAAAGCAAGTGGCACTTAACAATGCTTTCCAAACACAAATGCAAGTATGGAGTACTTACGGACCAACTAACGGTCTTGTTACTATGACAGGTATGCGCAATACATTGGCTGATATGTTAGTTCTTTCAGGTGTGAGAAACGTAGACAGATACTTTAATCCTATGACACCTGAGCAAGAACAACAACTAGTAGCCCAAGCACAACAGCAACAAGGTGAGCCACAATCATCCCCTGAAGCACAAGCGATTGTACAAGCGGAGCAAATTAAAGCAGAAGCCAAATCTCAAACTGATATGATGAAGCTAGAGATTGAAGCACAGAAGGCAATGGCAGAAGATGACCGCAAGAGAGACCAAATGGACCAAGATTTATTAGTGGATGCTGCTAAGATTTATGGGGATTACGGAACAAGGGTTGACATTGAGCAAATTAAACAGAGACAGAACACACCTAGATACCCACAACAACAGCCTACACAGGCAGTTACAGGTGGAAGATTTTAATATAACTATATGAATATTAAGGAAAAATCTGCTAGAATAAAGACATTGATGAATGACGATACCTTTAAGGACGTTATTTCAGAAGTGATGGAGAGGCAAGTATTGGTCTTCATGAATGCTCATTCCACTACGGACGAGCGAGATGATGCGCATGACATTGTTCGTGCGATTGATAGCATCACTAGTTACATGGAAAGCGTCATTGACGACCATAAGATTAGTGAGCGTAAACGTAAATAAGGGGAACAGCACCGTGGAAACGACTGAGACTACAAATGATGGCAGTATTGAATCTGCCATTGAGAGCATTATTGCTCCAACAGAAGAAGTAATTGAGACAACGGAAGAAGAAACTCAGATAACAGAGGATGCTACGGAAGTAGAGGAAACTGCTGAGTCTGATATTGACGAAATCACAGACACTGAAGAAGACTATGATACTGAATCGGAAGAAGAGGTTGAGGAGTCGGACGAATACGACCAGGTAGAGGATGCCGTTCAAGAAGCGCCTTCTAATGTTACTGTCAAGGTTGACGGTAAAGAAGTAGAAGTAACGCTTGATGAACTAAAGCAAGGCTATAGCGGACAAAAATACGTCCAAAAGGGCATGCAAGAAGCTGCACAGCGAAGAAAAGAAGCTGAACAGGTAATGAATGCTTTGAATAACGAACGACAGCAGATACAGCAACTATTTCAGCAGATACAATCTGGTGGTGTTACACAAGCCCCAACTCCACCATCGAGAGAGCTTTTTGAAAGTGACCCTATCGGGTACATGGAAGAGAAGATGAACTACGATGAGAGAAAGGGTGCTTATGATAATCAGATGGCTCAACTTCAGCACGTGACTAATAACAACTCACAGGCGCAGAAGCAAGCTAAACAGGCTTATCTAAAGCAAGAGATGCAAACACTACAAGATAAAATCCCTGAATTTGCCGACTCTAATAAAGCTAGCAAAATCAAGGAGAGACTAGTAGAAGTAGGACGTGAGCAATATGGCTACACACCTGAAGAAATCGGGCAAGTGATGGACCATAGAGCTATTCAAGTGCTACATGATGCTATGAAATACCGTGATATAATGTCAGGTAAGGCTAAGGCGGTCGCCAAGACCAAGAAGGCTAGACCTATCGTTAAAGCGGGTGCTAAGAAAGTTAATGACTCTGCTACGAAAGTTCGTAAACGCCAAAAGGCAAAACTACAGAAATCAGGTAGCATCGATGATGCACTTGGTTTAATTTTAAATACCTAATAAAGGAGTAATAACATGGCACAACCATCAAATACATTTGATAGCTATGACGCAAATGGTATCCGTGAGGACTTGGAAAACGTAATCTACAACATTTCCCCTGAAGAGACACCATTCTATTCATCACTAAAGAAAGTTTCAGCATCTAACACTTACCATGAGTGGCAGACTGATTCATTAAGAGCTTCAGCTTCTAACGCACACATTGAAGGTGACGACACTACTGCTAGTGCAATGACAGCCACATCACGTCTTGGTAACTACACGCAAATCTTTAAGAATGCTGTAACAGTTCCTGATACTGATGAAGGTTTAGACAAAGCAGGTCGTTCTGCTGAAATGGCTTACCAAACTCTAAAGATTGCTAAAGAGCAAAAACTAGATATTGAGAAGGCATTATTTGCTAATAACGCTCGTGTTGTAGGTTCAGCTACTGCTGCTCGTGAATTAGCAGGCGCTCCAGCTTGGATGACATCTAACATCACTAATACTGGTACAAGTGGCGCTGACCCTACAGGTGACGGTACTGATGCTCGTACAAACGGTACTCAAACAGCATTTACTCAAACAGACTTCGATTCAGCGATGCAGTCTATTTGGGAGAATGGTGGTCGTCCTGACTCAGTTTACCTTTCAGCATACCAAATGAATATTGCATTAGGTTTTACAGGTAACAACAATCAGCGTTCAACTGTACAAGCAGGTGACGAGAAAGTTGTTAAGTCACTAGACGTTTACGTTACTCCTTGGGGTACTGTAGAGTTCACACCTACTCGTGAAAACGCAGGTCGTGACGTATTCATCATGCAAAATGATATGTGGTCATGTGCGGCTTTACGTCCTACTAAGAACACTGCTCTTGCTAAGACAGGTGACTCAACTAAGCGCCAAGTGCTTACTGAGTTGACTCTTGTTTGTAAGAACGAGAAAGCGTCAGGTATGGTTGTAGATTGTTCAACTAGCTAGATGATGTAATAAAAGGGGTGGTCAATGTGAACAGCCACCCTTTTTTGGAGATAAAAATGAAAGTAGAAATACTAACAAATAACATTTTCCTTAATGGAAAAACTAATTATCAAGGCGATATTGTGACCGCATCAAAGACAGAGGTCGATATTGTTAAGAAACTAGATAAAGAAGCAGGTCGTGACTTTAGGCTTAAAGTTATTGCTGAAAAGAAAGTAACAAAGAAAGCAACTAAGATGAAAATATGAAGATAGGTGAGAAGGTACATATTGACGAGAAAAAACAGAAGATTCATGTTGAGAGTCTCTATTCAAACCAACCTTACTTAGACCGTGTTGCTGAGATTAAAAAACGTGGTTTAGGACAGGACGGAGAGAATAGATTAGCAGGTTCAATACCTATTCACCTACTAAAGCAAGTGTGTGACAAGTTGGGCGTAAGATGGGATGACATCGAAGCACGAAAAGATGTCGTTAAAAAAATGCTACTCAGTGGTGAATTTGACCGTTTGAGAGTGTGGAAAGGTAAATTTTAAAGGAATAATAATATGGCAGATACTACTACAACCACCTATGGTTTAACTAAACCTGAAATCGGTGCGAGCGAAGACACTTGGGGTACTAAGTTAAATACCAACCTAGATACTATTGATAACCTATTAGACGGTGGACAACAAATCTCACCTGACTTAACAGACTTAGAGATTGATGGTGTAATCGTAACAGCAACACCTGCTGAGTTAAACATCTTAGATGGGGTTACTTCAACAGCCACAGAGATTAACTTACTAGATGGTGTTACAGCTACAACAGCAGAGTTAAATACTTTAGATGGTATTACCTCTACTGTAGCTGAACTAAACTACGTTGACGGTGTTACTTCAAACATCCAAACACAGCTAGGTACTAAGTTACCTCTAGCTGGTGGTACTATGACTGGCAATATAACGCTAGGCACTAATACAATTGATGGCTTAGAGATTAATGTATCAGACACATCTAACCTAGGACTAGGCACAGGTGCGGTAGATAGTATTACTACTGGTGATTATAATGTAGGTGTTGGTGATAATGCTTTGAGTGCTACCACCACAGGTAACTACAACACAGCTACTGGTTATCAAGCTTTATATGCTAACACTACAGGAGCTCAGAATGTTGCAGTTGGTAATGCATCTTTAGACGCCAATACCACAGCAAATGATAATACTGCAGTGGGATATAACACTTTAACTGCTAACACTACAGGTTCTAAAAATACAGCAGTTGGTGAAGGTTCAATGGGTTCGTGTACTACGGGTTTTAGTAATACTGCAATGGGTAAAAATGCAGGTTATAACATAACTACTGGTGACCTTAATGTATTGATAGGAACTGAAGCTGGTAGAGCTGGCTCTCCATTTAATGTTACAAACGAAGATAATAGAGTTGTAATTGGTCATAATACTATTACTAACGCTTACGTCAAAGTGGCTTGGACTGTTACCTCAGACCAAAGAGATAAGACTGACATTACTGACTTTAACCACGGTCTTGATTATATTACTAAACTGCGACCTGTTAATTATGTATGGGATGACCGTTCTAATTATGAAGACGGTATATCAGATGGCTCTAAAAAGAAAGATAAACCCCAGTTAGGCTTCTTAGCACAAGAAGTTCAAGCGGTGGAAACTTTACTTGGTATAACCAACGACTGTATTGTAGATACAGAGGATGAAGAATTACTTAAAATAACTGAAACTAAACTGATTCCAATCTTGGTCAACGCTATTAAAGAGCTATCTGCGAAAGTAGAAGCATTAGAAAACGCATAACACAAAGGAGAAAACTATGCCAGAAGTAACAATTGAAGTACCATCAACAGAAGAAATCGCACAACATTACTCAGCAATGGGTGACAGTGTAGACCTAATCAACGCAGGACAACCAGAAGATATGTCA
>Ga0233411_10000656_pt1 | contig 10308 bp, 4 predicted proteins | sample Na_anoxic_2_MG_FD_179799 | JGI IMG/M metagenome (GOLD analysis project Ga0233411, IMG submission 179799) | Seawater microbial communities from Saanich Inlet, British Columbia, Canada - Na_anoxic_2_MG | ecosystem: Environmental > Aquatic > Marine > Inlet | place: Canada: British Columbia...
CGCTCGGCCAGTTCTTCAGGCACGGGCTCGCGACCCATTTCCTGCAGCATCTGGCGCGAAATACGATTGAGTTTGTTGATCGTTTCGATCATGTGCACCGGAATACGGATGGTGCGTGCCTGATCCGCGATTGAGCGCGTGATCGCCTGGCGAATCCACCAGGTGGCGTAGGTCGAAAACTTGTAACCACGACGATATTCGAACTTGTCGACCGCCTTCATCAGGCCGATGTTGCCTTCCTGGATCAGGTCGAGGAACTGCAGGCCACGGTTGGTGTATTTCTTTGCAATCGAGATGACCAGACGCAGGTTAGCCTCAATCATTTCCTTTTTCGCGCGACGTGCCTTGGCTTCGCCGATCGACATCTTGCGGTTGATTTCCTTGATGTCGTGGATCGACAGGTTGGAAGTTTTTTCGATGTTCTTCAAACGCTTCTGGTAGCGCAGGATTTCTTCCTTGCAGGCTTCCAGCGTTTTTGAATATTTCTCACCTGATTTCAGATGGTTGTCGATCCAGCTGAGGTTGGTTTCATTCGCCTTGAAGGTCTCGATGAAGGTTTTGCGCGGCATCTTGGCCTGATTGACGCAAATATTGAGCATGGCGCGTTCGTTGGTGCGAATGCGGTTGATGATATCTTTCAAGTTAGCCGAGAGCTTATCGATAAACAGTGGCAGCAGCTTGATTTCCATCAGATCGCTGACGGCTCGAACCATATTACGTTCGAAGCCCTTGACGTCGTCCTTGCCAATGCAGGTCATGGCGCGGTTAAAGGTGCGCTCGATTTTGGTGAAGCGCTGTTCGGCTTCCACCGGATCAGGGCCGGTATCTTCAACGACGTCATCGTCGTCATCGCTATCGGCGTTCTGTGCAGCCGCCGGCAATGGAATTGAATTCGGGTCTTCATCGAGGTCGACAAAGCCAACCATGATGTCGCTGAGCTTGGCTTCTTCCTCGCGCACTTCGTTGTAGCGATCGAAGATCATGCGCATGGTGTCGGGATAACGGGCCAGCGAACTCATCGCCTGGTTAAGGCCATTCTCGATGCGGCGTGCGATCTTGATTTCACCTTCGCGCGTCAACAGTTCAACCGTACCCATTTCACGCATGTACATACGTACCGGATCAGTGGTGCGACCAAACTCGCTGTCGAGTGACGCCAGAGCTGCTGCGGCTTCCTCGGCGGCGTCTTCATCCGGCTCGGTTTCTGTATCGCTCAGGATTTCGTTGGTTTCGGTCGGCGCTGACTCATGGACCTTGATGCCCATGTCGTTAATCATGCGGATGATGTCTTCAATCTGCTCGGGCTCGACAATGCCGTCCGGCAGGTGATCGTTAACTTCAGTGTAGGTAAGGAAACCCTGCTCTTTGCCTTTGGCAATGAGCTCTTTTAACCGCGATTGCTGATCTTGATCCATGGGGCCTCGAAATTATGACGATGTGGCGAGTGAACCCGTCAGTATATATGGCTTTTTCGGGTTTTTCCAAGGTATCTAAGCATCTAATTCTTATTTGTGAATATTTTTCGATGCTCCTGTTTTTCCGCCTCGGAAAGCACCTCGCCAGACTGCAATTTGGTGATCAATTGCTTCTGCCGCTGGTGGATATACTGTTTTTGCAGGCTTTGTAGACAATCGGCAAACATACGCTCGAGACTTTCATCGTTTTCTACCGGTGGTTCCATCACGGCGAGCTTGTAGAGATGAGGTTCGTGGTCGTCTCCACTAAATCGGGCAAGCAGGTTCTGGGTGCTGATTCCGGGCTCGTCATGGATGAAGTCGAGGATCTTGAGCAACAGATCTACTCCTTTAATGCCGCTGTCGGCGAGCTCGTTGTGGGTGCCGGTGGATTCCCCAAGCGCCGGTTTCTTCAACAGCAGGTTTATGGCCAGGCGCGTCGGTGTCCAGTGCTGCTCGGGGAGGCGGCCTTTGATAGAGGATTTTTCTACCTTGTCTTCACCCAGCAGGCGCAGCATACGGCCGTCGATCTGCTGGCCGAGGCGTTGCTCGACTTCGGCCAGGATCTGATCCTTCAGGCTTTGCAGTGGAATCTGCGCGAAATAGGGGCGCAGGCGATCCAGAAACTGGGCGCGGCCCTCGAGGCTGCGAATATTGCATTCCTTGAGCAAGCTGTCGAACAGGTAAGCGGTCAGCGTCGATGCCTGCTCTACCTGGCTGTCGAAGCTATCTTTGCCAAACTCGCCGATGTAGCTGTCCGGGTCGTAACCTTCGGGCAGAAACAGGAAGCGTGCGAGACGGCCTTCCTTGAGGGAGGCCAGGCACTGTTCGAGTGAACGCCAGGCGGCCTTCTTGCCCGCGGCATCGCCATCGAAGCAGAAAACCAGACTTTTGCAGACACGGAATAGTGATTCGATCTGGCGATTGTTAATCGCGGTGCCTAGCGTCGCCACCGCGGTGTGCACACCGTGCTCGGCGAGTGCCACCACATCCATGTAACCCTCGGTGATGAAGATGCGATCGATGTTGGTCACCGCTTTCTTGAGTTCATACAACCCGTAGATCTCATCGCTTTTGTGAAACAACGGCGATTCGGGTGAGTTCAGGTACTTGGGGTTGTCCTCGGGGTCGATGACACGTCCGCCAAAGGCGATACAGCGCCCGCGCCGGTCGCGGATCGGGAACATCAGGCGATGTCGGAAGCGATCGTACTGCTTGCCATCGTCCTTCCTGATCAACATGCCGGTTTCAACCAACCAGTTCTCATCACCCTTGACGTTGTTCCAGCCCGGTGGCGCGTAGCCGATAGCAAAGGTTTTGGCGGTCTGACCACTGATGCCACGATTCTTGAGGTAGTCGATCGCGCCCTGATTGGTTTTTAACTGCTCCTGATAAAACCGGGTGCAATGCTCCATTACCTGGTACATCGCGTCGAGGCCCTGTGCGGGGCGGGGCGGGGCGCTGCCCTGTTCGTAGGGCACATCGATACCCATCGATTGCGCGAGCGTCTCGATCGCCTCGACGAATTCCATGTGGTCATAATCCATCAGGAAGCCGACCGCGTTGCCGGATTTCTGGCAGCCAAAGCAGTGATAGAACTGTTTCACCGAGCTCACTGAAAACGAGGCGGTTTTCTCGCCATGGAAGGGGCAGCAGGCCCAGTATTCACGACCTTTCTTTTTCAGCGGCAGGCGAGCGTCGATGACTTCGACGATATCAACGCGGTTGAGCAGATCGTCGATAAAACTGCGTGGCACGCGTCCGGCCATCAGCCTGTTATTCCAGACTGCGCAGCTGCAGACCCGTTAAGGGCCGAACCGGAAAATGGCAACAGGGCAGGCCCGAAGATGGCGTCAGGCCGCGTTGCTTTGCAGAGTGCCAAGCAGTGAGTCGAACTCGGCTGCCTTGGGTTTGACCATCCAGATTTTGCGCTGAAAGTGGTTGAAGTTTTCGAGGATATAAAGCCCCCATTCGCTGCCGGTTTCCTCGACGTACTCGCTGATGGTTGCTTCCAGGTAAACGCGATGGCTTTCCATGGATTCATCGGCGATGCGATGAATGTCGATGAGTTCTTTATTAACCCGGTCAAAGAAGTTGCGGTCGAGGTCGAGTACATAAGCAATACCACCGGTCATGCCGGCGCCGAAATTGTAGCCGGTGTTGCCGAGGATTGTAACAATTCCGCCAGTCATGTATTCACAACCATGGTCGCCAATACCTTCGACGACCGCGTGTGCACCCGAGTTGCGTACCGCGAAACGTTCGCCCGCAAGGCCCGCGGCCAGCAGTTTGCCACCGGTAGCGCCGTACAGGCAGGTATTGCCGATGATGGTGGCATCCTGTGATTTGAAATGGCTGTTGTGCGGTGGTTTGATAACGACTTTTCCACCTGCCATGCCCTTGCAGACGTAATCGTTAGCATCACCTTCAAGGTACATGTTCAGGCCACCGGCATTCCACACGCCGAAGCTCTGGCCGGCAGTACCGGTAAGGTTCAGTGTGATTGGTGATTCAGACATGCCGTGGTTGCCATGGCGCAGGGCGATCTCACCGGACAGGCGCGCGCCGATCGAACGATGCGTGTTACTGACGTTATAGCTGTACTGGCCACCGCTGGAAGTCTCGATTGCGTCGAGGCAGTCGCTTACCATCTGTTCGGCGAGTTCACCCTTGTCCCAGGGTTCGTTGCGATCTTCACTGCAAAATCGTGGCAGATCAGGATCGACGCCGGCATCGGAAAGGATCGGTGCGAGGTTGAGTCGCTGCTGGCTCGGGCTACTGCCCTGGATGATGTCGAGCAGTTCGGTGCGGCCAATCAGGTCTTCGAGTTTGCGAACCCCGAGGCTCGCCAGAATCTCACGCGCTTCTTCGGCGATGAAGCGGAAGTAGTTCTTGACCTTTTCGGTAGTGCCGACGTAGTGCAATTCACGCAGCTGATCATTCTGCGTGGCGACGCCGGTGGCACAGTTGTTGAGGTGACAGATGCGCAGGTACTTGCAGCCCATCGCGACCATCGGGCCGGTGCCGAAGCCGAAGCTTTCCGCACCAAGAATTGCGGCCTTGATGACGTCGAGTCCGGTCTTGAGGCCGCCGTCGGTTTGCACGCGCACCTTGCTGCGCAGTTTGTTGGCGCGCAATACCTGGTGAGTCTCGGACAATCCCAGTTCCCAGGGTGAGCCGGCGTATTTGACGGATGTTAAGGGGCTGGCACCGGTGCCGCCATCGTAGCCGGCAATGGTGATCAAGTCCGCATAGGCCTTGGCCACGCCCGCGGCAATGGTGCCGACACCGGCTTCAGCGACCAGCTTGACCGATACCAGCGCCTTTGGATTGACCTGTTTCAGGTCAAAGATCAATTGTGCGAGGTCTTCGATCGAATAAATATCATGATGTGGGGGTGGTGAAATCAGCGTGATACCGGGCTCCGAGTTACGCAAACGGGCGATCAGATGATTGACCTTTTTACCGGGCAACTGGCCGCCTTCGCCAGGCTTGGCGCCCTGTGCCACCTTGATTTGCAATACCTCGGCGTTGACCAGGTAATGCGGCGTAACCCCGAAGCGGCCCGAGGCGACCTGCTTGATCTTGGATACCTTGTCGGTGCCGTAACGCACAGGGTCTTCGCCGCCTTCGCCCGAGTTGGAGCGACCACCGAGCTGGTTCATCGCCTGTGCGAGCGTTTCGTGCGCCTCCGGTGACAAGGCGCCCAGCGACATACCGGCAGAATCAAAACGCGCCAGGATGGCGGTGGCGGGCTCGACTTCATCGATACTGATCGCGGTTGCGGGTTTCAATTGCATCAGATCGCGCAATGCCGTCGCGGGGCGGCTTTGAACGGTATTCGAGTATTTCTTCCACAGAGCGTAATCGCCGCTGTTGACCGCGGCCTGTAGCTCGTGCACCACGTCCGGGTTGTAGGCGTGGTACTCGCCACCGTGGATGTACTTCAGCAAACCTCCCTGCGCTATGGTTTTGCGCGGGTTCCAGGCAAATTTGTTAAGGGCATGCTGTTCGGCTTCGAGCTCTGCGAAACCGATGCCGTCAATGCGGCAGGTGGTGCCCGGGAAACACAGATCGACCACTTCGTGGTGTAGCCCGACGATTTCGAACAGCTGTGAGCCGCGGTAACTCGAGATGGTTGAAATGCCCATCTTGGAAATGATTTTGTAGAGCCCCTTGTTGATGCCCTGGCGATAGTTGGTGCCGGTATTGGGGCAGGACAGTTCAGGCAGTTCACCGGTGCGTGTCATGCCGACAATGCTGGCATAGGCCAGGTAAGGGTAGATTGCGGTCGCGCCAAAGCCGAGCAGCACTGCCATATGGTGCGAATCACGAGCCGTGGCGGTTTCGACCACGATGTTGGTGTCGCAACGCCCACCGGTGTTGCTCAGGCGGTAATGCACGGCGCCGGTGGCCAGTGCTGCATGCACCAGCAATTGTGATTTGGGGATATCTTTATCACTCAGTACCAGGATGACGATGCCGCGGCGTGAAGCCTTCTCTGCCTGGTCCTGAATATCGACAATCGCCTGCTGCAGCGACTTCTTTTGCGGATCGTAGCCGAGTGAAATGATTTCATGTGCGTAGCCCCGGTCGTGCCAGGCCAGCAGGTCGACAAACTTCTGTTCCGACAGGATAGGGGAGCTGACGATCAGACGATCCGCGTGTTCGGCGGCTTCGTTAAACAAATTGTGTTCGCGTCCGAAACAGGTCTCCAGTGACATCACGATCTTTTCGCGTAGCGGGTCGATGGGCGGGTTGGTGACCTGGGCAAACTGCTGACGGAAGCTGTCGTACAGCGAGCGGCGATGCATTGATAGCACTGGCAGTGGTGTGTCGTCGCCCATTGAACCGGTGGCCTCCTGTGAATCCTTTGCCAGCACCTTGAGGATTTGATCGCGTTCTTCAAAGGTAACGAGAAACAGTTTTTCCAGGCGTGTCAGCGTTTCCTTATCCATGGCCAGCGCCGAGAATGGAGAACTGACCGGATCCGCAGAGAGTCGAATCAGGCGATCGCGCATCCAGATTTCATAGGGATGACGGTTTTGCAGCTGTTTATCGATATCGTCCGACATCAACATCTTGCTGGTCTTGGTATCGATCGCAATCATTTCGCCGGGCTTGAGACGGCCCTTGGCAATGACGTCTTCGGGTTTGTAGTCCCACACGCCGATTTCCGATGCCAGGGTGATGTGGCGATCGCGAGTCTGCACCCAGCGCGCCGGGCGCAGGCCGTTGCGATCCATTACGCAGCAGGCGTGGCGGCCATCGGTGAGCACGATGCCAGCAGGGCCGTCCCAGGGCTCCATATGCATCGATGAAAATTCGTAGAACGCATGCAGCGCGGGATCCATATGGTCGACGTTTTGCCAGGCCGGTGGAATCAACAGGCGCACCGCGCGAAACAGATCCATGTCGCCCGATAGCAGGAAGTCGAGCATGTTGTCGAGTGAGCTCGAATCAGAGCCGGTCATGTTGACGATGGGCTTGATCGCCTCGATGTCGGGCAGCAGTTCTGATTTGAACTTATAGGCACGGGCGTTGGCCCAGTTACGATTACCCTGAATGGTGTTGATCTCGCCGTTGTGCGCAAGATAACGGAAGGGTTGCGCCAGTTTCCACTGCGGCCAGGTATTGGTCGAGAAGCGCTGATGGAATACGCAAATGGCCGATTCCAGCATCGGATCAGCGAGATCAGGATAGAAAATCGATAGATATTCCGGGGTGATCAGACCTTTGTAGGAGAGCACGTCATTAGACAGACTGGAAATGTAGTAGTAATTCTCGATGCGTTTATTGTCTTGTGCTTCGAATGCCAGGCCCGACGCGCGGCGCGCGAGATACAGCGAACGGTTGAACTCGGCACGCGACAGGCCCTCCGGTGCATTGACATAGAGGTGATAGATCGCCGGTAACGATTTCAAGGCTTCTTCACCGCAGGCCGATGGATCGGTGGGCATTTCGCGCCAACCGGCTACTTCGAGGCCCTGGGCGGTAACTTTCTCCGCGATTACCGCTTGTGATGCTTCGGTTTCGCCGGCAAACGGGGAGACGAAAACCAGTCCTACGGCGTAGCGACGAGCGCAGGGAATACCGAGTTCTTTTGCTTTGGCGCGCAGGAATGCATCGGGCTTTTTCAGCAATAACCCACAACCGTCACCAGACTTGCCGTCGGCGGCTACGGCACCGCGATGCGTCAGGCGCGCGAGTGCCTCGATTGACGTTTGCACCAGCCAGTGGCTGGGTTTGTCATCGATATTAGCGATCAGTCCGAAGCCGCAGCTGTCTTTTTCGAAACTGGGATCGTACAGGCCGGTTAGTTTGCTGTCGGTGCTCATTTATTCTGGTTCACGCCTCGATTGTCAGGCCTCTCTGCATGCGTTAAATGATCCTCAATTTAACGCAACCAAAAAGGCTGCACAGTATACCTGTGCGCAGGCGATTGTTGAAATCCTGTAGTGTCAGCGGCTTAAGCTAGCACCATAATGGTGCGACAGTTTAGGCGATCAAGGTTTGCTGCAGTTTGTCGGGACTGTAGTCCGCGGTGACGAAAGCTTCACCCAGTGCACGCAATAACACCAGGCGGATGTTGCCATCCAGGGTTTTCTTGTCGATTGCCATCACGTCGAGATATTGGTCGACACTGATACTGTCGGGCGGGCTTACGGGTAAGCCGGCCCGGGATAGCAGGTCGATGCTGCGTACGCGCAAGGATTCGTCGACCAGACCTTCGCGAATCGAAAGATCGATCGCCATCATCATGCCTGCTGCCACCGCTTCACCATGCAACCAGTTGCCGTAGCCCATCACGGTTTCGATCGCGTGGCCGAAGGTATGTCCGAGATTCAGGATCGCGCGTATACCGGATTCGCGTTCATCCTGCTCGACGACGAGTGCCTTGGTTTCACAGGATATCAGCACGGCCTGTGCCAGTAGCTCCGGGTCAAGCTGCAACAGACCGCCGATATTGGCTTCCAGCCAGGCGAAGAATTCGGCGTTGTAAATCAGTCCGTACTTGATGACTTCGGCTAAACCGGCCGCAAGCTGGCGTGGGGGCAGGGTGTTGAAGGTGTTGATATCGGCAATGACACAACGGGGCTGGTAAAATGCGCCAATCATGTTTTTGCCGAGCGGGTGATTGACTCCGGTCTTGCCACCAACCGATGAGTCAACCTGCGACAGCAGTGTTGTGGGTATCTGGATAAAATTGACACCGCGCTGGTAAACGCTGGCGGCAAAGCCACCAATGTCGCCGACTACACCGCCGCCGAGGGCGATCACCGTAGTGCGCCGGTCATGCCGATTCTCCAGCAGTACATCGATGATACGGGTTACCGCGTCTAGCGTCTTGTACTGCTCACCGTCCTCGAGGATGACGCGATCGTGGCGGATTCCCGCACTGTCGAGTGATTGCTGTATAGCGGCGAGATAGAGTGGTTCGACCGTACTGTTGGTGACTACCAGTGCAGACTGGCCATGGATATGTCGGGTTAACAGTTCTGCATCGGTAAGGAGGTCACTGCCGATGTAAATCGGGTAACTGCGATCTTCAAGATCGACGCTAAGGGTGTGTTTGATGGGCATTATTTCAGGGCTTATGTCAGGGATTCGGGTAATTGGTTGATGATATCAGCAGCGAGCCGGCGCGCCACGCGTTTATCGGTTTTGACTACGAGATCGGCCAGCTCGAGATAAATAGGACGCCGCTCTTTGAGCAGCGATTCAAGGCGCGCGCGAGGGTTGTCAGTCTGCAGCAGCGGGCGCTTTTTGTCGCGCCGCAGACGCTGCATCTGCTGATTGAGGGAGGTATCGAGAAAAACGATAAAGCCGTGTTGCCTTAATATCTCCTGGTTCTCGGGACGTACTACCGATCCGCCGCCGGTGGCGATGACGCGATTGTCCTCGCTAAGCAGTTCCTGCAATGCGCTGGTCTCGCGGTCACGAAAGCCATGCTCACCCTCGATGTCGAAGATGCGCGCGATATCGACACCGGTGCGTTTTTCGATGTGATGATCGCTGTCCTGAAATTCCCGCTGCAGCCGCCGGGCGATAATATTGCCGATGGTGGACTTGCCGGAACCCATGGGGCCGATGAGGATGATGTTGCGATGATTCATGCGGCTATGATAACCGCAAACCAAAAAAAGGCAGCCACCGGGGCTGCCTTTTTTAATCGAAGTGCTGTCGGTTTAACGAATGTCGAGGTTCGAGCCCTGCAGGATTTTCGGGGTAACGAATATCAACAACTCGGTTCGATCATCAACTTCGATCGTTGACTTGAACAGGACGCCGACGAAGGGCAGGTCGCTGAAAAACGGTACCCGCGTGACCTGGTTGGTTTTCTCGGTTTCGTAGATACCGCCGAGTACCACGGTCTGGCCATTATCGACCAGCAGCTGTGATTGAACTTCGCGGGTGTCGATACTGGGTGCCGACAGGCCGCCGCCGTATGAGATCAGCTCACCAACGTTATCCTTGTGCACGTCGAGATCCATGATGACGCGATCGTCGGGCGTGATCTGCGGGGTAACTTCCAGCGACAGCACGGCTTTTCTGAATTTCAATGTGGCGTCGCCATCTGAGAGCTCAAGGTAAGGAATTTCAACGCCCTGTTCAATGCGAGCAGTATGCGAATCAGCAGTAATGACCCTTGGGCTTGAAACAACTTCACCTCGACCTTCGATCTGAGCGGCCGACAATTCCATTTCCAGCAAGGTGCCAAGCGGTAGCTTGGCCAGTGCCAGCGCAAAGCTACCGGCCGGGTTCTGGACCGGCAGGTTGACGTTCAGGCTGTTGAGCGTGTCCAGCGGTTCATTGTTGGCGAGTTGCTTGACACCTGCAAGGGTACCAGAGG
>Ga0233411_10000660_pt1 | contig 10292 bp, 9 predicted proteins | sample Na_anoxic_2_MG_FD_179799 | JGI IMG/M metagenome (GOLD analysis project Ga0233411, IMG submission 179799) | Seawater microbial communities from Saanich Inlet, British Columbia, Canada - Na_anoxic_2_MG | ecosystem: Environmental > Aquatic > Marine > Inlet | place: Canada: British Columbia...
CAACCGCTACGGCAGGGGATGGCGTTAAATTGCCAACTGCTGTCGCTGGTGATATTTGCCATGTAATGAACGCAACTGCGGTTTCCATTGAAGTTTACCCGAATACGTCCGACACTTTGGACGGTAACGGAGCAAACGTTTCATCCTCGCTTGCCCCTTTGACTTTAGATATTTACGAGGCGATAGACACAACGGATTGGCTTAAAGTTGGCGCAACCGCTATAACATTTATGTCTGCAACGGGTGGTTCGATTACAACCGATGGGGATTATAAGGTGCATACGTTTAATTCGAGTGGCACATTTACTCCGACTGTGGGAAATGATCCAACTGACGGGGATTCTGTGGAATACCTTGTTATCGCTGGTGGTGGTGGCGGTGGGATGGGTACAACTGGCGGTGGGGCCGGTGCTGGCGGGTATAAAACGGCAACCGGATTCACAGTCACCGACACGGGTCTGACTGTTACGGTCGGAGCTGGCGGTGCTGGTGCTACGGTTGCGGCAAGTAAAGGCGTGAATGGCTCTAATAGTGTTTTTGATTCTATCACTTCAACTGGTGGTGGTGGCGGTGGATCAGGAAGCACTCCGGTCGGTGCTACTGGCGGTTCAGGTGGCGGTGGTGGTAATAATGGAGCCGGTGGAATTGCGACCCCGTCCGGGCAAGGTAACGATGGGGGTTTAGGCGTTCCGACCCCTGTTTATGGCGGTGGCGGTGGCGGTGGTGCGAGAGCGGTAGGTGTTGACGGAACTACGGGTGGCGGTGGTGGTAATGGTGGGGCGGGAAGTTCATCAAGCATCACGGGTTCTGCTGTAACTAGGGCGGGCGGTGGCGGTGGTGGCACGCAAACCCTAACTGCTGGCGTGGGTGGTACTGGCGGTGGTGGTGACGGAAGAAATAATACGGCTGGCCTTGACGGTGGAGCCGGAACCGTCAATACGGGTAGCGGTGGTGGTGGTCAGGGTGCGGGGGCAACTTATTTCGGTGGTGCTGGTGGTTCTGGCGTAGTAATAATCAGATATAAATTTCAATAAGGTATTCGTATGGCTCACTTTGCCGAGATTGATGCAAATAATTGCGTTAAGAGAACTATCGTAGCCGAGCAGGATTTTATAAATTCTGGGGCGGTAGGGGATAGCTTCAACTGGATTCAGACAAGCTATAGCGGATCGTTCCGAGGTCACTACGCAGGTGAGGGATTTACATACGATAAATCGAGGGATGCGTTTATTCCTCCACAGCCACACCTTAGCTGGACTCTCAATGAGTCGACATACGCATGGGATCCTCCTGTCGCATATCCCGATGACGGGAAATCTTACACATGGGATGAAGCGCAACTCGCATGGGTCGAAATGTGATAGCAAAAGAGCAGAATTGTGATAATCGTGCTATAATCTGTGCAGATTTGTAACTTAGGGGAATAATTATGGGATTTTTTGATGCTTTAGGGTTCGGTGGGCGTGATAATTCGGCTGGTCGTGCGGCTGAAGCTCAAAATTTAAAGACTCAAGAGGCTATTGATGGCCTTCAAGGTCAATTTGATCGTGGCGAAGAACGGCTCAACCCTTTTATCGAGGGTGGAACCGATGCTTTCGGGCGACAAGTTACCGATGCAACTCAAGGTGGTCTGGAGGCCAATCTTGCTGCGATATTGGGTGGCGATGCGTTCCAAACTCTACGGGATGAGCGTTTGCGTGATGCTCAGGGGCAATTAAGTGCTGGAGGATTGACTCGATCTGGTACGGCATTGGAGACAATTTCGGACATCCCGACCGATTTAGCATTTCAAATAGAAAATTTGCTCTCCGGCAGAACGAATGCCGTTGCAGGACAAGGATTTAATGCCGTAAACAACCTAAATACAGCCGATTTCAACACTCAGAATCAGATCGGAAGCCTGTTGAGCGCACAAGGATCTGCTCTCGCTGGTGGAATTTTTGGTGATGAGCGAGCTAGACAGGCTCAGGATGCTCGGTTGTTGGATACATTAAAAAGCGTGGGCGAATTTGGAGCAGATATTTATACTGGCGGTGCTTATAGTGCCGCTAAAGGGATTACCGGAGGGGGTAGCTCAGGCGGTGGCGGTAGGCAAGGGACGGGCGGTTCGGCTTTCGCTAATTTTTTCAGACCATCACAGCTAAACTCTAGGGAGTATACCTAATGGTTGAAATATCAAGGCCCGATTTCGGGTTGCAGCATTTCGGTGGTGCTAAAGGTGGCTTGGGGGAAATTATATCCTCGATGATGAAAGGTCGTGACAAAGCATTGGTGCGCCAGGATACGAATGCCTTGATGACCGGACAGAACGCTGAAGGAGAGCAACTCAGTCCGTTGCAAAGGGATAAAAGCTACGCCAGATTATTGAGTCTCGGTGGGCCAAAAGTGACTGCGGAAGTTACCTCAATTATCAGTAGCCGTGATACGAAAGCAAAAACTGATCTGGCTTTGAAGATCGCAAAAACCAGAAAAAATTCGTTGCGAGTTGCTCAGGCGAAAACTCCAGCGGAATCTAAGCGGATTATTTCTGAGATAATTCAAGAGCAAAAAGCAGCCGGAGAAGATATTTCTGGGTCTATGCGACTTATGAATGCTTCTCCAGAAGAACGTCAGGCCATATTGAAGTCTGATATCGAAAAATCTGAGAGCGTTGAAGATTTGCAACAGAGGTATGATGTTGACAAGATTATCGACAACCCAGACATAGATGACACCGAAAAAGCGTCACGCTTAGAGCTTATTCAGAAAGGTTCTGGAAAAGTTTTCCTTGATGGGCAGGAAGCCAAGAGAAAGAAAGCCGTTGAGGACGAAGAAATTAGATCGTCTAAGGCGATTGCTCTGGCTACGACAATGCGAGACACACAGAATAGGCCAGCGTTATTTCAGCAACTTATCGCTAGTCCTGCGACAACCGATGCCCAGAAAACAGTAATTGCTCAGTTGATGAAGATGCCGGAGGATGAGCAAACTCGATTCTTGGATGACCGAATCACTCGTGAGCAGACTCGCAAGGATTTAGTGGCTACTCAAGTGGCTCAGGATTTGTCTGTGTCTAAATCTAAATTGCAGGGCGAAAAATCTGTAGCGGAGATGGCTCTCGCCAATCTGAAAAGTGGCAATTCTCTGGAGAATGCAAAGGCTCTAGCGAAATTCAAGGCTGAATTGGCTAAGACTGCCCCCGGAGCCGGACTTGACCGAGCATTGAAGCGTCTTAAAATATACGAGAAGCAGAATGAGCTTAAAAACGAAACTAGAAGGAAGGCTATTAAAAAGGCCGGAGATGATATTAAATTTAAAAAACAAAACGGCAAGATCAGAGAAGCGATGGCTTTGGCGAAAAAAATGGGAACAACGGGATTCGTTGGGAATATGTCAAGGTTTATCGCTGGGAGCGACGCCAAGGATTTGTCTGCTACTCTTGAGACTATTCAGGCTAATTTAGGTTTTGATGCGCTTGAGGCGATGAGGGCAGCAAGCCCTACAGGAGGGGCGTTAGGGCAAATAACTGAGCGTGAGCTTAAATTCCTACAATCTGCCGTTGCGTCACTCGATCAAGGGCAGAGTCAGGAAGTTTTGCTGGAAAATTTATGGCAGATTCAGTTAAGCATGGTCAGGTGGCAGGGTGCGGTGCGACAGGCCGATGCAGAAGATTATAAAGATGGCGGAGAAAACAACGGAACTGAATTGTCAGATCCAGAAGTAAACGAATTTACCGATATGTCAGATGAAGATTTGATCGGAGCCAGATAATGCAGGGATTACAACGAGATCAAGAAATAGCCAACAGAGGCATTCAAAATCAGTTATCTCCTAGAGGTAGATTGAGATTTGATGAATTGGTAAAGCGTGGTTTAGTAACGCTCCCATTCTCAGAAGTCGAAGATTTCGATAAGCCAGCTTTGGAGGCTAGTGAAAATCCTGCGAATCAGGTGGTCGATGACCCGATTGTCGAGCAACCACAAGAAATTCCTGCGCCTGAAGTTGCTCAAGAAATCGCTGAAGCTCCAGCCCCTAAGCCTGAGCTAAAACCCGAGGAAACAAGTTTCATGGACGGGCTTTTTGGCGTGTTGGATGCTGGGGCGACTATCGTTTCTGGAGCCGTTGCGGAGGGTGCTGCCGGAATCTCTGGATTGGGTGCGTTGGCGGTCGGCAAAACCTCAGAAGAGGCAGAGGCCGTCATAAATAAAGTCCGTGAATCCCTGACGAATACTCCAGACACAAAAGTTGGCAAGGAAATCATGGGATCTGCTGGTGAATTGCTAGAGCCTGTCGGACGATTTATGAAGGACGCAGAGAATTCTGTTGCCGAGCAAGTTTACCAGAAAACAGGAAGCCCTGCTTTAGCGGCTATTGCCTCTACTGGGCCAGCGTTATTGGCTGAGGTTGTCGGCCTTGGTGCTGGTGCTGGAATATTGAAAGTGGCGAAGGTGGCTAAGAAATCTGGGCTTGAAAGGCAGATTACTAAGGCGATTGGTGAGGCAACTCCGTCTAAGGAGCAGTTGTTTAAGGCTTCGGATGCAATATTTAGGGAGATTGATTCGCAGGGCATCACGATTAAGCCAGAGGCATATTCTAAGATGGTGGGTGATATCGTAAAATCCTCAAAAAAATTATCTCTTGACGAAAAATTGACTCCAGATAGCGTTCAGATAGTGAAAAGATTGAGCGATATGGAGAATTCCCCTATGACATTGCAGGAATTTGAAATCTTGCGTGAAGTGGCGCATTCTGGGAAGGATGCTCTAAAGCCTAGAGATAGAATGATATCTGGCAAGATAGTTGACATGATGGATGATTTTTTGGATACCTCTGGGGCTGACATTCTACGGACTTCCAAGGGGAAATTCCCGAAGGATCTATCTGAGAAATTCGGAGTGGCTAGAAATCTATGGGGCCGAGCCAGAAGATCTGAAATGCTTGAATTGGCGTTTGAGAATGCTGACTTGGCGGCTGCTGGATTCGAGGAAGGGCTGATTGCGGAATTCAGGTCTATATTGAAAAGCCAAAAGAAGAAAAAATTCTTCAATGCCGATGAGAAATCCGCTATGCAAGAAGTTGTGAACGGTAATAAAAAAATCAATCTCGCCAGAACCTTCGGGAAAGCTGGGTTCAACCCATCTAATCTGAAGGCCGGATTCCTTAATACTGCCGTTGGGGCTGGTGCTGGTGGTGCTTTCCTAGGCCCAGTTGGAGCCGTAGCCATTCCAGTAATCGGAACAGTTTCAAAAGGATTAGCCAAGCGCATGATCACAAATAATGCGAAAATGGCAGATACCGTGATCCGAGCAGGGAAAGATGCCAGAGCGATCACGAAAGCATACATCGAATCTACCCCTAAAAAATTACGCAACCCAGATCATTTGGCTGAATTGCTTATGCGTGGGGATATTGATCTCGCAAGAGTACCGAAAAGCAAATTCACGGACGCTGCGAAAAAGAAAACCAGAGAGAGGCGTGAGGCGATAGGGGCTGCACGAACTAAAGAAAAAGACCCAAGATTGAAACTAACACTCAAGGGAACTCAATAAATGGCACAATTATTAGATGAAAACACTCAGTTTGAAGGAACCGATGGCAAGCCGATAGTAAACGGCTTTGTTTATATTGGAACTCAGGGGCTTGATCCTGTCGTTAATCCGGCAAGCATATTCGCTGAGAGAGCGTTGACTACGCCATTGACCAATCCTCAACGGACTGATTCTCAAGGTAGAGTTGCCAATAAAATATGGGTTTCTGGGAAATATTCCATTCGTGTTGACGATTTGGATAATGTCCAGCAGTTTCAAGACCTGGATGCTGGATCGAGTGCGAGTCTGGATGCCGAGGAGCTTACGAATGTTCAGGGAATTAATGCTCTGACGGCTGAAGGCGTTCTTGGGATTACATCGTATGTCGATAAACAGCAATTTGTCGCAACGATTGTTTCTTCCAATACCAGTACGACCGTGACATTAAACATTGATTCGGTTGGCGTTAAAAGCGTTACGGGCCTCGCTGTCGGGACTCTGAAGGCTGGAGAGATCTCGGTATTCATCTACAACTCTGGGACGGATGCGTTTACTGTAATTTCTGGCGTTGGTGATGCTCAGGGGCCAGCGTCATCGGTTTTGAATCAGATTGCTTCGTATGCTGATACGAGTGGGAAAATATTAAAAGATAGTGGTTTGTTGTCTACGAGTGTTGTTCTTGGGCCATCCAGCGTCACAGATGGGGCGGCTGTAGCATTTGACGGAACAACGGGCAAGCTCATTAAAGCGGCAACGGTAAGCGGTAAAATCCTCCAAGTAATCCAAGCGACAAAAACTGATACTCAGGATGCGACTCCGGGGGCCAATACTTACGGGGCCGTTACCGGAATGACCGCTACGATTACTCCATCTTCGACTTCAAGCAAGATTCTCGTTACAGGATTTGTGTCGGCTGTTAACCGTGGGGATCAAGAAAATTCATGTGGGATACGAATTAAACGGGATGCAACGATTGTGGGAAATGCCGATTCTGCCAGCAGTCGGGTTTTAGGGAACGCTATGGTTGGGCCAGATGCGGGATCATACCCGTTTGGGGTGTTAGATTCTCCGGCAAGTACTTCTGCCTTGTCATATACGATTGAACTTAATGCCATTGTTCATACCGGATTCTATGTGAACCGTTCAATTGGTGATGGTGATAGCGCAAATATTAGGCGCAATACTTCACAAATAACAGTCATGGAAATTGGAGCTTAAAAATGATCGGTGACGCAATTTTAGCAATGAACCCAGCTTTAAGATTCAGCATTGATGGCGAAGTGAAAACTGAGGCTGATTATAACAATATCACATGGTTTAATGGTAAAGATCCTCAAGGCTCTGCCTTCGAGGGGACTCCAGACGGGATCCCATCATGGCGAGATGTCCAAGCGAAAATTCTCGTAATGGAAGATGAACGGGACGCTACAAAATACCAGCGTGACCGTAAATCGGAGCGCAGAACTCGGATGCCATTAGAATTGCAATTGGAGGCAATCGTTGAACAGATGAAAGTCGATCAGCTTGCCGGAAAAGAAATGACTCCGCAGATGAAAAATTTGTTATCAATCGATTCCACGATTCGGAATAACCACAAAAAACCATAAAGGCGTAAATCGTGGCTGCTTACCAAGAAAATGCTGGCAATACCGTATGGGCTGGGACTGTTATCCCCGCTGCTTTAGAGGTCGAATCTACAGGGGCGCAAGCTCGACAGGTTGTTTCTCTGGGGGAAGCCTCAAGGGATGCCTCTGGGCGAATTAAGGTCGGATTACCAGAAACGCTGTTCGATTCTAAACAGATTTTGGATAATAACCCTCTGTTATGGGATGAATCTCTGATTTCAGGAGCCGGAACATTTACGCATTCGATTGCAACAGCAAGCACCGTCATGGCGGTTTCTTTGAATACTGCCGGACGATTGGTGAGACAGACATTCAGGAGATTTAATTATCAGTCAGGGAAAACTCAAACGATTGAAATAACAGGAACGCTTGGCGCTGTGGGTGGTGGGGCAGGAATAATGCGCTGTGTTGGATACTATGACGATAATAATGGGATATTCTTCAAAGACAATGAAGGGGTTATCGAGGCTGTAAAGAGAAGCAAAACTACTGGGTCAGTAGTGGATACGGCTGTCCCTCAGTCAGCATGGAATCACGATAAGCTGGACGGAACGGGGGCTTCCAAGCTCATTCTTAACCCAGCTAATTCGCAGTTTATCGTGATAGATTTCGAGTGGCTCTCGATAGGCGTGGTCAGGCTTGGGTTCAAGATTGACGGGAATATTATTTTCTGCCACCATTTTCACCATTCCAATGAGGTTGAGGGGGCTTTTATGTCCACTCCCAATCTACCGATTCGCTTTGAAATGGTAAACGATGGAACTGGAGTCGCTTCCGAGCTTGAACAGATCTGCGCAACGGTAATATCCGAATCTGGGCATAACCCTATCGGACTCCCTCAATACGAGTCAAATGCTTCCAGCGATACGGTAATGACGGAAATTAGTGCGAATACAGCGAATCAGACCTATGCTGTTCTTGGCGTTAAGCTGAAAGCGGCATCAATATTGTCAGGAGGCGGATCTTTGCTCATCCATCACGTTTCATTAATTGAGACAACGAACGATGATTTCGAGTGGACTCTGAGGCATAATCCTACAGTTACCGGAACATTCACTTACGCAGATAAAACGAATTCTGCTATGCAAATAGCCAGAGGGGCGACTGCTACTGCGTCTGGCGGTCATATTATCGATGGGGGAATAACCAGAGCAGAAGGCTCTGTAAGTGCCGACCTAACAAGCTCACTTTCTTTAGGATCAACTATCGCCGGAGTGGCGGATGAGCTTGTCTTATGCGTTCGCCCATTATCTCAGAACGCAAATGTGCATGGCTCCCTTCACTGGATCGAACTGTAAATAAAAAAGCCGACCACCCATTGTCCAAGGGCAGTCGGCTCTCTAATTACGGTAGGTTACTATGATTTACCTCCATGCTGTTACCCCGAGATGAGGAATTTGACATACTGCCAAAGCAAAATAACCAGCGGGGAGCTTTGACAATAGGCATCATAGCCAGCACCTTGCACCTACCACACAGGGCTTGAGGTTTAATCCCGGCCCCTGATCCTTTTAAATCGGTATATCTTCATGCTCAATATCAATCGTCTCCGCTTCTATGATTTCAGCAGCCCTTGTTTTCGTTTTCACTTCTGGCTTTTCTGGTGGCTTCTCCTGACTTGCCGATAAGTCATAATCTTCGTTGTCGTGCCTGATCACGCTTTCCACGTCCGAGCTTGAAGGCAACCGTTTCTCCAGCCTTCTCAATACTGTTTTTTTCGCCATCTCATTATACCACTCTTTCCAGATGCCTTTTGCTTCGCCAGTATTATAATCGGAGCCGGACTTGCTTTTCCCCCGAACCTTCTCGACTTCCTTGAAGCTCATTATTTCAACGTCATAATTTCCGTCTTTCAGCTTCGCTACGGCATAAACCCCAATCATATCACCCCTTTCGCCATCTTTCTCGAACCAATCAGGTGCATGGCTAGGGATTTCATCTACACCAGGGTTGTAGGAGAATTCATCGTTCTGGCAGACCACCTCGGCCTTGACGAACGAGACTTCGCCTGAGTTGCGGATTTTCTTCAGCAATCCTCGAACCATCGGCATATATTGGCAAACTGGGCCAGCCTTGCTGTTATATTTCACTAAAGCGGCTTCTCTACCGTCTAGGATCAGGCCATCCTGTGCAGCCTTCTGACAGGCCGAGTAAATCGTTGATCGATTACATTCCAGAATAGTAGGGTTCGCTTGAACGGCTCCGACCACCGTATTAATGAATTTATCGACATCAATGCCTTTCGGCCCCTTCGGTAAAACTGTCTTGAACTGTGCGCTGTACGGCAATAAATCAGCTTTGAATTGTACGATATTAGACATATTAACCCTCGTTTAATAGATTTTTAAATGATTGACTAGCCTTGAAACTGACAGATCTCCGAGCAGATACCACATGGCGTTCGCCTGTCTTTGGATTTCTTCCGACACGTTCGGCTTTATCCAGAGCCTTAAACACTCCAAACTCGTTGATCGTAACTTTGCCGTCTGTTGCCAAGCCTTGCTTCAGGCAATCTAACATAGCAACGATGGCGTTGTCTGCATCTTCAAGGTTCATTCTGGCTTTATTCGATACTTTCACAGCTAAATCTTTTCTTGTCATGGCTTCCCCTTTAAATTTTATATTTCTTTTTATTAATCCTGAAACTTCGGTATCCCTTGCGAACATACGCCTCGACAGAGGTTTCTTGGACTTCCCCACAACTGAGCGACAGATCCCCGAATACAACCTTTCCGGTGCTATCTGATATAAGCGTAAGGATCTCAGCTTTAATGGCCTTAGAATCTAACTCGGCCTCTTTCACGGCTAATCTGGACTCGTGGTAGCGTTGCATCAAGATTGACACCCTGTTTTGCTCGTTTACTACTTCCACTTCTTTGCCGGCAGACTTGTGAAGCGAGATTATAAAATCAGCATCACGGGTAAAATCAGGCTCCGGTTCTCTGTTGGCTTCGATATCCTTCCAGAATTTCTGGATGCGCTGTCTGATTCCGGCTCCCATTTTTTTATTGCGTGGGCGTTCGATGATTTTAAGATCATTCCCACCTACCAGACAGGCAATAATAATCCCTGCTCGGCCTGTCATTTCTAATTGGTGCTGACATTGAACCTCTATATGGTCAGGAGCCTCATCGTCAAGCCAGTTATCACGATATACCAG
>Ga0233411_10000666_pt1 | contig 10266 bp, 14 predicted proteins | sample Na_anoxic_2_MG_FD_179799 | JGI IMG/M metagenome (GOLD analysis project Ga0233411, IMG submission 179799) | Seawater microbial communities from Saanich Inlet, British Columbia, Canada - Na_anoxic_2_MG | ecosystem: Environmental > Aquatic > Marine > Inlet | place: Canada: British Columbia...
AAGCGGATGACAGTCATTTAATTAAACTTTCACCACCTAGAGGTAAAAACAATGTCCTTATAAACTTTAAATATTGGTACGATTTTAAAATAAATAAACATAAAAATAAATAGATATGATGGAAGAATCAAAAGAAAGAACAATGGATGAGTTAAGACAAGTTAAAACTTACGGTTATACCACACCAAAAACAAAGGTGGTTAATGAGTATTATAGAAAAGTTAATTTTGATCCTCAATACATTGTTGATTTAATTCGTGAGACTCCAAATGATGGGGAGTTAGGAAAAGAAATAAGAAAATATTATATAAGTTTAACAAATGATTAGTGTAGTATTTTCAACAAGAAAAGATAACCCATCCCATATTGAACACATAAAGAAAACTTCTGGGATTTATAAGGGGTTAGAAGTTATTCAATATATTAACGATGGAGAGTTTGGGTTAACTGAATTATATAATAGGGCTTTAAAAGAAACCACAAATGATATTGTGGTTTTTTGTCATGATGACATTCTTTTTGAAACAAAAAATTGGGGGAATAAAATATTAAAACACTTTAAAAGAAATCCTGATTATGGTATTTTAGGTGTGGCTGGGTCAACATACTTACCAAAAAGTGCTAAATGGTGGGAAATTCCTTATACTATGAGGGGTATTGTTAATCACCAAAAAGACGGTAAAAAGTGGGAGTCTAAATACAGTAATCATATCGGAAATAAAATTTATGATACGGTAATTGTTGATGGTTTATTTTTTGTAGTAAATAAAGATAAAATTAAATCTAACTTCGATGAATCGATAAAGGGGTTTCATTTATATGACGTAAGTTTTTGTTATGATAACCACATTAAAGGTTCTAAAATTGGGGTGATAAGTGACATTAGACTAACTCACTTATCTATAGGTGAAACTAATGACGTATGGGAATCTAATAGGGAAGTATTTGCCTTAAAAAATAATGAAAACTTACCTATACAATGTGATGTAGGTGAAACAGTATCCACATTTATGTTTTGTCACGATCAAAACATAATCCAAAAGTATATCGAAACTGAGAAATTTAAACTATTAAAAGATTTAACATATGTATTTGTTGGGAATTCTGATTATGACTTAATAAAATCATTTGATGATGTAATTATTGCTAAAGAATATGACATTAATTTAGAAGAATACCCTAATTTCACTGCCTTTACTGGGTGGTATCTATTATGGAAAAATAATTTAATAAAAACTAAATATGTTAATCTTATTGAGTATGATGTAGAACTTGTTGAGGACTACAGCACATACATAGAGAATATTATAGTCAAAGAACCAAAGATAGTAGGTTATGTCCCATTTAGTATGTTAAACTACCACTTCATCCAAAACAATGATTGGGTGAATACATTAACTGAAGGTATTAAAGAAAAGTATAAGACAGACGTTCTTAAAAAAATAAATGGTATAATAACTGCAACACCCAATAAAAATCAATTAGCATGGTCGAGCACTAGTAATGTTATTTTCAACACTGAAATTTTTAAAACATATATGCGTTGGTTCGATCCATTAATAGAGTTTATGAAAAATGATGTTAATGCTGGACATGGGTTTGAGCGTTCAATAACGTTTTTCGCAATCCTAAAAAGTGTCCCAATTAATTATCTACCGAATGTCTTAAATCACATACAAATGGATTCACATAAAACACAAGGTCACGAAGTAACACATAAAATATGAATATAGTTAGTTTTAGTTTATGGGGTGACAACCCAATGTATAATATGGGGTTCATAATGAATTATGGGTTACATAGAAAAATTTATAAAGACTGGGAATTTGTGTTGTATTACGATGACACTATCAGTGATGATGTTAAAGACTTTATAAAGGTTAAAAACATTAAATCATATAATATGACAGGTTCAAGTATCCCTGGAGAATTTTGGAGGTTTATGGCTAACGATATAAATGATGGTGGTTATACTATATTTAGGGACTGTGACTCCAGAATTAGTGAAAGAGAAGAATTAGCGGTCAAAGAATGGGTTGATAGTGGTAAAACACTACATGTTATGAGAGATCACCCATACCATAAAATCCCACTAGGGGTTGGTAAGATGGGTATGTTGGCAGGAATGTGGGGAATTAAAAGTGGGTTAATTAATATTGGTGAGAGATTGGGTGGATTCGTAGAAAATAATAATTTAATATGGGGTTCTGATCAAACTTTTATCTATTCAATATATGAGATATATATTAATGACATGGTAGTACATGACCCATTTCACAGTAACAAACCATTCCCATCCGATAGAAAAAACTTTCATTTTATAGGTGAAAGATTCGATGGTGATAATAATAGATTTAACGATTATTTAGTTTTAAAACAATGGAAATAAAATACGCAATAGTTAGTTCAGATGAAAATCCATTATATTATGATTTTTGGTCAATTGTTAGAGATTTATGGTCAAAACATATTGGGATTAAACCTGTGTTTTTATTTATTTGTGACATCGATGAAGTAATTGATCATGGGGAATATATTATACACAAGGTAAAAAGAATTGAAGGGGTTGATACTGGGTTACAGTCACAAATAATTAGAATGTATGCAACAAAATTTTACCCTAACGATATATGTATAACATCAGATATTGACATGTTACCTTTGGGGAAAGAATACTTTAAAAGTATTTGTAGTGAATATGATGATAATGATATGGTTATATTGAGTTCAGACGCATACCCAAATAAAGTAAGATACCCTATATGTTATAATGTAGGGAAAGGATCAACATTTAATGAAATATTAGGGTTAGATTGTAGTTTTGAGGATTACGTAAATAGATTATTAAAATTCGATTGGGGATGGGATACGGATGAATTATATTTTGGGGAAAAAATAAATAATTTTGAAAATCAAAAAAGAATAGTGAAATTAAAAAGGGGTTGGTATCAAGGAAGAGCGTTAAATAGGGTAGACAGAGTAGTGTGGAATTATGAAGATAACAAATTAAAAAATGGTGAATATTATGATTGTCATTCTATTAGACCCTATAGTAAATATAAAACTGAAATAGATAGATTAATAACAAAAATTAAAAAATAGTAACAATTATGGAAGAGAAAAGTAAATATATAGATATGGATAAATATTTTAGTGAAATTTATCGCACTAATCATTGGAAAGCTGGAAACCCGAATACCCCAAGTAGTGGAGAAGGTTCTAGCCCAGAAAAGACTAAAGATTATATTAAACATTTAGAAGAATTTATTAATAGTAATAACATTAAATCTATTATTGATTATGGGTGTGGTGATTGGGCATTTTCTCACCTTATTAATTGGGGTGATATAAAATATACGGGTGTAGATTGTGTAGAATCAGTTATATCGGATTGTACCAGTAAATACTCTACAGATAATATAATTTTTAAACATGTACCTACAATAGAAAAATTTTATGATGAAAAAGCGGATTTATTAATAATTAAGGAGGTATTCATTCATTGGACATGTGACGAAATAGTAGAATTTTTAAAAAATGTTAAAAACAATTTTAAATATATATGGGTAGCAAATAGTTTTGGACAAAAAAGTGACTGGCAAGATACACCCCTAAGAAGTAGACCACTATCTTCTACATTAAAACCATTAAGTGATTTTAATGCAAAAAGATATAGGTTATTTGATAATAATTTAAAAGAAATATCAATTATATCACAAAATATGGGGTGATTTTAATTTAAACAATTTATACTTATGAAAGTATTAATATCTGTATTATCACTAAATAAAGAACCTTATATTGGTTTAGAAAAAACAATAAGGGAGACTTGGGCTTCTGAAAGTCGCGAAGATGTAGAGGTGATTTACTATTATGGTGATTCTAATGAAATTAAATTAATTGGTGACAGATTATTTTTAGATTCGTCAGAAGGGTTAATGGGTATTGGGTATAAGACATTAAAAATGTATGAGTATGTTTTAGAAAATTTTACCTTTGACTATATATTCCGAACCAACTCATCTTCATATGTTAACATAGAAAAGTTATTAGATTTTATAGAGAATAAACCTAAAGAAAAATTTTATTCAGGTGTTATAGGTAAATATGGTGGTTTTAATTTTGCTTCAGGTTCTGGTTATTTTATTAGTAAAGATTTAGTCGATTTGGTTGTTAGGGAAAGAAATAAATGGGATCATAATTTAATAGATGATGTTTCTTTAGGTAAATTAATGTCAGAAAATAATATCAAAATTTATAGGGGTAATAGAGTTAATTTAACCACTATGGATAAAATAATACCTGAAGGTTATCATTATAGAATTAAACACCCTTTAAATAGAAATAATGATATAATAATGTTGAAAAAAATACATAATAAATATGCCAATAAACAGACAACATAAATTATTATTCATACACATACCTAAAAATGGTGGTACCAGTATTGAAAAATTTTTTAATATGATGGGTAAAGATTCGTTTTATGGTAGTAATACTATAACAGAATCAGGTGTTCTTTATTCGCCACAACATCTCACGCCTGATTTGTTACAAAAATATTTAGATAAAGATATCTACAATACCTATTTCAAATTTTCTTTTGTTAGAAATCCTTATGATAAGGTTAAATCTGAATTTTTTTGGAGACAGAGGATAGGTGACATCAATACAAATACTGATTTTAAAAAATGGGTTTTTAATTTTTATGGTAAAATAGATAATGATCATAAATTACCACAGTATAAGTATATCTTTAATGACAACGGTGAGAAAGTTGTCGATTTTGTGGGTAAAGTAGAAAATATAAATCAAGATTTTGCAAAATTATTAGATATTATAAATTACCCTAAAAAAGAATCATTATCTAAAGAAAATATAAATAAAAATAGAAAAAGTGTTATTTTTGATCAAGAAATTAAAGAAAAGATAGTAGACATTTATAGTGAAGATTTTAAATTATTTGGATATGATGAGTGAAAAAAAAATAAAGATATTTATAATATCTAAGGATAGACCTATTTATTTGTGGAATTGTTTAGATAGTGTTTATAGGTTAAAAAGTGACCATAGTGAAGTTATTCTTTTTGACAACGCGTCAAACAATGAAACTTTAGAAGTTATTAAAAGTTTTGATAGTCGTAATTTATTTAAAAAGTTATACTTATTTAATAAAAATGATAAAGATATATTTCATAAAACTATATTACATGAAAATTGTGGGGGCGAATATTTTATTTTCATTGAAAGTGATGTTGAAATATTGACTAAAAATTTTGATTTAATATTATTGAAATTAATGGAAGAAAACAAAAGTTATGGTTTTATTGGGTCACGTATATATAAAGAAGATTTTCATGAAATTATCGATACTAATAAAAACGAAAACCGTCTATTGAAAAAGTTTTCACCAGAAAAAAATTATAATTTTGACATGTCACTAAAAATCAATAACCTCCAACCACCGGGTAGGTTAGTTATAATAAAAAAGAGTTTATTTACTAATTTTAATAAACCATTAAATGATTCAGATTTTCATAATTATGTGTTACAGAAAAACCATAAATCTGGAATATCCACTGAAGTTTTACATAGACATTTATCATTATTAAATTATTTTGATTACCCACAATATAATATGAAAAACAGAAATAATTATTTTAATTAAATGAAGTATTTTGGTATTGGATTTAATAAAACAGGTACAACAACATTAAAGGAATGTTTTAGAATTTTAGGGTTGTTACCACATGCAGATTATATTACGTCAAAACATTTAATAGGTGATTTTGTAAATAATGATTTCTCTAAGATTCATCCATTCATAAATAATTATACATCATTTCAAGATGCCCCTTGGTCATATTTAAGTATTGATGATATAAAAACAATTGATATCCTATTTACAAATAGTAAATTTATTCTTACCATTAGAGATAGTGAAAGTTGGTTTATGTCATTATTAAAATGGCACACAAATTCAGTTAGGTTTGGTATTGACTTAAAAGATAAAGTATATACACCTTATTCTAAGGTTTTAGGTATGAGTTAAAAACTACATATGACACGTAAAAATTTTTTAGAACAAAAAAATGACATAATAAAAAATTATGAGAAAAGAAATGAAGAAATTATAAAGTATTCAAAAAACAAAGAAAATTTTTTAGTAATAGATATTTTTAATAATAACAATAATTGGGATATTTTATGTAACTTTTTAGATCAACCAGTACCTAACGTAAAATTTCCCCACAAAAATAAAACAAAATGATAAAAGATAGTAGTAAATTCTATACACACAAAGATTATGAAATAAGGGGTTGGTTTAAAGATTCTGAAAGGGGATGGTATAAGAAACATGCTAATAACATCAAAGATGGTATTATTATTGAAATTGGGGTATATGGTGGTGTAAGTTTATTGAGTATTGTAGAGATTTGTCAAAAGAATAATACTAAAATATATGGTATTGATCCTTGGGAATTACTAACTAATTATAATGGTAGAGAATTAGATGGTGATGAATTAACAAATTATCAACATATTATGAAATCACATAGAGTTAAATTAGACGAAATAATTACAAAATATGGGTATGATAATGTAGAATTGTTACAAGGTTTTTCTTTAGACATTAATAAATTTGATGATGAGAGTGTAGATTTTGTTTATATAGACGCCAACCACAGTTATAATGATACTATGAAAGATATAAAAAAATGGTTCCCTAAAGTTAAAAAAGGGGGTGTTTTTTCAGGTGATGATTATAAATGGGAAGGTGTTAAAAAGGCAGTTGATGAGTTTAGTAAAGAAAAAAATCTAAAGGTTAATGTTTATGAAAATACGTGGGAAATTTTATTATAATAGGATATGAAAAGTGTTTATGATGTAACAGATGAATTTGAACAGCAGTTAGCTAAATACACTGGAGCTCGTTATGTAGTATGTGTAGACAATGCCAGCAATGCATTATTTCTAGCTCTAATGTATGAAAAGGGTCTAGGCGACTCTTGGAGTAGTACCATAACAATACCGAACCGAACATATCCATCAGTACCTTGCGAAATAATACATGCAGGTGCTAAGATAGATTGGCAAATGGTAAAAGGCAAAACGATTAAAGGAGCATATCAACTATACCCAACGAACGTGTGGGACTCTGCATTAAGCTTCACAGCGGATATGTATAAACCAGATACACATATGTGTTTATCATTCACTGGACCATATAAGCACTTTAAGCTATCAAAGGGTGGAGCAATACTAACCGATAACTACCAAGCATATTTGTGGTTCAAGAGAGCTAGATACTCAGGACGTAGAGAGTGTTCATATCATGATGATAACTTAGATATGTTGGGATGGAACTTCTATATGATGCCAGAGTTAGCAGCTCGAGGATTATTGTTAATGAATCAGTTTTATGATACTAGCACGAGTAAGCCAAAAACAAACGAAGACTTAGAAATGGTATACCCGGATCTATCAAAATTTAAAATATACAACCAATGAAGCGAGCATTGATAGGAGCTGGAGGTCATGCACGTGAAGTGATGATGCAAATAGGAGAGATTTTGCATTGCTTTGTTGATGATGAGTACGTAACAAAAGACACACTACCACTATCTTCCTTTAATCCTGACAAGTACGAAGTTATGGTTGCTATCGGGGAATCAAAAAGCAGATACGACATGGTGTCTAAGTTACCAATAAACACTCAATACTTTTCATACACACATCCCTCAGCCTTAATAGGATGGGACGTTGTAGTTGGTGAAGGATCTTTTATAGGTGCAAATGTAATAGTCACAACCAATGTCAATATAGGTAAACATGCTCTACTAAACAGAGCATCCCAAATTGGACATGATGTAGTAATAGGGGACTACTTCAGTGCGATGCCTGGTACCATAATATCGGGTAATGTCATTATTGGTGATAGAGTTTATATAGGGTCAAACGCAACAATTAAAGAAAAACTAAAGGTTTGTGATGATGTTGCAGTTGGATTAAACAGTGGTGTGGTTAAAGATATTACAGAAAAAGGTATCTATGTTGGTGTACCTTCACATATATTAAAAAAATAAAACGTATAATATATATATATATATATATAATATTATAATAAAAAAAACATTAATAACAGGTATTAACGGCCAATTTTAAAATTATTGTACATTAATACCTTTAATATTTACCTTTTTATAAAAATCCATATATTTACTATAAAATATATGTATGATAAAAATATGTGAATTTTGTAAAAATGAATTTGAGGTTAACGAAAGAATAAAACGAAATAGAGAAAAAAGATTTTGTTCTAGAGTGTGTAGTGGTCACATTAATGGTATTAATAATAAGGGTCGTAAATATTCCGATGAAATAAATAAAAAAAAAGGGTTAAAGGGTATTTTAAACCCATTTTACGGTAAAACACATTCTAAAGAATTACAGAAACAAATTAATAAGTCTAAATTAGTGACAAATATTAAAAATGTTAAGTATTGTAATTTAAAAGATGTTGAATATGAGATTTTAGATGGTATTATGATTAGTGACGGTTGTTTAACTAGTGTAACCGCAATATCAGGTAGATTAAGTTTAGGTTTTAAGTATGATAAAACGTTAGAAGACATAAAAATTGCACTACCATCTATTGAATTCGGAAAAACTTATATAAGTAAGAATGGTAACTCATTCCATAATAAATCTAAAATGTATGGTGACCTATTAAATGAGAACAAAAGATGGTATGAAAATGGTAAAAAAATAATACCTAATGATTTCAGACTAACACCGACATCATGTTATTGGTGGTTTATAGGTGACGGGTATAATACTAATAATAATGTATTTTTATGTACTGACTCATACACCAAAGAGGAGAATGAAAGTATAATAAAAAAAATAAATGAACTAGGGTTTAAATGTAGTCTAACAACAAAAAATAGGATAAGATTATTTAAAGAAAGTTCTGTTAGATTTTTAAGTTGGATAACACCAGAAAATGGTATAAATAAACAATACCAATACAAATGGGAAAAGAAGTGAAAAAAGAAAATAGTGTTTATAAGGGGTGTAAATGTCTGATCACTGGAATTAATGGACAAGATGGTTCTTACCTATCAGAATTTTTATTAGAAAAAGGTTACGAAGTATGGGGAACGGTTAAACGAAATTCCGTATCAGAAACACAATCAACAAGGATAGAACATTTACGTTCATCAGGTAAAATTAATTTAGAGTACGCTGATTTAACTGATATGTCATCATTAGTAAGAGTCTTAAAAGAGGTTCAACCAGATGAAGTATACAATTTGGCTGCACAATCACACGTAAGGGTTAGTTTTGATCAACCAATATATACCGCTAACGTAACAGGTTTAGGGACACTTAATTTATTAGAGGCGGTTAGAATGGTGTCACCACACTCAAAAATATATCAAGCAAGTTCATCAGAAATGTTTGGTAACAACATTGATGACGATGGGTACCAAAGAGAAACAACACCCTTATCACCAGTTTCACCTTATGGATGTGCAAAAGTATTTTCTTATAATATTTGTAGGAATTATAGAAATTCATATGGTATGAAAATATGGAATGGTATATTATTCAACCACGAATCCCCAAGGAGAGGGACAAACTTTGTAACTAATAAAGTTGTTAAGTCAGCAGTTAGGATTAAATTAGGTTTACAAGAAAAATTATCAATAGGTAACCTATCCGCCACTAGAGATTGGGGACATGCTAAAGATTATGTTAGGGCGATGTGGATGATGTTACAAACAGATAAACCTGATGATTATGTGTGTGCCACAGGTATTTCCCATTCTGTTATGGATTTATGTAAGTACGTTTTTAATGAATTAAATTTAAATTACTTAGATTATATTAAGGTAGATGAAAAACATATGAGACCAGAAGAATTGGAAAACCTTAAAGGTGACTCAACAAAAATAAGAGAGGAATTGATGTGGCAACCTGAATACACATTTGAGTCAATGTTAGATGAAATGATAGAATATTGGTTAGAATTTTATAAAGAAAAAGATTTAATATATGTGGAAAATAACATTCACAATATTTAATTAATACACTATTATTAACATATGAGTAAAAGAAAATACAAAGAAATTCCAGAAGAAGAAATAATTGAGATGGAACAATATCTTAATAGAAACAACATAGAAGAAGATAAATTATTTTCAACCATATCAATAAACATCAAATGTAAAAGTGAAAATCAAAAGAAGTTAGTTAACT
>Ga0233411_10000670_pt1 | contig 10196 bp, 13 predicted proteins | sample Na_anoxic_2_MG_FD_179799 | JGI IMG/M metagenome (GOLD analysis project Ga0233411, IMG submission 179799) | Seawater microbial communities from Saanich Inlet, British Columbia, Canada - Na_anoxic_2_MG | ecosystem: Environmental > Aquatic > Marine > Inlet | place: Canada: British Columbia...
CCCTGGTATGTTAGGGTCCATGCTCTTATCACTCGGCATATTAGCTTGGCTCAAAACAGCCGAGGCCTCGGACGCACTAGTCACTTTAGCTTTCGAGAAACCTCGTATACCATCGTGTAGTGCAGACCGTTCCTCATTGCGATTCTTTGCAGGGCCTTTCTTCTGCTTACCGTTAGCTTGTGCCGACGGTATTGTATTCTTAGCAAGGAAGCCGTCTATAGCCTCGTTCTCCATTGTCACCACTCTACTTAGACTCGTCGTCTTTAATCAGCTTGTCGCGTAGTCTAGTGGTTGAAGTAGTTGCCGCTGGCTTCTTAAGTCCACGGCTAGCAATCTCTGCAAGAAGTTCTTTCTTGTTGAGGCCTTTGTAGTCTTCCACTTTAGCTTTAGCAGGAGCTTTAGCAGGTGCCTTAGCTTTAGCCGGAGCTGGCTTTGACTTCTTGGCATTCTTCTTGATTGGATCTTCCACAAGTTCTGCAGCAGTCTTTTCAGGAGCTGGCTTAGCGCCTGCTTCATCAAGGTGCTTAGACTTAGGCTGGTCTTCAACCTTAGGAGCTTCGCCTTCGACAACAGGACATTCAACTTCAGCAGAAGCTTCTTCAGCTTTAGGCTCTTCAGCTACAGGAGCGTCAGGAACTTCTTCAGGTGCTACCGGAGCTTCTTCAGCTACAGGAGCGTCAGGAACTTCTTCAGGTGCTACCGGAGCTTCTTCAACTACAGGAGCAGGTGCTGCTACAGGTGCAGGTGCTGCTTTATCCTTTATAGAACAAGAAGGTCTGCTGCAATTTAAAAGTTGTGTTATCTCTTCAGGTAGGTTACCTCGGAGGGCTGCTCTCTCGTCTTTAGTTACATAGATTGTAATGATCTTACTTACCATGTGACGTTGGACTAACTTCAGGTGGAGCCTGTCGTTAGGACACTCTGGTGATACTTCACCGGCTCTTAGATTTCTTCCTGCACGACCTTTACCTGCGTACCGTAGAAATACTGGGTATGACTTCTCGTTTCGTATTTTCATACAATGTTCCTTTTCGTTTTTGTTAAACTTTTCCGAACTGACGGACAAGAATTTCTTTTGCTTGCTTCTCTGGGATCTGCATAGAGGTAACCATATGATCCAAAGCAGAGTTGAATAAAGCCTCTCTTGCTACCTTCTCGGCGGCTTCCTTCTCAGAGGTCTCAATGCTTTCCGTCTTCGCAGGGATTTCCTTGTCGACTTCTTCATCTTTCTTCTCTTCAGGGGTCTTACCCTTATTCTCCTTAGCGGAGGCCATAGCCTTCTTAAGGACTGTAATCTTAACTGCCTTAGCGATAGGCTTCTTCTTATCATCAGAAGAGTCTTCGGCTGCATCGGCTAGTGCGTCGCATGGGGACTCGACTTCTTTCTCCATGGCGGCTTGTTTTAAACTGGGGATAGAAAGGTTAGCGGCCTGAGCGGCTAACTCATTGGTAAGTAGGTCTTGGTGATACTCTTGAGGTACACCTAGCTCGGTCATCTTGGCTGAAGCTGACTTGAGGAACTCAGTCATCTGAGCTTCATCGGCTGGTACTATATTTTGTGGCATAACATTGTCTCCTAGGAGTTTCTATAAAAACTAATTGCAATTAGAATGTACTTATACACCATAAAACATGATAGGTCAAAGGTTTATTCGTAACCATATTCTCTGTCAATTGCCTGGGACGCAATGTCTTGCCCGGACTTATCTTGTGGTACAGTGCTGATGACATCATGTCCTGTTGCTTGGTACAAAATGAGTGATGCAAAGATAGTAGCATGGAGGAAATCATCTGGTCTATCAGGTATTCTATCGAACTTTCTTCTACCTTGGCCAGAGCTGGTCTCAGTACGTTCTTCGGTGACTGCTAGGAAGTGTTTAGTGTAATGCCCTGAGTATTCCGGGTTAAGGAACTTTATCTTATCCTTCTTGATGTTATCGAATAGCACATCGAAAGCTGTGTTACGGTCAACCTTCCATAAAGGTATCCCCATCTTCTCTGCATAGTTAAGGAACTGACCCTGTGCTACATAGAAGAGTTGCACTACCGGTAGCTTATACTCAAGAGAAAGGATTTGGTTATTGTGAAAGCCGGCACCGTAGTCACAGGCGACGAAGTTACAGTTATAATCAGTAGACAGCTTCACTATGCGCTGAAAGATCTCTACGATGTCAAGGCCACCCCAAACCTCACCGTGTATGCACTCAATGTTACCGTTGTTAGTTATACCACATACTGAGACAGCGGTGAAAGATGTAATGTTAGCGATACCCCAGTCAACACCGATACAGATTTTCTGGTACTTCTCGCAACCCTTACCTTTATAGTCGTCGGGTGCACCTAGTGTACTAACGCGATCAATATCTGACTGGGAAATAAGTCTAGTACCTTGGTCTGTACTGATACCAAGGATTTCCATGTATAGTACACTTTCGGGTAGTTCGGCTACCTTGTTAAGTATCGACAACCAACGCTTTTTGTCCTCGGTCATAGCAGGTAGTACAATTTGAGGGATATGGTACCCGACAAACTTATCTACCCTATCAGGGAAGGCATGTATCCATTGTCCTTTACGTGGGTTTAGTAGCTTACCACACTTGTGACAGGACGGCCCTTGTACTTGTATCATGTCTAGTACATTACCATCCTTGGTAGGAAAGTTATATGTATTACATCCAGTACATTGTATCACCCATTCGCCTTGTGAGGAACCCTCCCAAAGGTACTGAATCGGGTTGTCCATTGTCTTGGCTGTACCAGTGTATCGTTGGATACCCCACTCAGAGTTAGATAGACATTCTGCGATTACGTTAACGTTGTCAAAGATCTGATCCTGTACTTCGTCAAAGTCGATACGGTCAGCAGTGATACCACGAACACGGTCAGGATCTGTACTAGCATACGATAGCTGTATAGACGCGCCGTTGGAAAAGGATTTGTTGGTAATGTTATTGGTAATGTCAATGCCGCCCTTACCATGCTTGGAGGCGAACTTCTTTGACTGCATGAGCTTTGCAGTACGGCAGGTATTGATTGCTTCTTGTAATACGGACCGACTGTATCTTAGGGTCTGATCCTGTAGCGGTGCTATGAAGAGCTGCTGGAACTGGTCGATGCTTATCGCGTCGAATACCTCACTACGAGATAGGTTGGTACTCTTAGAAACCTGACGACCGCAGAAGTAAATGGTCTTGGGGACAAACTGTGAGGCATAGAGTGCCTTCATCTGTGGGTATTTGTCTAAGGAGAATTCTTTGCCCTTAATCTTGAATAGGTGTGGCAGCAACGTAGTACGGTCAAAGTTTTCTAGAACCTTTTTGTCATTGTCGTTTGCTACTATTACTTCATCTTTGGCCATTGTTTGCTTCTTATATTAGTACGTTAGGGATAGTGTCCCTAACGTACTGTTTTTAGTTCGTTGTACCAGACGGTACTTAATTATTCAGGTGATCTAATTGTTTATTCGTTCGGTACAAGGCCCGATTCTCGTCAAGCTTTGCTTTGTACCTTTCTTTCCACATCTTCAACATTTCGTTATCGCTTCCACGGGCGCCGTTACAGACTTTGCAAACGTTTTGTAGGTCTTCGTGGCTGTAGCATCCGGGACAGAATCCCCAAAATAATCTCCAGCTTCCCACTATACGTTTTAGTATGTACTTAGTACGTGTCATGCCTTCTCCTACGTTGGTTAACATGTAGTCGTACATTAACACGGAAGGGTCAGATCGTCAAATCGACTACATCCTTACCTAAGATACGGTGCGCATCGACGAAGGTAGTGTGCGTAGTGTCCGTAATACTTTTGAAAGGACATCCTATTGTATATATAGTCGCACAGCTCAATAACGTGAACCACTCAGCAGCAGCTCTTGCGGCTCCTTCTCCTTTACGTATGTTAGGGCACTCGTCCCATAGGCCTTTGTCGCCAATAACCTGCAGGGGCAGTGGGTTGGCGTTCTTCTGTGCCTGTGAGTCTGTCGCCATAAAGGCGTTCTTTGGTATACTGACGGGTTTCGTAACTAACGACCTAGGGTGTAGCAGCCTTACCGTATACCCATCTGTACCCTCTGGCAACTTTACCATGAGCTTACTTACTTCCGCCGACGGTTTTAGGCTAGAGATAAACCTCTGCACACGGGTTACCTGTGCCTTGTCCCCTGCTCGGTTAAATGACCAGGCATAATTAGGTGTTGAGGGCACCGGGCTTTCGTAGGTGATGTCTAACCCTGCTGGCTGGAATAGGTCCTCCCATACGGCGTCAAGGCCGCCATTTAGAGGCCAGATATACTGTACGTCCGTGCCTATGTAGTTAAAGATATTATTAAGTCTGTTACCCAACCCGCCTGTTAGGTATACGTAAGGCTTGTCTAACACGTAAGGCCTCGCTCGACTACGTTATGAATGTCGTACATCACACTAGCAGGTGCTCTTAGAAGGTGGTCTGTAATTTGGTCTTTAAGTTTTTCATATGGCGGAGGTACGTCGCCATGCGTACCAGTGCCTTGTATAGAGGGTGATTGCTTCCAGTCCGGGGAAGGCCATCCCGAAAACCTTCTATCAAATACTGGAGTTATACCGTTATCTCGCAGAAGTTGCCCAACTTCTTTATCTTCCGGGCCTGTGCTCAGTTTGGATTGAGCTACTATCGACGCAGCCTGCCTGTTTAGAAAGTACCCAGCGCCACCACTTAGATATGCACCGCATCGTGCTCCTAGGTATGCGGATCCTTTTATATCAAACTTAGAAAAGTTGCGGGCGTGTATATAAGTATCATCGTCACACTTAAACATGTAGTCATGGCCGGGGCAATGCTCTGTGAAGTACTTAGCTGCCATTCTAGTCTTGGCAGGTAGGTCCCTATATTCGTCCCGACACTTGACGTAAAGTATGTTGCCTATAACTTGGAACTCGTCTGGCTGGCCAGGGCAGCCTAACACAAATAAAACGTCTATACCGCGAGCTCTTAACAGCGGAGCCCAGGTATCTTCGCAGGCCCTAACTCGGGTACTTTCATACTTTTCGCAAGACTCTGCAAAGACTATTATACTACTCATTAACGTATCCTTCTGCTACTCGGTTTTATAGCGTAACACTACCATAGCCTACTAGATAATCAACGGTATGGCTTTGAAAGATAAACTACTCTATGTATATATTAAAGGCACGAACAATAAAACGGAACACGAATTTATTATGCTACTACTTGAAGATGTACGGACCCCTTTTAGCCACCCGGATAGTTATGATCCCAACTGGCGATGGGCCGCAGCCGGAGCAATCGCTGACCGGGATGACATCGTTGATATCCTTACCAGACTTGATGATGAATACCTTATGTATGCAGTTGCTTATCGCAGAATACTAAGCAACGATCACCTAAAAGATTTATTCCAACAATTGATAGCCCTCGGAGTCTTAGCTGAAGACCCAAGGGCTTTTGTTTGCGAGGCTCATCGTATCTATCACGACAGCCTTAACAGTTCCTCGGCCACTAGTGCTTATGCTGAATCCCTTTTACTTTGCTACGATATCGAGCTAGACGACATCGCGGAGCAGCTACCTATCTCAGAGGGTGGTATCGAAACCTACGAGAAGATCTTCTATAACTGTAGAACTCCTGATGGTAGTGCAGTCAAAGCTTCTCTAAGAAGGCACTTCGCTTTAGAGGGTGCTCTTTCTTTACCTCCGGGTGTTGATGACGCCAAGTATTGGAAGTACACCGGTGCTATTCATGGATGTAAGCTTCTTTACAATGAATGGGGTTGGTGTATGGAGCATGAGGGTGTTCCTGTTGTTGCGGTTGCTAAGTCATTGCAACAGTTGACCTTGAATAATGCTCGTAAGCTTTCTGCTGCTGGAGAGACTCCAAGGGTTGCTGCTGTAGCCATGCTTGAGGTATCTCACCGTATGCTTGAAGACCATGCTGAAGGCGAGTTAGATAAAGACCAGCGTGAAGTTATTAACTTGATTAGTGGTGTAGCCCCAACAATGGCTGAAGTTGAAGACGACGATCTTTTTGCCATGGATGATAAGGTTAAGGACAGACTTGCTGAACTTAAGAAAACACAAGCGTCTCAGAAGAATCAAGAAGGCCCACAAGGTAATACTGCCCGCCTAATAGCTCAACTAGAAGATCAAACCTAATGGAAACTATGACAAACTACCCTGCGGATGTCGATAAGGTATCCTTCTTTAAAGATCGCAAGACCAATCTACCCCCTGAATGGTGGTTACAACAAATGCTTGACCACCTAAGATCTTCTCGTAAGGTTGAAGACTATGCCGCAAGCATGGATGGGGCGCTTATTACCGTCTATAACTACATCCAACCCGAAAAATAGCGACTTTTATAATATGTTGCATACTAACAACTTAAATGACCCTGCGCATAAGGGGCTGACCAATGTTTTTGGAGATATAAAATGATTACTGTGAGAGATCTTAAATTTATAACAGCATACCTACAGGGATTGCAAGGAAGAATAGCTAGACTTCATACTGAAGACCTTACCCACCTATACAAGCAGGGTATTAATAAGCTTACCATAAAGAAACACGCCTTACTTCATAAGAATGATCACCCACAGAGCCTCACGAAGTTCTTTAAGAGCGCTGCCTTCAAGGATGGCGATAAGAAGATCCTTTTCCCATACACATACAAGGATAGTGTCACCAACATTGGTGTCCTTTGCGGTGGTGGTGTAGAAATAATGCAGCTGACTAAGCTACCGGGCATCTTTCTTGGTGCTGACATAGAAAAGACTGCTCACGTGTGTCAAACTGAGTTCGAGGCGCTCCTTCTTAGGCAGTTGGGGGTTAAAGATGCTACAGTTCTTACGGAACCCAAAGCTTTGAAGCTCCATAACCCTTCTCTAATCACTTTGGTTGACGCGGGTCAACTCTCATTGGCTGTTGGGGAAGCTTTGGCCTACAAGAGGCTCTATTCTGACGTTAACGTACTATTCCTTACCGATCCGATATCCAAACATAAAGATAAGACCAACATCAATAAGCTTATCGAGAAGAATACCCAACCTTTCTACAAGTGGATGACCTCCAGAATAATGCACGACTTCTGTTTTGATCATGAGATACTACAGAATGACCTAGAGGCAGCTGAGCTTACTGACGAAGAGCTCACGCTTATCAAGGATCACATGACAGAGGTTCCTAACAGCGAGATGGTAGTCGAGTGGCTCAATACTTTAGATAGGACTACCTGTGCTATTGAGGTTAGGGGCACCAAAGTCGTCCAGACTCAGGCTGGGTGGGTTGTTGAGGGTGACACGCAGCCGCTAACTAACTTTAGGTTCACTGTGGATCGGGTTAAAGACATAAAGAAGGTCCGCTGGGCTGAGTGTACCCTTGTTACTAAAGAAGATACCTATACTGTGGAGCTCCCTATCAGTAAGCTAGGCGGGCGCAGATCTTTAGACACAGTTATCCAGACCTACTTCCGCGACACTAATAAGATTAACCCCATGACCGATAGTGGTGACATACCTATCCCAGGTGTTTCATGGTTGAAGCTTGCCTACATGTTTAGTGGCTATGAGGTTGCTGTACAGGATTACAATGCTCTCGGTGCTGATGACTTCGCTGATCTATATAACAAGCTCTTTTCTGAGACTGCCTGGAAAGAGCCTACCAACCTTAGCTCTTATATCAAGGGTGGAAAGACTGGCATAGGCTACTATCATCATACGACGAGTGACCTCTGGCTAAGTCGTCCTCGTATGTTGCTGGCCCTTACAGAATTAACAGGCATACGCATCACCGAGCATACCCTTGACAAATGCTTCGGTGACGAAGTAGAGAAGCGTGTTAGTAATAACGGCACGTTCTACCTTTTCCCACCCGCTCTTATCTCCAAGAATGGCGATATCATAGAGTTCAAGCTCGCTTAATACGCTAACCCCTACCACTCAACCATTTGCGGCGCAACAGCTTAGTTGCTGCCGTAGGGTTTTTTGTGTATTCGTATATTCGATAGCTAAAAAAAGGGGCACCCCCCTTCATGGGTAACCCCTATCCTGATTAAGGAGGGGCTACCCATGTACTAATGTTAGGGGGTTTCATGTTGTGTTCCTTATTCTTTTAAATTAGAGCAATCCACACCTAGCTCTTCTAGAGTAGGTATGATGCTGTTTACATACTCGCCTCGTGAGCATTGCTGGGTTAGCTGCTTCACAGTTATCTCGGTACCTTCACCATCTCTTAAGACTGCGGCACCGTCCCGCATGTCTATTCTGATAGTGATGTACTTACAACGAGAGTTACCTGCCCAGGACCAATTGAGCTTGTTGGTGATTATGGCCAGCACAGCGCTTGACCAACTCTTAAATGGGATCCATTCACTCATGTAACGTTCCTTACTTTAACTTGTTAATGCCCTGCATCTGGCGGGCTGGTTAGAGGTGCTTCTTCCTTATGTTGCGGGTACCTCTATAAAGGTCACCAAGGTATCTGACTCTGCTCCTGTAGTAGCAGGCCATACTTCCCTCCAAGAGTTAAGAGGAAAGCGTGTAGTGCCTGTACATACAACGGGTACATAGATAGTCATGCTAGTCATCTACTTCTCCTTACGTTGTTTGGGGGTGCTTCTCTTCTTACACTTGCAGAAGACCCACAACTCCTTGCATCCTTTGCACATTATATCGCCTTTAGTACTCATAGCTTACTCCTTATTTATTTATAGCTAGTAACGACGGATAACTTGTCTGCAATAACCTCACGCATACCTTTATCATTACAATGAGTATGAAAGCGCCTATCCTCCTGATGCTCAGGATCACTTAGCGCTGAGGTAATATAGTTAAAATCCTCTGTACAGAATGATCCTAGACTCTCAGGCAGGTCCTTAAGATGTATAAGTACCGTACCCTTTAGAACTACTGATCCTCCAGGGAATGCACTGCTATCCAAGTAAACATCACCCTTAGCAGGATTAACCCTATTACTCATAGGTGCTACTGTTAGTATACCGTCGGCACGGACCTCCAGTATTAGCACTTTGACACTAAAGTCCGTCCGGTATACTGCCCCAGGTAGGGCTGGTCCCATACGGCCTGTAATAAAACGACAAGGCTTTGAGGGTACCCTTGCCAGCTCCTCAGCCTTACGCATCATGTCATTAGTTATCTTTGTACCCATATCTTACTCCTTATGTTAGTGTATCTACTTCGACTTCTTCTACCATACCCAGCCTTTGGGCTATCTGTCCTAGTTGAAACTTATCTTTGTTCTTCTTCCAGAAGCCACTACAGCAGGCATCCTCTGAGTGATGACAGATACGATGGCCCTGGAAGCCACCATAGTTGTCAGCTACCTGTGCCTCCAGTTCCTTTAGGTCTAGCGGGCTGTCTGGTTTATAGATGCAGGTAGTGCACCTCGTTTTCTGTACCTTGAATGTCTTCATCTACTTCTCCTTACGTTTAATACCAGTGACACTAGACCACCGGGCCCCTGTTCGGATGTTGCTAATAGTAGCCCTATGAACACCATACTCCTTAGCTAGCTGCGTGTTAGTGCGGGTATCGAACAGTGTCACCATCTCTAAGACCTGCTCGTTAGTTATCTTGTAGTTGTGGGTGCTTCTCTTATTCTTCTTACGTTTCTTACCCGTGACACTAGGCCAAGTCCGGCCTATTCTGATGTCACTGATAGCTTTCTCACTAACACCATACTCCTTAGCTAACTCCACGTTAGTGTGGGTGTCCAGTAGCGAGGCTATCTCTAAGACTTGCTCAGTAGTTAGCTTGCTGTGGGGGTTTTTATCACCGTCCCGCTTACCTTTAGTTGATCGACCCTTCTTCACCATGTCGTCCATGTTCTCTTGATGGGTCCCGAGGAACAAGTGCTCGGGGTTTACACAGGCGGGTGTATCACAGCTATGACAAACTAGTAAACCTTTTGGGATCTCCGTCTTGTTGTGATGCATGTAGGATATCTTATGCACGCCAATTTCCTTTTTGTTAAGGCTAAAATTGCCATACCCAGCCGACTTACCACCTACCCACAGCCAGCAGGTATCTGTTTTGTTTACTTTGTTGAAGAACCTCTCTTCTTGTATATCTGTTAATGTCATTTGAATTACCTCTGTTAGTTAGTTAATAAATAGAAAAGGGAGGACACCTAAGTATCCTCCCTATATTTATTATAACCTGTTAGAGCTTGTTCTTTAGCTTGATACTATC
>Ga0233411_10000671_pt1 | contig 10186 bp, 11 predicted proteins | sample Na_anoxic_2_MG_FD_179799 | JGI IMG/M metagenome (GOLD analysis project Ga0233411, IMG submission 179799) | Seawater microbial communities from Saanich Inlet, British Columbia, Canada - Na_anoxic_2_MG | ecosystem: Environmental > Aquatic > Marine > Inlet | place: Canada: British Columbia...
CTCGCGCCTTTCGTCTTGCTGCTTAATATAGTTGGTAAACAGCGTAAATTGCTCTCTGTTGTGCCTGTCCATTATGACATAAACCGCACAACAAAAAGCGACCGCTAAAGACAAAGCTACCCCGTTATCGAGTATCATGTCTATGAAGCGGTCTTTAGGGCTTTTCTCGTTCACGCACACCCATCATGCATAAAGCTGTAGTGGTTGCCGTCATTGAACGTACCGCCCCACACCGCATCTTCATGTAGCGTTACCCAGTAATCACCCAAAGGCTTATGGTCGCTAGTGGACGTTAAATACTTGCCGTCTTTGAACAGGTTTAAGTCCAGTGCCAGCCGTCTTTTATGTGCTGACTTGGAATGCCCGTAGCCCTCCTTAACACCGACTCCACCAAACACACGCGGGTCACGATAAGCGTCACCGACTGTTAGTTCGTAACCACTGGCATACGCCCAAGTGATTAACTCGCTAATAGCCAGTGTAAACTCTCTTTGCTTACTCCCTAAGCTCATACTCTACCCCTTACGCTTCATACGCGGCTTTTAAGTCGGCAACCAAAACATCATCGACTTTGTTAGTGGTCTGACTCGCCGCACGTTCTAGCAGTGAGAAGATTAGTTTTTCCAGAACCTTCTCAGCAAGGAAAGCCGTCAATAGTTTGAGGCCGATCTTACCTAGAGTTCTTAATAGTATCGCTGTCATTTTAAATCCTTAAAGTTCGCAAGAGGCTGTGTAACTATCAACCCATGTTCCGTTGCTTCCAGAAAGCGGTGTGCCACTCGCACGAACCATACTTTTATATACGTTAAGTGTGGGCGACCACGCAGAACTTGCGTTAACAGTAACAGCAGGGGTGGAATACATCAACACGGGGAAATTAACATCAGCCGCCCGCGAGAAGTTGGTTGAAGAGTTGAATTGAGGGTAGCCTGTCCAGCGCCCCGCAACCTCTTGATACCACTTCATACACTCAAGCTCGTCTACAGCGTAAGGCGTAGGCTCATAGCCTGTGGAGGTGTTACCTTCTTCGAGTTTGAACCACTCAAACCGATAAGTACCGTCAGGTAATACGAAGTCTGAACCACCATCTGATTGGAAGCCTGTTAACTGCATCGCAATATAATCAGCATCAGCGTTTAATGGAAGTGAAGAGGTCACGTTAAGGAAGGTTACTGAGTAAGTCCCGTAGGAATCTACTTCAATATCAACCTCACCTAAATCAGCCCAATCACCTGCGCTCACATCACGGCCGCGCATTTTAGCTTTTAGCTTCAATGGATTATCTATAAGGTTAGTTTTAAAGGTGAAGGTATAATCTGACCCACTCTTGAGCCGTTCAACTTTAAAGAATTGTTGGATAGTCCAATAACTTGTATGCCCTGCAACATTAACCGCCAGAACATCATATCCAATCCCACCTGAGTTCAATGTAGGGACAGAGATTGTAGTTGTGCCTCCACTCCCTGTTACGCTACGGGTATCCCAACGGTCGATGAATGTTCCACCTGCACCTGAACCACCATCGTTAGTCCCGCGTTGATGTATTTGGAAGTTTGAGTTATCTAGTATGTTAGGCTTAGTGACGAACCCACTGAGCCGCTCACCTAAAATTCTATCTGATAATTTTGCCATTATTAAATCCTGTTATTTCCATCGACCTTTGGCCGAAATAGCTACATAACTTGTACCTGAAACCCCTACGTTTGTTCTAACAAGCCGTACATTTACAGTAGTTAGCGATTGGGCAGGGGAGAAAGCATAACCGTTAGAATTGGCGAAATTACTTTGCGGGGTTACTTGAACTATAGGGACAGCGCCTACAAAAGCAACAGGCATAGTAACTGTAAAATCTTTAGTGGTAGCCGTACCTGCTGAATAGGCATAGCGCATATCTATGTCCATCCGACCATCACCGTATTTAACTACTCGCGTAACTCCATCATCAGTCACTACGTCAGGAATTTTAGCTTTAAGGTCAGCATCTAAACTATCCTCTACCACTAGCCCATCAGGTATAGGCTGATCTTTCTGGAGGAAAGATTCTAAGTCTAAGCCATAGGCATCAGATAACCGCCCAAAGTTCACGATCACCCACTCACTATTGATGAAAGCGAAATGGGCATACGCCCCTTTCAGGTTTAGCTCATAGGTGCTGCTGCCGTCTTGGGAGAAAGTGTTGCCGTTACCGTCTAGTGTAAACGGGGTTTCATCCCAATCGTTATTGAGATCAGCGAACGACACCGCTTCACCGCTTAACGGGTTAGCTGGCAGTAAGGTGGATTGCCCGCCCGCTGTGACATACCCGATACCTGCAAGAACTTCGGTAGGGATTACAGGCTCATACCGCCATACAGTACCGCCACCCCCAAGATCACGCCACTCACCTGCGGTTGAGTCATAGGTTTGGGTAGGTTGTCCCGCCCCGCGCCACCGCATACGATCTGTACCATCTACTGAGAACCGTGTTTCAGTGGCGTCTACTGCGTACATACCGCTGCGAGGAAAGTTAGTGAACGAATGGGCTGGTGATGCCTCGCTACCGTTTACACCGCGTATAGGCGCTAACATACCACCTTGCCCTGTACGAGACAGACTATCAGTGATAGCCGCCCCAATATCAGGCATGGTAGTGTTGGCCCAGTTAGAGGTAATAATCGTACCTGTGATTACGGGATTACCTGCAACCAGTGTAAACGTGCCTGTCGCGTTTCTAGCCATTATTCTTGTTCCTTCTGCGTTTTTTCGTAGCCGACATTTAGAGGGCCGCCTCTTAAACCTGCATTTCTTAGCGCATCAGCTACAGGACTAGCGATAATTTTCTGCCCAAGTTTCTGCCCAACTGTCTCACCTAATGTCAATCTCCCCCCAAAATCCATAGTGCCTTGATGGGTCGGAGTCCTCACAAAAACCCCTTTAGTAAAATCAGGCAGTATGGCGGGTTCTTCCCGCCCTACAGTCTTTTTTGCTGCATCAGCATACTTCTGTAGTGGTGCAGCACCTACAAACGTGCGAGCTTCCCCACCTACCGCCCCGACACTATCCATGAGCTGTTTAGATGTGAACATACCTTCCGTGTTTTTAGCTTTAGCTCCTGCTTTCTTAACGACTAGATACGCCCCGTATTTTTGATCTAACTGCTTCAACTCCCGCTGCGCGGTAGCGGGTAGGGTGTTTCGCAATGACACCCTCACGGTGTTTAACCCTTCCTCAAGTGCAGAATCCCCCGCCCTAGCTGCGCTACGGATGTTCTTTTTAAGTACGTGATCTAAGTTCTTGACCGCTTTAGGGCTAAAATCTTTAGACAGTTTTTTTAGATCGTGGCTTACTTTTCTTAATGCCCCTTCACCGTCCTTACCTATAAAAGTCCCTGTTTTAGCTAACACGTTCTGCATATCTACTATGTCAAGGTAGTGAGGTTTTTCCGCTTTACCCCATGCAGTAGTGTACGCATTATTGAACCCGTCTTTTAGTTGACGCGCTCTGGCGCGGGCGTTACCTCTTAAAGTTACGTTAGACGGGGCGGCAGTCTGCATAACTTTTAAGCTCCACTGCTCCTGTGCTTTTCGTCTAGCTTCGTCCCGCCCTTTAGCAAGAATAGGCAGCACTTGCATAACATTTTCCATTCCCCTAACCCCCGTACCTTCGGAGGCTAAGGCGGGAGTTAGAGGAATGCCGTGGTCAAGCATCTCTTGCGCTTCGGGGGTTTTTCTAATTCCATGGAACCCTTTATTCAAGGCTTTAGTTAATACCCCACCTACCAGTGCGTCTTTAGCTGCTCCGTAAGCCGCATCACCGCGATCTTCCCCTGCATTGGGTATTTGAGTCCCTGCTATCGTTGCTGCTGCTCCAATATCGGCAGTAAAAGGTGTCACTAAGTTTCTAGCTCCTACTAACCCACCTCTAATTTGTCTAGGCGCTTTAGCATTACGGGCTACGTTTGATGCTAGTTTTAAACCTCCTTTAATCGCTGCGCCTCCTACGCCTCCTGTACCGATTATCTGACCTACATCGCCTACTACTTCTCCTGCCGTACCCCATCCACTCTCGGAGGCATCTTCACGCCAATCGGCTAAAGTGGCTCTATCTTCGTCGTCTACTTCACTAACTAAATCTTTAATACCATAGTAAGTTTTAAGTCCTGATACCCCTAGCCCCTCCCCGAAATCTTCCAGCCCAGACTCAGGCGTGGCAGGGGGTAGGTTAGGTGCTGCGGCTTGAGTAGCTGCCGACTCCATTATCGCATCTGCTGATGCAGTTTCAGGCGTAGGCGGCGTTTGGGCCTGCTTTAGTTTAAGGTAGCGGTATCGGGCGGCTGCTGCTGCGTCTGCTTCTGAACTCATTTCACAATCCCTTCATATTGGCTTCATACGCCCGCATGAACTCAGCGTCATCTTCAATGGCATTAACGGCCCCTATGTCTTTAACCTCAAGAGGGTTAGCTACATCGTTTACACCACCTTCCTGTGGCGTGGCGGTATCAGGAGTGTTAAAGGCGTTCCAACCAGATCGAGAAACAGCATCGGCGTATTGACTGCCACCCCCTAACAAATCTATGGCTTCAAGTTCGCGCTGCCCTTTATTAAAGGTATCTGATAGGCGGTACATCATCTGATCTAATGTTAGACCTTCGACCCTCGCTAAGAAATCTTCCGAAGATTCTGCTTCACCTTGGGTTAGTGCAGCACCAAATAGCGCGTGGCGATCTTCCGCGCTCATACGGGAAAGACTAACGATAAAGTTTTTAGCTTCATCCGAGTAGCCTGAAAAAGACGACTTAATAAGGGCTTTAGCTTTAGAAGGACTAAAGGTGTTTAACAGCACCTCTTTAAAACGGACGTTACCGTCGTTAAGCTCTGCCTTAGCCTCACTTGACAGAGCGTTACCTTGTGCAGCTACACGCTCTGCTTTACCCATCATCATAAGAGATTTAAGTGCTTCCTTGTCTTGCGCGGCGTTTCCATACCCTACAGTTTTTGTAGTATCTGCGGTTTTATCTGCGGCCTTAGTCCACCCCGCTATACTGTCTATAACTTGACGGTTTTCATCCATCCACTTACCGTTGCCAAGAGATACTAACTGACGGGTATTCCCTTCAGCATCAGTGTATTCTACAGGGGCGGTTTCAACTTGATTTTGCTCTGTAGTGTACCGATCGTTTGCTATCTGGTTCTGCCTAGCTGTTTCGGCCTGTCTAGCTTTATTTAGTCCGTGGGTAGTCTCAAACTGGCTATCCGATACGTTATCTCTTTCCTGCTGGCGGTTAAGCTCGTACAAAGCCCGCGCATTCTTGTTATCCGCTATGCGCCCGCGTGTTTCATCCCGCGCTTGGGTAAGGCCGCGTAAATCTTTACGGCTTTTAGACTGTCGAACTACATCAGCAAGAACCGATAGTGGGGAAACCTGCCCATACCGATCTTGTTTTGTAGTGGCTACGCCCCGCGCTTGGGCTTGCTCATACTGCTCGTCTAGGCCCGCAAGCGCACCTTCATCTTGAGCTTGGGCGCGTAGTGCTATTGCCGTTTCATTAAGTCCAGCCATTTGAATGTTAATCCTTACGAAAAGAGGCCCAAAGGGTCAAATATCTTTTTAGGGTCTTTAAACCCTTCTTTTATGTGGTCTACTGTGCCTTCTGGGTTTCCTAGCTGCCCCATATCACGAAGCAACTCACCCGCTGGCCCATCTTCATCCACTTTATCTGCTAAGGCAAACATATCTTCTTCCATGCCTTTGCCTGTAAAGGCGTCCTGTGTCCACTCTTTACTGTTGGTTGCTGATCTGCGCCCTTGCTCAGTAACAGCTTCACGTTCGCCAGCCGCATTGGTCTTGTACCCTTGGTGCATATTACTAGCTTTAGACGCGCCTGACTCGTTAGCCATTATAGCTGCGGCTATCCAACCTATCGGCCCTGCTGCACCTGCACCGCTGGCCGCTGCACCTGTACCCGCTGTGGCTGCTGTCGTACCTGCTGCGGTTGCGGCTTTTGCTGCTGCTGCGGCTTTTGCTGCGGCTGCGGCTTTTGTGGCTGCTACGGACGCGGCTTGGCTACCTGTTCGTAAAGCCTCTACAGTGGGCGCTGCGGTAGTGCCTACAGGGGCTACAGGAGCTACGGCGGCAGTAGTGGCGGGCGCACCTGTTACGGTTTGATAACCACTTCTTAACGCATCAGCGATAGGGGTCTTACCCTGCGCTTTCATAGCGGTATTATACCCTCTTACCGCGTACCCACCACGTTGCATAGCGTCTTGTTGCGCTGCCGCGTCATTTTGGGCGGTGACTGCGTTATAGTCCGCTAATGCCGCGTCCTTAAAACCTACGTTTTTAGCACGTTGTGCGGCACGGTATTTTTCGTCACCTAGCATAGCCATAGTTAGTTGCCTTACACTGAGGGGTATACAGATGAGTAAAAATCAGGAGCCATTCCACCTTGGTTTGCGGCGGCTAGTGCTGCGTCCTGCTGCATATTAGCTAGAGCGGCAGGGTCTATCGGCGCATCTGCGGCAACATCAGCGCCGCTTCGTAGTACAGATACCAGCTCTGGGGATAGTGAAGCTTGTTCACCACCGCCAAACGCCTCTTCTAGCAGATCATAAAGAGGTGTTTTATCCCCCATACCGTCATTGTAGAGTTTACCCGCCCCCATTAAATTGTTAGACAGTTGCGAGTTTTCCTGCATCTTCGCTTGGTTCTCTGCCTGCCCTTGGCGGGCTGCGGCTGATGCAAACTGGGGTGTGGCAGCTTTTGATGCGCCTCTAAATCTGGTGTTACCGTACATAATTAATACTCCAACTATCCGTTAAACAATTATTCGCTACTGCCGCCGTAGGTGTTGCTCATTTCGGCAGTGTTCATAGAACCGCTTAAAGCGTTAGCCTCTGACAAGCTCTGTCCGCGCTTACTGAGATATTCAGAAATCTCTTGCTGACGTAAGGCGTTAGCGCGTTCGTTAGTGCTTAGGTTCAAGCCCACTTCTTGCCTACCTTCCGATACTGCACCTAAACGCGCCATTTCATAGGCGTCATTCTTGCCGTTATAGAAGTTACCCATAGCGGAGTCGTAGGCCGAATCACCAGCTCTTAAACCTCGATCAGCCATTTGCCGTTCTAGTGTAGCTAGGCTTTTTTCATATTGCGGGTCAAGGCGTTGGGTAGCTCTACCATACGCAGCATCTTCGGCGCTAGTTCGGTTAGCTTCGGGGTCAAACCCTACCACGTCACCAAACTGCCCCCAATTAAGCGGCGTTGCCATGTCTTTTTTGACTTGGGCGCTTTTACTTTGCGCCATAGACGCTAAATCGGCGTTGCGTTGAGTCTGGGAGTCAAAAATCTTCTGTTGATCGCGGCTAAGGGCTTGGTTCTGCGTCCACTTAGTTGTCCACTGACCTGTGGCGGGGTCTTTCACTTTTTGCTGCTGCCAACGTGTAGTGCCAAACGCGGTGTTTTGGTCGGGGCGGTCAGCGTAGGTAGCGTCCCGCGCTGTCTCACGAGAAAACTCACCTTCCTGTTTTGCCGCGCCTACAACATCTGCTGGTCTGGATGATTTCTTACCGATGGGGCTACCCTCCTGTCTGCGCTACATAGCTACAGTTGTTACGTTTCATTTCCATCAGCAAGTAATCTACGCCGACTTCAAAGGCTTCTTCTAATCTAGCTTTTAATGTGAAGCCCATGTGTGTATTAAGTTTAACCGCTTTTAAATTGTTCGCTGGAACTAGACCGTATATACGGTTCACTCCCATGTGATTGAACATAAAATCAAAGCAGCACTCTAAAAATTGATGCCGTAGGAGTAAAGGAGTAGTGAACATCAAATGGCACTGAACACTGTTACCTGTCCAGTTATCCATGATACACGCTCCTACCGTATTGTTGGTATCTAAGTCTACTGCCATAATGCCAGTGGTGTCTTCGCACCGCTTGATACCTACTTGCTCATTACACCAGCCCCAATCACTAGGGCCATCAAAAGTTCTAAGTTCAATATTCATGTCGTAGTTTCCTAGTCTTTAAAGTAATGGCCCGCCTGTGTCGTAAATAACGTCCCAACCTAGTAATCTTGTGCGGTAACGGGTTTTACCCTTAGTGGCTACGGCTATGTACCGTCCAGCACCCCAGCTACCACCCATAGTAGGGAAAGTTCGGCTTTCAGTCGAACCCCATACGTTTTCGTCCCAGCGCCCTGCGTCCCATATCGCTGAGATATTACCTGCCGTGGGTGTAAGTTGGAAATCATTACCCTCGGCTAAGTCAAAATCATATCGTGCTTGAGAGCTGTGCAATGGCGCTTCGGTAGCAAGAAAATCAGGACGTATTAACTTAACCCGTTTATACACGCCCGCCGACCCTAAAGCTCGGTAAGATGTAAGCACTGAAAACTCTATGTCCTCGCCATTGAAAGCAGGGTTTACAGGGGTTATTACTGCGTTGTCTACTGATACGTCCATACGCATAACGCTGCCATCGGCTGTGCCGAAGAACACGCTATCTTTGTATTGGGTGAAGCACTCCATCGGCACACCGCGCCAGATGCCCCAGCCTTGGGTAGCTATGTTGTAGTAATACTGTATAGGTGCATCTGAACCCAAGGTAGGGGTAGCAAGTAGCAACCCACCCTCGGTAGGAACCATAGCCACATTCCACCCGCGTAAAGCGCGTTTCTCTTTCATGTCGCTACGAATAGCAGCGGCAATCTTGGCTGAGATCGTTGTACCGTCCATATCCGCTAGAAGCGCGTTAGTGTCCACTCCTTTAAGCAGGTCGTTCATACTGACTATGCCGTAGGAGGATAGCAATAGCAGCTCCCCACCCTGTTCAGTACCAAAACGAGGTGTGTTAGGAATCTCACCTATGTACCAGATGCCTTTCATACCCCAATCATCTTCATCGGGGCCGCTACCTGTGTACATGATTACGTCACCCGCATGACTCACCGCCACTAGAATGTCGTCAACACCTGAACCGCCGTCTACTGTCCAGCTAAACAAGCCTTCTAGCGTACCGCCGTGTTGGAATTTGTCACCAAAATACTGCGCGGTGACTGTGCCAGTGCCAGAGAGTATAGGTAGGTAGTACCCTACAGTGCTGTTCTTTACGGCAAACCAGACGTTGTTTTTATGTGACATTACGAACTTAACGTCAACTTCGTTTATGCCGTCTAGTATGCCTGTGTTAGTCCATACGCCACCAACATAGGAGTACAACCCGTTAAGGTTATCGGCGTAGAAAAGCACATCATCTTCGGCTTGGTTGACGTAGTGGGTGTATGTGCCGTAGCCCGCATCAGGGTCTTGATTGGCGAAAACCACTAGCTGCACTGGTGCTACGTTATAGTCGGTAGCGTCCCAAATACCTTCGTTATTGATAGCGAAAAGTTTATCACCTACGTTATTCTCTTGGGCTGAGTCAAAAGGAATGAGAGTGTGTATGCCTGAGTTAGAACCCGCCTCCACGCCTACTGACCACTCGCGGTAGCCTTCACGAACCTTTAAGCCAAGCTCAAAAGGCATTAGGTTGTAGGTGTAGATACAGTGGCTAGGGTCTTCAAGATCACCTAACGACTTGCGAAGGTCAATACCGCTTAACGGTGAACGATAGCGGGCTACTTGGCTGGCTTGCTGTTGGGCAGAACCCACAGAACCTATACCACGCCCTATCATATCCCGAACCCTGTATCTGGGGTGTTATAGGCGTTTAGTAATCGGACACCGCCGCGTGAACCCCCCACATTAAGAACCCCTGCACCTTTGTCTTTACTGGTCAGGAAGTCAAAAATCTGGTTGTAGTCGGCTTGCGCTTTAGTGGTATCGAACCCGCCTGCCTCAAGGTATTTTACCTTCAATGCACGAGTGATTAAGGTCTTATCGAATAACGGTATGTCGCTAGGTAATGTCACTTCGCCTTTATATACGGGGCGGGTAGGGTCGGTAGCTTCATCAAGCACCCACCCTGTAGTGATGTACTCGAAACTGAGGTTCAGACCGTCAAAAGGCGGTATTGGATAGACGTTAAAGTTGTTCTGCGCGATACGAAAACTGGTGTATAGCGTATTTGAGGCCAAGTCACGCCCTTTAAGGAACGTCCACTCAGACGCGGAAAGCGGGCCACCTAACCTGATATGGTTGGTGTTATCCCATGCGGAATCGTTAGTTATGTAGCCGTAATCATCAGGCAGATCGTAAACACCTGTGTCA
>Ga0233411_10000672_pt1 | contig 10176 bp, 14 predicted proteins | sample Na_anoxic_2_MG_FD_179799 | JGI IMG/M metagenome (GOLD analysis project Ga0233411, IMG submission 179799) | Seawater microbial communities from Saanich Inlet, British Columbia, Canada - Na_anoxic_2_MG | ecosystem: Environmental > Aquatic > Marine > Inlet | place: Canada: British Columbia...
TGTTGTTATTTGTTTTATATGTTATTTCCATCTATTTAAACTAACAAATAGTATCTTCTTTGTCCACTACATAGTCGCCTTATATCCCCATAGATAAATCTAGGGGCTTTACGGCTCATTTTGGTAATAAACAGTGGCAAAGACATACTAATTGTTGATGAAAGTGCTATTGATAGTTGTCTAGAAGAATAATAAAGACAGAACATAGAAGCTGATCCAAATATACCTCTCAGGATGTGTAAACTTAGCTTGTTAGTATTTAATATTTTTACCCCTTGCTTGATAAAGATGGGAGTTAGTAATAAAAAGCAAAACGCACTCCTAATAAGTAAAATAATGATGCTTGGTATAGTTCCATCAAGTTTTTTTACCAGTACAACTGATAAACTTATTAAAAATACTCTCGCAAGAGACAACATGCCAGAAAGACAGTAATTAAATTTCATTTATATGCCAATATTTTATAAGTTTTTTATTTTGAAATATTGTGTTTTGGGATAAAATCATCGGTATGCTTTTAATCGAAATTGGCAGCAGTAGATCGTTAGACTAAAAAATAACTTTCAAAAAACTTAAATACCCAACGCACCACGATATAGCTCTATAAGGCTATCCTCTTCTGCTAGAGCGTTATTGTCCTTTTTCTTGATCTTGAGCATATGCTTAATGATTTTTACGTCAAAGCCCACGACTTTAGCTTCATTAAAAGCGTCTTTGAGCAAGTCCCCACTTTCTAGGCGTTCTTGTTCTATAGTTTCGATTTTGTTAATAACCTGCTGTAATTGCCCGGTCTCTATAACTTCACTCATAATAATTCTTTTATCTATTTTCTAATAACTAAATAATTAATATCAATATTCGGCATGGTCACTAGTTTTTTTACGTTGTTGTACTAATTCCTTGTAGGCCTGAATTGCAGAAGCTCGCTCTTCATTAACTATAGCCTCAGCCAAATCAATATATTGGTCAGTATATTGGTCTTCGTCCCTAGCTTGCTTTTCTCGCCTTGCTTTATGATGTGATTTCTTTTCTTCGGTGCAGTTTATATTAGCAGTCATCACTAGAGTTAAACCATTTTACTTTTCCTTTTTCCATAAACACCTAAATAATACATTGTTAGTGCAGATGCCATACCATACACAGCTTTAAAAAATAATTCTCTATTAAAGATACTAAGCACCTTATAAAAAGATAAATTTGTTTGAGTAGCAAAATATGCGCTCATCAGTAGTCCATCGATACTAGCTGCTGCGAGTAATGCTATTACTAATGCTACTGGCAAGGAGTAACTATCTTTTACCAGATTTCCTATATAGATTGATGCAAAGCTAGATATTAGCAAAGATACCAAAGAAGATAGCACTAATCCGTTACTTAGAGACCCGCTGAGTATGTATATTGGTAAGCTCAGCACTACACTAGTAGCAATGCACTTGTAAGCCTCCTTGGAGCCTGTATTAAGCATTTTAGCATTCGCCATCAACAATATAGCTGTGAAGACGCAAGCGCATTGATATATGGCTGTACATTGGTTAAGCAGGGAAATCAGCATTACCAGTGTAGCCGATGTTACGATAGACCGCCAGTTAGTAGGATTTATATCAAACTCTGCTGTTCTAGCGCTTTCTGTAATTTTATTATAATATGTCATATATGCCTATTCATATTTTATGGACTAACCGATCTATTTGTTGTTAACAGCATCTTTTAGTTTTTGACCAGTTTTAAACTTTGGCTGATTATAAGCTTTAATTTGTATTGCTGCACCAGTTTGTGGATTACGCCCAGCTCTAGCTTCAACTTTGCTCACAGAGAAATTGCCGAAACCTATTAGTGATACTTCGTTTCCCTCAGCAAGCGCACCAGTTACCGAAGATACAAACATATCTATGACTTTTTCAGCTTCTGTTTGTTTGCAGTTATGGGTTGTTGAAATGTGTTTTACAAATTCTGATTTATTCATTTTGATTCCTTATGTTTGAAGTTTAATTTTATTTCTTATAAGTCATATAGCCTACAACCTAGGTATTTTCAAGCAAAGACTAAGCTTTAATGACAGAAACAAATAATTACCGCCTATTTATTAAGCACCTACATCAAAGCCATAAATATTCTAGCCTATAAAATACAATGCACAAAGTTATTCAGATTTATCGTGGATAACTTTGCGATAATATTTTGTCTTCTTGGTCTGAATATTTTGGATCAATTTCTACCTAAAAATTCAACAAAGAAATCAGCACAAAAATTTCATAATTTAACGAGCTATTTGTTTTAACTATTTCTTTTATTATTAGTTTTTTAAGATATATTATGTACTGCATCTTGAGATCGCAGCATTTTTGCTGCGATGTATTGTTTTTTTTGCTGCCATGTCGTGATCTTTTTGCTGCGATGTTTCGCTACAACTTTTTTCTAATATCACCGCCTGTGTTGCTCCGTTATAATATGGCTCTCGCTCAATAAATGTGGACTTGTAAAAGCGAGTGTATAGTAGTAAAGTAAAGGTATATGAATCTACTGTCAGTAAAATCAAATGAAGTCATTTCTCAACAAATTGCTGAACCTTCCAGAAACAGAAATAATCGATAACAAGATAGAAAATAACAAAGTATATCTGACGGTGCAAAGTACATTTGATGAGGTACCTTGTAGGAAATGTGGAGGTCCAACAAAATCAAAAGGTTATGCAGAAGAAAGGAAAATCCGCCATTTGCCAATGAATGAGCAAGAGTGCTATTTAGTGATAAAAGCTAAACGTGGAATATGCGAAAACTGTGATGATCATCCGACTACAAATCAACGTTTGGAATGGTATGAATATAAGAGTCGATATACCAAAGATTATCTGAAGAGTTTAATGATTTCATTGGTCAATAGTACATTAGAGGATGTAGCAATTAAACAAAATCTAAGCGCAGATACAATAGCCAGAATAGTTACTGAACAAATATCAGATTCAGTAAATTGGAAAGAATTTGATAGACTCGGTTTGGTAGGAGTTGATGAGATTGCATTGAGAAAAGGTCATAATCATTATCTAACAATTGTTACTTCCAAGCATAAGGAGAATGTACGAATATTGGCTGTACTAAAAGGTAGAGAAAAGGCTACAATGAAGGCTTTTCTGAAGAAAATACCATCTAAACTAAAGCGTACAATAACAGGTTATTGCTGTGATATGAATGAAGGTTATGTTAATGCAGCTATGGAAGTGCTGAAGTCAACACCAATCATAATTGATCGTTTTCATGTAGCCAAGTTGTATAGAAAATGTCTTGTTAATTTGCGCAAATCAGAATTGATAAGATTACGAAAACAGCTAACAACAAAGCAATATGGCAATTTAAAATTAGCCATTTCTATTCTTCGCAGAAATATAGAATTAGTTACAGCCGAGGAGCGCAAAGAGTTAGACAAACTATTCAAGCATTCTCCTAAATTACAGACAGGATATCGTCTCTGTCGGCAGCTAACTTCAATCTATAATTCTAAGATAGGCAGAAGGCCAGCTACTAATAAAATCAATCGATGGATAAATAAAGTAGAAGAATCTGATTTAGAATGTTTTAATAGCTTTATTGGAACATTGAAAAAATATAAAGCTCATATTATTCAATATTTCAAAGGGCGCCATACTAGTGGTTTTGTTGAAGGATTTAATAACAAAATCAAGGTAATTAAGCGTAGATGTTATGGAATTTTTGGTGAAAATAGCCTGTTTCGACGCATATTCTTAGATACTGAAGGCTATGCAAGATTCCTTAATAGAACAGGGGTTGCGATGGTTTAAGCTCTCCACATTTATTGAGGGAGAGCCAATTCTTTCAGACCCTAAAGAAAGAATACGCAACACAATATGATGCAGATGCTGAAATGCATTTAAAAGAAATTTTTGATGATAATGAAGGCTTTCTTTATACCGAAATTTTTGTTTCTTTAAAAAGTAACTTTAGAATTCCAATAGAAAAATTCAAATTAAACGATAGGGCAAATTTTCCTGCCCATTTAATTAATGATTAAACTATATAATATTAGGACTAACAATGACAACAAACACTAAATTAAATGAATTAGATTTTTTAAAAATGGCAGATACTCTAAATCAATCAGAGCAGTATCGTGTTATCACCAAGTACAACAAGCCTGAATTCTATAATCTCTGCGCTGATGTTCCCAAAAAAATTGGTGTGTTTTTAGATATAGAAGCAACAGGTTTATCATTTACAGAAGACAAACTGATAGAACTTGGCATGGTCAAGTTTGAATATAGTGATGATGGGCGTATTTTTCGTATATTAGAAGAATTTAATGGCTATCAAGACCCAAAGAAAAATATTTCTGCATTCATCACTGCACTAACTGGTATTAGTGATGATATGGTCAAGGGGCAAAAGATCAATGAATCAGCAGTTGCCGAATATCTAGAAGATGTAGATCTAATCATTGCGCATAATGCTAAATTTGATAGATCTTTCTTTGAAATAACCTTCCCTAATATCACACCTAAAGCATGGGCTTGTTCTATGTATGATATTAACTGGAATAGTGAGAAAGTTGAGAGTCACAAGCTTGAATATATAGCCTACAAGTATAATTTCTTTTATGAGGGCCATAGAGCTATTATTGATTGTTTAGTTGGTATTCATATTCTTAGTCAGGAATTGTATAATTCCAAACAATTAGCACTCAAACAATTATTAGATAATGCTATGCAACCTAGATTCAAGCTATGGGCACAAAATGCTTCTTATGCGCATAAGGACCTTTTACGTGCTAGACAATATAGATGGGATACACATCCAGCTCATGGTTTTAAAGCTTGGTCTATTGAACTGCCTGAGAATCAAGTTGCAACTGAAATTGATTATCTAAAAAATGAAATTTATAACTCTCAAATGAATATACCAGTGGATATATTTGATGCTTTTAGTAGATTCTCATTAAATAGCTATGTTCAACAGGATAAAAGCAAATATACGGATAAAATTAGTTGGATTAATGGATTGCAGAATAGATAGATGACAAACACTAAAAACAAAACTACTGCAAAAAGCACAAGTACAGCCAGGGATAAGAATACCCCGCATGATGGCTTAATAAAAAAGGTCATGGAAAACCCAATTGCTGCACAAGAATTTTTGGAAGAGTATTTGCCAACCTCATTTAAAGAGCGTGTTGATTTATCGACTGTTAAAGTAGAGAAAGAAAGCTTTGTAGAACCGAACTTAAAAAAGCAGCTTAGTGACATTGTTTTATCTGTTAAAACCAAAGATAACAAGACAGCTTTCGTATACACGCTGATTGAGGCGCAAGTTAACTCTGATTATTGGATAGCTCTAAGGCTTTGGAAATATATACTCCTTCTTTGTGAACGGCATATGAAAAGCAAAGAAAAACTGCCGCTAGTATGTCCTTTAGTTTTCTATCATGGCTCTAAGAATTATAATGCTCCTATGAATTTATGGGAATTATTTGCAAGCCCAGAAGAGGCAAAAGGTTTATTGGCAAACGACTACCAGCTGGTTGACTTGCAAGCTATGTCCGACGATGAAATCAATTATGATAAACATCTAAGCATCATATTATATATGATGAAGCACATAAACCAGAGAGACAAGTTGAAGCTCATTGAAGATATATTTAAAAATTGCCATAAAGCTATATTATTAGACCAAGAACAAGACTATGTTTACACCAAGTTAATGATTTGGTATAATGACTGTAAGATACCATTAAATAAAAAGCAAGAGTTCGAGCAATTAGTGCTAGACCATTTGCCTAAAGAAAAAGGAGCAGAGATTATGAAAACTATTGCAGATAGCTACATTGATGAAGGGGTGAGCAAGGGTATACTTATTGGTAAAAATGAAGGCATCGCCATTGGCGAAGCTAGAGGCGAAGCTAGAGGCGAAGCAAAGGGTGTTGAAAAAATTGCCCAACGTATGTTGAAAGAAAATACTGATATTAAATTCATCGCTTCTGTCACTGGATTTACTATTGATGAGATCCTCAAGCTACAAAATAAAATGTAATCATCGGATTCTCTAGATATTTAAGAGATTTCTTACTGTAATTTATTTAAACTACAAAAAAAATGAGCATTGACTATATAGAACCAGAACGCATTAGCAAAGAAGCGCGGTTGTTATTAAAAAATAAAACTAAAAAACTAGCAGAAAAATTCAAAGATAATTTAGAAGATATTGCGTTAATCGAATCTAGTATTAGGCAAGAACAAGTGATCGCTATTTCCGCTTATAAAAAACTAGTTGCTGAGCGCAAACAAACTATGCATAGTCACAAGGCAGAACCAGAATTATTTCATTTAGGCCGTAGCTCTTTTAAAAACAAATCAATTAATTAAAACCAAAAGGAAACCTTCATGAACAAAGCCCAATTTATCACATATATATCAGAACAAAATGACTGCACTAAAGCCCAAGCAGAGAAAACCATCGATATGTTTGTTAGTTCTGCAATGCATGCATTAGGCTCTGGTGAAGAAATATCACTTGTAGGATTTGGCAATTTCTCAGTTAGTAAGGTTGCAGCTAGGGCTGGACGTAATCCTAGAACTGGCGAAACTATACAAATCAAAGCTTATAACCAACCAAAGTTTAAAACTGGACAAAAACTAAAAGACGCAGTAAATAATAAATAATTAAGAGAAGATTTATGGAAAAAGGCAAAGTAAAGTGGTTTAACTCTACTAAAGGTTATGGATTTATTCAACCATCATCAGGTAATAATGACGTATTTGTACATATAAGCGAAGTAGAGAAAGCCGGCCTTAGAACTCTTGCTGAGGAGCAGTCAGTTGGTTATGAAGTAGAGAACAACAGAGGCAAAGACTCTGCTGTTAAATTACAGTTACTTTAATTTATACAAAAAACTATGACAGAAGTAATACAAGCTGACCATTTACAGCAAATAGTAAGAAAGATTGAAACCATTGAACAAGAAAGATTAGAATCTGCTGATCTTCTAAAAGATGCTTTTAACGAAGCAAAATCAATGGGCTTTGACGTTAAAATTATAAAACATGTGCTAAAGTTACGTAAAAAAGATAAGGACGCTCTGGCTGAAGAGGATAGCCTTATTGATTTGTATCGTGGTGCTTTGAATATCTAGGGTAATAATTATGCATTTTGATAAATTAATGGAACATATATTAAAAATTGATATTGAATATTTTGCCCCCCTAGATAGTTATATTAATAGTTTCTTACAAGAAATCATGGACATGGATGATTATTACGATAATGGTCCTAAGAATATCTCAACAACTGAAATATTAGAAGATATTACAAATAAAGTCAGCGAACCCACGGCTAGTGTTATGTTGTCTTGTGCATTAGAATTTTGCATTACCAATGACTATCCTCTTTACGGCAAAACTTGGAATTGTATAGATTACTTACTTAGCAAACATAAGACTTGGTTTACAGCAGTCGAAAAAAAATATCTCGGCGCTTTGAACAACTCGTATATGAGTATTTATAAAATAATTTCAGTACAAGCTGGTAGTGCTATAACTTTACAATGTCAGATAGAGAAGGAAGCTTCTAAAATAGTGGTTATTGATAAGTCATTAAGTAATAGTAATATACAAAAAGGAGAATATCTTGCTGTACGTATTCTCAAAATAAGCTCTAATAAAAATAATAAATATATACTATCAAGTTCCTGCTTTGCCCTCCCCCCTCATTTGATTAAAGAATGCGTGTCAATTATTCGTAATATTACAGATTTAATGCAAAATCCCTCAGCACAGCAACTAGTTGGTAATACTGAAATAATTGAGAATAATGAGCATAACCGATTATTAGCTAAAAAAATGTGGTGTAAAGAAATACTTGAAACATGGTATTTATATTATGCTCATTATAACGAGCATCAAGAAGTATTAGATTCTGACGGTAATGCTTGGCATCCATGTTTTATAGAGTTTGATCTGACGGTACCTAGCGATAAAGTACGACAAGCTCTTAGATTTATTCCAAAGTTTAAATTTGATGAAGGGTGTAAGGATAAGAATACATGGCTATGGTTAAATGAAGTTCAGGTTACCTCTCCTATAAATAATTCTAATAATAATGACTTATATAAAGATGGTAATAATGGATATAGTATTTTTGCTGGAGTAAAATTAAGTAAGGATAAATTAATTGTTGATGTCAATTCGAAACAAAGAGCTAATATTGCTCAGGATATAATGCTTACCGAATTAGGTAATATGCTTTCTAATCCTAAAATATTTTCTCAATCTTAAAAAGTGTAGATTCTTCGCCTTATGTCAAGTGGGAGTTAGATTTATATATAATACTTTTACAGCAGAAGAATGAATACTCAAACACCAAAAGAATATTTATCAGGCAATATCGAAAGAATTACTTATCACAATAAGGATAATGGATTTTGTGTTTTACGTATTAAAGTACAAGGCCACAAAGACTTAGTGACCGTTACTGGAAGCTCACCTACTCTATCAGTTGGCGAGTATATTAAATGCAGTGGCATCTGGCATAATGATAGCAATTATGGGAAACAATTCAAAGCTGATTTTCTTAAAGCCTTACCGCCCGATACTATAGAAGGTATAGAGAGATATTTAGGCTCTGGTCTGATTAAAGGTATTGGGCCTCATTTTGCAAAAAAGTTAGTTGCTGAGTTCGGTGATAAAGTATTCGATGTCATTGAGCAAAAACCAGAGTTACTAGCTACATTAACAGGAATAGGTAAAGTTAGAGCAAATAGCATCTGTAGTAACTGGAAGGATCAAAAGGTTGTAAGAGAGATAATGATTTTCTTGCAATCGCATGGAGTGGGCACCACTAGAGCAACTAGAATATTTAAAACGTATGGCGAAGAGGCAATTGCTATAGTTTCTAAAAATCCGTATCAATTAGCTAAAGATATTAGAGGCATCGGTTTTATTTCGGCTGATACCATAGCGGGCAATTTAGGTATAGAAAAGGATTCTTTAATCAGAGCTAGAGCTGGCTTATCTCATGTATTGCTTGAAGCTACATCTAATGGTCATTGTGGCCTGCCACAAGAAACATTGATAGAAAATAGCATAAAGTTACTAGAAATAGATCGAAACTTGGTTGAACTTGCTATGGATAAAGAAATTGCTTTAAAAACAATTACTCGCGATCTAATTGAAGGTAAACCCTGTATATTTTTAGCAAGCTACTACTTTTACGAGCAACAAATTGCTAGATTACTTTTATTAATTAGAAATTCTGATATTCAATGGGGCGATAATAACGCCCTTGAACTATTGCCACAAATAGAGAAAGAATTAAACATCGATTTAGCCCAAAACCAAAAGGAAGCTATAGCACAAGCCTTATCTGAAAAGCTAATGGTTATTACTGGTGGCCCTGGTACTGGTAAAACTACTTTAGTAAAAACATTGCTTAAAGTATTAGAATCCAAGCAATTAGTTATTAAATTATGCGCACCTACTGGTAGAGCGGCTAAGCGTCTAAGTGAGACTACTGGGTTAGAGGCAACTACTACTATACACAGATTACTAGAAATAGATCAGGTTCAAGGTGGCTTTAAATATAATGATGAGAATAGATTGTCATGTGATTATCTAATTGTAGATGAAAGTTCTATGATTGATGTGCCCCTATTTTATTCTCTGATAAAAGCTTTACCTGATAATACTGGATTATTACTTGTCGGTGATGTAGACCAATTGCCCTCAGTTGGCGCAGGTCAGGTTTTAAAAGATATTATTAATTCTAATATCATAAAAACAATTAGGCTAACTCAAATTTATCGGCAAGCTGCCACAAGTGATATTGTCACCAATGCTCATAATATTAACAAAGGTATATTACCGAATTTAAGCTCTCCGAAAGATGGTACTGATTTTTACTTTATCGAAGCTGAGCCAGGTGATGATATTGTCAATAAAATTATTACTATTACCGCCGAAAGAATACCCAAAAAGTTTAATTTGGATCCTATACATGATATTCAATTATTATGCCCTATGCAAAGAGGTGGTAGCGGCGCTAGGTCTCTTAATATTGAATTACAAAAAGCATTAAACCCAAACCATAGCAATGGTATTGTAAAGTTTGGTCAGACTTTTGCCGTTGGCGATAAAGTAATGCAAACAGAAAATAATTATGATAAAGAAACTTACAATGG
>Ga0233411_10000677_pt1 | contig 10117 bp, 7 predicted proteins | sample Na_anoxic_2_MG_FD_179799 | JGI IMG/M metagenome (GOLD analysis project Ga0233411, IMG submission 179799) | Seawater microbial communities from Saanich Inlet, British Columbia, Canada - Na_anoxic_2_MG | ecosystem: Environmental > Aquatic > Marine > Inlet | place: Canada: British Columbia...
CAATCTGAGCTTTAATGTCAACTATTTCCTGAACATTTCTACATACCTGTTGTGCTATAAGAGTAGCATACTCATCTAAAGGTAATTCAGTTACAGGATTTCCATTTGCATCGTTATATTCTAAACATTGCTGCAATGTCATTATTGGCATGCTACCACTAGTAAGGCGTGAAACAACTGGTGTTGTGTCAGCATTAGCACATATCTGCACTACCATAGCCTGTAATACAGGTACAATTTCAGTAGGGTCAGTACCTGGTAAGTCTAAACATGATAAATCTAACCCTGTTAAATTAGGGTTTGCCTCAACCCCACTTTCTATAAGATCACACAGTTTAGTAGCTAATTTGAATACTACTTCAGAAATAGAATCTCCATTACATAAGTCTATGCATGAGATGTCCGGTCCTTGCCATATTACACAATTAGAAGATATACTGTCACATCCATTTGTGGTGCCGCTTGAGTTTGTTGGAATCATAAATGTTTTATTTTACTATAATGTACTGCCGTATTGTAAACTATACATTTATAATATACAAAATTTTTTAAAACCAAACAAGTTAATGCTAGTTTTAAAAAATTTTGTAAACACTTATGGGAATAAAATCTAAGCTTTTTCTAGAGAAGCATCTTCTTTTTCAATATCAGATATAGCACCATCTTCAAGGCTAATATTAACTGAACCATATTTTGTCTCTAATGATTCACTTAAAGTTTTCCATTCAACTTGCAATTCTGAATGTTTAGATACTAATTGATTCTTAACTAGTTCTGCATTACCAATGTTCATTAGTAATGTATTGATTTGATTTTGAAGCTCTTTTACTTCAGTCAATTCCTTTGAAGAAATCTTTTTACTTTTCTTTGCCATTATAATTGGTTTTAAATGTTTGTATACTTTTCAAAGATAATAATAATTTTTAAACTACCAAGGTAGAACCTCATTCTTTTTTAAACCTGGAAACAACTCTTTAGCAATAATGTCTCTCATGCCTGATATATAATCATCTCTTAGAGAATCTTTTAAAAATACAATTACTTCTTTCTTATTTAAAGATTTAACGTCTTTATCTAGTATATCATTATTGTCAGAGGCTTTTATTAAATATGTACCACTAACTGAAATACTATTTGGTTCATTAGAACTCTTAAGTGATTTGGGAATAAGTAAGGTTCCAGTATATGTATAACCAATTTCAACAATCCTTTTTACAGCATCTGTTTGAATTGATATAATATCAAATGAATATCTAGCTGATAAATATTCTTTAACAACCGGTTTAGGTTTAACTATTGCTTTTTTAACTACAACTTTTTTAGCAATAGGTTTTCTTACTTTTGGTTTTCCTATTGTTATTGTATTAGCTTTCTTTACTTTTTTCTTTTTTTTCATAATGTTTTATTTATTAAAAATGGCCATTTACATGATACAAAATCCTTTTTTGCCCCAATTACCAAAACCATCCCATACTGCCCAAAGGCTTCCATCTGAATATGCACCTGCCGCTGCATATTTTTGGTCTTCACATGGACCATCATATATTGGTTCTGTATCCCACCTTGATGTATTTTCAGTAAAAATAGTTACTGAAGAAGCACTACATGCATCTGCTGGATCTTTATACCTACTCATATAACGTAAATCCAGTTCCTCACAACTAGGAGCGGGTATGCAGTCTTGATCATAACCATACCATTCATTCATTGAATGAGGTGTTGATGTATTTGGCCTTGGAGTACAATTAGTATTTAATGCTGGAAAATTATTTAGTCCACCACCATTAATTAAATCAGTCATCAAAATAGGATAAGAAATAACACCAGTAGATATATAATTACTGTACTTCCTTTCTCTTGCTATACCTAGCATTGTTAATGTGCCTGATGATGGAACTGCCATTTTACTTTAATTGTTTTTTAAGATCTTCTACTTCCTTAGTAAGTTCTTTAACCGCTTCAATTAATACACCTACAATGTTACCATAGGCAACAGACTTATATTCTTCTCCTTCTAATACAACTTCTGGTAAAACTTTCTCTACTTCCTGTGCAATGACACCTAAGCCACGTTCACCGTCTTTATCAAAGGTAACACCTCTTAATGCATTAACCTTCTCTAGTGCATTAGGAATAGTCTCTATGTTTGTTTTAAGCCTTTCATCTGAGTATGCAGTTACATTACCACTTGCTACAAAATTACCTGTAACACTTACTTGTGTATTATTTGCTTCTAATCTTTCAACGCCACCTGTAACTACTCTCCACTGATCAGCTGCATGAAATTGCATATATGTATTTGTATCACCTGTGTGATAAATTGCACTTGGTACGTATAAACTTCCACCTACTGTGAAATTACCAGAAACAACATTACCATTAGATGATAGGTTTGCTAATCCAACTTCTGCCGGACTATCAATAGTACAGTTTAATGTAACAGTACCTGAAGTGCCTCCACCAGACATTCCTGTTCCAGCAGTTACCCCTGTAATATCACCTGAATTATTTGAATAATAAGGATCTGTTATTAGTTTACGGAACTGAGATGCAGTTGCTTTTCTTATGTATCCATCATTTGTGTTAACGTAAATATCAGTAATATTAGCTGTTGTATTACCTGAAGTTGTGTTTATCCAACCAAAAGTTGCATACCCATTACCATCTGTTCTTACAACTTGATTTGCTACATTATTTCTGCCAGTAGATAAATCTAGACCATCTAGTAAATTAGAGTCTGCTGCTTTTCCAGAAGTTGTTAAGTAACTTGCACCGTTAGTAAGTTGATTGTTATTAGTAATTGTATTGCTAAATACTGTTCCTGTTAATGCTAAACCTGTTCCTGCAGTATAAGTTGTGTTAGTATCTTTGGTAACATAGCCCGCACCGTTAGTAATGTTAGCATTATTCAATGCAATGTTAGCGGTTCCATTAAAAGAAACACCTGCAATTGTTCTAGCATTTAATAACTTAGTTGCACTACCTGCATTGCCACTAACAGTTGTTTGCACAATGTTTGATACTTTACCATTGTTAGTAACAATATCTGCTGCTTGTGCACTAGATATAGTTGTTATATTACCAGCCTTAGCTGTAGTAGAAGTAGTACCTATTACTAAATTACTAGTTCCATTACCAGTTCCTGCTCCTATAAAAGCTCTAATAGCTGAAGGACTACTACAGTAACGTGTATAATTATCTGTTGAATTATTAACTCTAAAAGCTATTGCTCCGCTTATTGTAGATTGATTAGCATAATTAGCTCTAAATAATCTTGCACTAATATCAGCAGCACTATCTCTAGAAACTAATGTGCTTGCTGTAGCTCCAGATGTTGCGCTAACATTAAGCGTTACAGCCCCTGATGTTCCTCCACCTGTTAAGAAAGTTCCTGCACCTACTGAAGTTATATCACCGGTGTTAGTAGTATAACCTGCACTGTTAGTGATATTTTTATTATCCAGAGTAATATCTGCACTACCATTAAATAATACACCTGATATACTTCTTGCAGTTTGTAAAACTGTTGCGCTGCCTGCATTACCCGTTATAGTTGTTTGTACAATGTTAGGCGCTGTGTTTGTTATAGTCAACGTACCACCACTTGTAGTAGAAGTAAGTTCAGATTGTATACCAGTCCCTTGTGCAATAGTTACTGTTTCTCCATTGGATACTGTGCTTGTTTCTGTGCCATTACCTTCTTTTAAAATCCAAGTAGACATTGAGCCTCCTGAAGATGTTACATACCCAGAGTCATTAGTCCATTGTGAGATGTTACCACCTTTATTAGTAAATGTCTGAGCATTAGAAGCAGTAGTTGTACCTGTATTAGTAGTATACCCTGCACCATTGGTAATATTTTTATTGTCTAATGAAATATTAGCAGTACCATTGAAAGATACTCCGGCAATTGTTCTTGCGTTTAATAATTTAGTAGCAGATCCTGCATTCCCTGATACTGTTGTCTGGACAATGTTAGGTGCTGTATTAGCAAATACAGTTCCTGTTAATGAAAGACCTGAACCTGCGGTATATTGTGTATTGTTATCTGTTGTCTTATAACCTGAATCATTTGTCCACTGTGATATAGCACCACCTTTGTTTGTGAATGTATCAGATGAACTTGGTGTTACAGTTCCTTGTGGTATACTAAAAGATGTTGTTAAAGTACCACCATCTCTTTGTGTTAATGTTAAAGTCTTTGTTGAAGATCCACTATCAGAAAATCCTGTAATAGTATTATCATATGCATTATTAGATTCTGCTGAACTACCACCACTCCAAGTTACCGCACCACTAACAGTTAAAGCATTTGTACTGCCATTAAATGTTAATCCTGCATCACTTGTTATATTACTACTGCCATTCCAATAAGCAACTCTTCCTGATGAACCACTACCTGTTACATTACCTACTTGAGTATTATCTATTTTCTGCCAAGCATCTGTAGCCAGGTCAGAGAATACTGCCCAATCACCTACTGCCCAATCAGTAATACCATCTAAGTTTGTAGAACCTGCAGTAGAAACAATATAGTATTCACCTGGAGTTCCTTTAGCACTAACCAACGCAGGTACGTTAGTAGCTGCATTCCAGGTTCCTATATATTTCAATACACCTGTTACCGCAGAATTAATTGCAGTTTGTATTTGAGCACCTGTTGCTAAATTAGTAGATGAAGAACTTACAGTACCAGTTTTTGGTGTTAGTGTTACTGATGTTGTTCCACTCTTAGTTAATGTATTAGTATTTCCAGATGCAACACTTGTTACACCGGAGCTTGAGCTAGTACCTGCACCAATTAATGTTCTAACTTCTGCAGCACTAATTCCTGAATTAAGAGTTGGTGTACTCCCATTTGAAAGTATTGCCGGTGTTCCCGTATCAGTTTTCTTAGCAGTATTTGCAGTTATAGCATTTGCTTGAGCAGTTGTAATAGTAGTTATATTACCCGCCTTAGCTGTAGTAGAAGTAGTTCCAATTACTAAATTAGATGATCCATTACCTGTACCTGCTCCAATGAGACTTCTCATTTCTGCAGCTGATATTCCTGAATTTAATGAAGGAGTTGTTCCGTTAGATAAAACTGCTGGTACTCCAGAATCAGTTACTTTCTTATTGTTATTTGCAATATCTGTTGCCTGTTGAGAAGTAATAGTTGTTGTATTACCTGCCATAGCAGTTGTTGCTGTTGTACCAATAACTAAGTTTGACGTACCACTTCCTGTACCTGCCCCTATAAGAGTTCTTACCTCTGAGGCACTTATTCCTGTATTTAGAGTTGGACTTGTACCATCAGATAATATTGCAGGTCTACCGGTATCTGGTAATGTGTTAGTAATAGTTATAGTTCCACCACTACTTGTTGATGTCATCTCAGATGTAATACCTGTACCCTGAGCAATAGTAAATGTTTCTCCATTAGTAACAGCAGTTGATTCAGTACCATTACCTTCTTTTATTGTCCAAGAACTCATAGATCCTGAACCTGTTCCAGCCCCAATTAATGACCTTACTTCTGCTCCAGTTACACCGGAAGCTAAAGTTGGTGTACCACCACCACTAAATATACCCGGCTCAGCATAAATAGTAGAACTATTAAATGCATTACTTCCATATGTATATGTTTGATTTGTAGCACCACTAACGCTAAACGTAAGTGTGTTACCTGATTTAGTTATACCATCAAGATAAAAGTTTGAAGCAGATGTTAAATATCTACCATCTAAATCTACTGTAAGGTCTGCTAGACCTGAACGTGTCAATGTTAATACACCTGTTCCTGTAGCAAAGCTAATACCAGATACATAATTATTTGCATCCGTGGGTACATCAATCCAATTTGTTGCACCTCCTGTTGAAGAAAGTATTTGTCCTTTAGTTCCTACATCCCCATCTGAATCCAACAATGTACCACCAGCTCCAAGTGTTACTGAAGTAGTAAAGTTATTTCCATCTAGGTTTAAAAGCCTTTGTGATCCTGGTGTTGTTGCCATTTTATTTCTTTTTACCTTTTATTTTAAATCTAGTCATTTTCATTTTTATAGCTGGATCCATTTCTGCTGCGTACTTAGTACCAAATAAAATAGTATCTTTTGAATCACCCATTTTATATGCATTTTTTGAAACATCACCAGAAGCAGTCATTCTTATACGCAATGTATCTCCAACTGAACTAAAGGTATGTTCTCCTGTATCAGTTCCTTTATATGTTTCCCAGGTAGTCCCATTATCATTAGAAACAAAATAACTTAAGCTACATCCACTTGGTATAAAGTAATTTGTTCTATTCCACCAAACAAAAGCAACATTAGCTGAATTGTCTAATTTATACTCTCCATATTCTATTGACCAGTTTTCTATTAGCTCATTTCTATATGTATCACTCCAGATTCTAAAACCATTTCCATCACTTCCATATCCCGTTTGTACCCACCATGGAGTTCCGTTAGCTGAATACATTCTTGCTACAGTATTTCCGTAGTCAGTTCTATATGATCTACCTCTACCTAAAGAAGTTTGATCTTCAGTAGTATCATTATATCTTAAAAGACATACTATTCTATTATTATCAAAATCTACCCATCCAGGGTTCATTGCCTTTCCTCTATCTGCTGCAGTTGGCATAAAATTAGGATACCCAGGCATTTTATCAGTAGGTTGTCCACCTGTAGCAGATTGATATTTAGTACCTGCTCTCATTTCTACAGCAAAATTATTACCAGGAGTTTGAGCTTCAACATACCTTATATCTAGTATTGTAGCAGTATTCCCTGAAAAACATGGAGTAATATCCATTAAAGTAAATCTAGAATTACATCCTGTCCAAAACACATTAGGTTCATTTACAGGATCTGGTATAAACCAACCATGTTCATACCCATCATCTCCTTGACCAGCATCACCCATATCACACCACACCGTTTTAGGTCTAGCTGTTGAAGCATCTACTATAAGTACAAAGTTTGCATTATAAAATCTAGAGTTTAATACTCTATCATTTACTTCATCATAAAAGCACTTTCCTCTATATCCATTTCTATCTTCTGGGGCTGAACCAGGATACATTACATTAGTATCATTTGTTGCTAGTCTTTCTTCAACACCTGTTTTTAAGTTTCTACGCATTACTTTCTTGTAATGGTGTGAATCATGATCCGCTGCATACACCCATTCCCCAGCTGCACATAAACCACTAAAGTGCCCACCACCTACTCTATTAACATATCCACCTCCCATATCTTGTGAACCTATAAATACATCAGGGTTACTGTGTGTAGGCCTTGGATCTTTTATAAAGGTTGATCCTCCATTTACACAACCACTATAATCAAAAGTAGTATAGCCTTCAACATTATATGTCATGACCACACCTAACTTATTTCCTTTATCTATTGCAACAGAGTTTAGATGATTATATGTAGATGTTGTATCTCTCCAAAGAAATTGATCTTCATGATACAACTTTGTCATAGTACCATCATCATTCAGTCTCCTTAAAGCAAAGCCATCACCCCAACCAACAGTAAACAATAAGTCTCCATCAATTTCATATCCATTACCAAATCCTATTACCCTGTCTCCGCCATCATACTCACCACTACCGCTAGATGCGGTAGTATTGCTCATACCTCTTTTGGTCACAGGAACAATAGCAACTTGACCTGAATAATCATTTGCTGCACATCCTACTATGGATTTTATGTTTGCTCTTTCTAAGTTAACTGTTTTATACATTCGTTTATCTCAAATTTTAATAATTGAATCATATTGTCATCAAACCCATAGCCAGCCTCCATTTGAAATTCTTCTTCAAGTGCAAGCTCATATTCAGCTAAACAATTTAGCCAATACTCTCTATCTGTTCCTGGTTCTGTTCCTGCCATAATTATGATGTTACTACTTCTACCCAAAACTGATGGTAATTTCTACTAGTTGCTACGTTATACATATATGATGCGTTGTCCCCACTATATATAATAGAGGCATTTGATCTACTTAATGCAGCAGATGTAGTTTGTGAATCCATATATATTTCAATATGATCTATAAACCTTGTTACTGGCTTTTCATACTGTACATAATATGCTGTGTTTAAATTAATAACAGTCATATTACTAACACTTAATGCACCAACAGTGTATGCTTTAGATACCGTACCGGGGCTAGAGTATATTCCTTCTTTAACTGCATATATTCTATATGACATTGTACCACCTGTATTAAAAGTAGTATCTACAATTGTCATAGTTCCTGCAAAATCATCTGGAGGTATTTGTCCAATAATCCCAAAATCACCACCATCATCTGATGACCAAACTTGATAGTAATCTATATTATTTGTTGATGATTTACCAAATAAAATCTCTATAGTTTCACCTACAATATTTGCACTAATGTTAGTAGGAGCACCTGGTGCTGTAGGTCTATAATTACTTATAGCATTATCTACATATGTTTTATTTGTTGCATCTGTACCAGATGAAACTGTATCTACCCCTTGTATCCTACCAGTTCCTCCAAGAGTAATATCACCACCAGAAACTGTTATATCATTAGCAAAAGTAGAATTACCACTTGTATCATTTATTGTTGTTGTTTTTCTACCTGCCCATCCACTACTCCAATTATCAGGAGAAGAGTTAATTTCCAGTCCTGATTCAGCATTTATATAAAGAAATTCATTTGTTTGTCCTGTTGCTACAGAATATGCTTCACCTGCATTTAATACAAGTTGTTGTCCACTACCTCTAATATAACCATTAAATGTTGTATTATCTGTAAATGTTTTAACACCACCTATTGATTGTGCTCCTGTGGTTCTTATAACTGTACTGTCTAATTGAATAGTACCTGTACCCGTTATAGTTCCACCTGTAATACCATTTGTTGTGGCTATAGAAGTAACACCTGAGCTTGTAACATATCTTCCATCAAGATCAACTGTTACTGCAGTAAGTCCAGATCTATTAAGTGTTAATACACCATTACCTGTATTAAAAGATGCAGAACTTAAATAATAGTTTGTTGTTGTATCCTTAGATATAATCTCAATAGTATCTGTACTTGCATCAGTCTTTATTGTAATATTACTACCTGCTTTAAATGTAAGTGTATCATTATTATTATCTGCAACAATGTTAGATTGACCAGCTGCTGCAATATTTTTAAATATGTTTTGAGCTGAACCTCTATCACTATTTGATAAGGTTATTGTACCACTTGATGTTATTGTACCTGTACCAGATAAACCATTAGAACCTGTAACAGTAACTGAAGTCACAGTACCTGTTCCTGTACCTGCACCAATATCTGATAAAAGTTGAGCTTTAGTTCTGTACTTCAATCCTGAACCATCCCATACTAATATACCAGTATATGTACTGTTATCATTCCCTATACTAGTGACAGTACATGATCCGTTTATTTCTATTGAAGATAAAAAACTTATAGCCATGACATTTTATTCTTTGTTTGCAATATACATATTTTAAAAAAAAGGGGAAACACTAAATTCTAGATTTAAATGCTCCCCCTTTAAATTCTACTTTTTATTATCCTACAAGTTGCATTACTACTGTAATGTCATTTGCACCCATATTAGAAGTTGTAGTAAATGTTACAGTTCCTGAAGCTTTATCTGCAAGAACATCCATAAATACTTGATTTCCTTTAGAATCATAAGTTTGAATAATCCAAGGTCCATTAGCTAATCCATGAACACCAGTAGCAATACTAAAAGTGTTTGCAGTAGTTGCTGGATAAGTACCTGTGTATGATCTTTTAGATTGAGCACTTGCTAATGTTGCTGGAGTTACATATCTAAATGTATCTGTTCCTGCATCTACTTCAGCTTGTGTTGCAATCTCTGTAACACCAACTGTTGTTGTTGTAGCATTAGGTAATGTTCTTTTCTTCATTGATTGAATAACACCATCAGTAACATTAATCTCATCTACTACATCTACACCACTAGTATTAAGATCTGTATCAGTACCAATAATCTTATTGAATGTACTTGCTAGTTGAGCATCACTAATTCCACCTGCTTTAACAGTAATGAATCCAGTTGCTGTACCAGCAAAAGTTGCACTACTAAATCCAGCAACACCTTTTT
>Ga0233411_10000681_pt1 | contig 10087 bp, 5 predicted proteins | sample Na_anoxic_2_MG_FD_179799 | JGI IMG/M metagenome (GOLD analysis project Ga0233411, IMG submission 179799) | Seawater microbial communities from Saanich Inlet, British Columbia, Canada - Na_anoxic_2_MG | ecosystem: Environmental > Aquatic > Marine > Inlet | place: Canada: British Columbia...
AAGCACGACCGGCGCGTTTACAAGCTGTGGGAGGAAAAAGCAGCTCCCTGCACGATTTTTGAGATCACCTCGCGCAGCACCAGGCTAGAAGACCTGGGGACCAAGCGGGGGCTGTATGAGATGCTAAGAGTGCGCGAGTATTTTCTCTTTGATCCGTTGGACGAATATCTGTCGCCCCGGCTGCAAGGCTTTCGTCTGGTTGGAGAGTATTACCAGCCGATGGACCTGGCGCCAGACGGGACGTTGTTCAGCCACGAGTTGGGATTGACGTTACGGCCCGAAGGGACGTTGTTGCGGTTGGTAGACCCGTCTAGCGGCGAGGCTATGCCTACGTTGGACGAAGCAGTCGAGTTGGCCCAGACCGAGGCCGAACGCGCCGACGCAGCCGAGGCGGAACTGGCGCGCTTGCGTGCAGAACTGGAGCGTCTGCGCCGTCAGTATGATCGCAGTTGATGAACGGCAGCCATTTACTCAGTCAATGCCGCTGCTCTCTGAGGTGAGTGAGATGGGTAGAACGACAAGCGTTACCGCGTCGGACAAAGTTTCCAGTCTTCCTTTGCCGCACCCTGTACAGCAAGACGCTGGCAGGCTCGTTCAAGCCGTCGAGTCATCAACTATTCGTTATCCTGAATCGGATGGAGAGCCAATGGGAGAGACCGATTTTCACATCAACGTCATCCTTTATTTGCGCCAGGCGTTGCACTATTTCTTTCGGCAAGTCGAACGGGTTTACGCGGCTGCTGACATGCTCTTTTATTATGAAGAGGACAATCCTTTGGCGTTCAAGGTCCCCGACGTTTTCGTGGTCAAGGGAGTAGCCAAGCACGACCGGCGCGTTTACAAGCTGTGGGAGGAAAAAGCCGCTCCCTGTGCGATTTTTGAGATCACCTCGCGCAGCACCAGGCTAGAAGACCTGGGGACCAAGCGGGGGCTGTATGAGATGCTGGGAGTGCGCGAGTATTTTCTCTTTGATCCGTTGGACGAGTATCTGTCGCCCCGGCTGCAAGGCTTTCGTCTGGTTGGGGAGTATTACCAGCCGATGGACCTGGCGCCAGACGGGACGTTGTTCAGCCACGAGTTGGGATTGACGTTACGGCCCGAAGGGACGTTGTTGCGGTTGGTAGACCCGTCTAGCGGCGAGGCTATGCCTACGTTGGACGAGGCGATCGAGTTAGCTCTAGCCGAAACCGAACGCGCTCAAGCCGAAACCGAACGTGCTCAAGCCGAAACCGAACGCGCTCAGGCCGAAACCGAACGTGCTCAAGCCGAAACCGAACGCGCTCAGGCCGAGGCCGAACGCGCCGACGCAGCCGAGGCGGAACTGGCGCGCTTGCACATAGAACTGGAGCGTCTGCGCCGTCAGTATGGTCAGAGTTGATGGACGGTGGCCATTTACTCAGTCAATGCCGCTGCCGCTCTCTCCATTAGCGCCTGTACCCGTGAAATCATCGTCGCCGGGTTGGGGTGCAGTCCCTCGATCAGCAAAGCGTTCTCATAGAGTTGTTCGATAGCCGGGTCAATAAAGACCTCGTCGGGCTGGTCGGCGATGAGGCGGGCCAGATTTTGCACCAGGGGATGGCTCTGGTTGATTTCCAGGATCTTTTTGGGCGTCTCGAAATCCTGATTGAGCAGACGGCGGACGCGCTGCATGTCGCGGGCGGGGTCGTCGCCGGGTGAGACCAGGCGGCACGGGCTGTCGGTCAGCAACGTGGATTCTTGCACCTCGGTCACGCGCTCTCCCAACACGCTCTTGAATCGTTCGATCACGCGCTCCAGTTCGGCTTGTTCCAGACCTTGTTTGGTTCCTTCTGTTTCTTTATCGTCCTGGGGCAATTCCAGGCCGGCGTCGTCCACGTTTTGTAGCGCTTTGCCCTCAAACTCTCGCAAACCCAAAACCATAAAGCTGTCGATGGGGTCCACCAGGTAGAGCACCTCGACGTCATGGGCCTTGAAATAGTCCAGGTGGGGGCTGCTGGCGACAGAACTCAGGTCTGAACCCAGGATATAGTAGATGGCTTTTTGGTCTTGGTCCATGCGTTCGACGTATTCGGAGAGCGGGATCAGGCATTCGCCGTCGTGCGAGGAATGAAAGCGCAGCAGTTTGACCAGGTCGTCGTGACTGCTGGGGTCGGTGGCGATGCCCTCTTTGATAAAGGCGCCAAACTCGCGCCAAAAGGTCTCATAATCTTCGGGGCGTTCGTCGGCCAGGGTTTCCAACTCGCCGATGAGACGGCGTTGTAGCACGCGTTTGATGCTCCTCATCACGCGGCTGGTCTGCACCGACTCGCGGGAGACGTTGAGCGGCAAGTCTTCCGAGTCCACTACCCCTTCGACAAAGCGAAAGTGATTGGGCAGCAGGTCTTTGTAGTATTCCTGGATGAGGATCTTGCGGGAATAGAGCGTGAGGCCGTGGTCGGTGCGCGGGCTCAGAAAGCCCCTTTCCTTGTTGCCGGGCACGTAGAGAATGGCATAAGTCTGCATAGGGGCGTCGGTGGTGACATGCAGGTGTAGCCGAGGTTTTTCAAAGTCCAGGGTGAGTTGGCGATAAAAGTCGTCGTACTGTTCGTCGGTCACGTCTCGGGCGGGGTTCCGCCAGAGCGCGGTTTGTTGGTTGATGACGCGCTCTTGCGTCTCGTCGTCTTTTGTGGTGACCAGGTAGATGGGAAAGGCCACAAAATTTGAATGTTTTTTGATGATTTGTTCCAGCCGGTAGCCTTGGGCGAACTCGGTGGCGTCTTCTTGGAGTTTGATCTCGATGGTGGTGCCCCGGTCTGATTGATCGGCCTCCTCGATGGTAAAGGTGTTTTGTCCGATCGAGATCCAGGTCCAGGCTTGGTCTTTGGGCCGGTAGGAGCGAGAGGTGACGCGCACCTCTTGGGCTATCATAAAGACCGAGTAAAAACCCACGCCAAATTGACCGATGACGTCACTCGGGCGCTGGTCGGTGTCCAGGCTGTTGAGAAAGGCGCGGGCGCCCGACTGGGCAATGGTGCCCAGGTTTTCGATCAATTCTTCGCGGTTCATCCCAATGCCATTGTCAGAGACCGTGAGCGTGTTGGCCTCGGCGTCAAAGCTCAGGTGAATTGCCAGTTCGGCCTCGGGGTTGAGCACGTCATGGTTGGTCAGCATCTCGAACTGGATGCGGTTGAGGGCGTCAGAGGCGTTGGAGATGAGTTCTCGCATAAAGATCTCGCGATCGGTATAGAGCGAGTGGGCCAGGATGTGCAAAAGTTGCTGAACCTCGGCCCGAAACTCTAGCGGTTGATTTTGGTTTGTGTCGGTCATGATTCGTCTCCTGCTTTGGTGTTTTCTGTCTTGCTTTCCGGCTCTTTGGCCGGGGATGTCTTTTCTTTGGTGCTGGGCCGGTTCATCTTTCCGCTGCTCCTGTTGTCGGTCACGTAAAAACCCGAGCCTTTGAAGATGATGGTCGGCGGCGCAAAGACGCGATGGATGCTGTTGTGACCGGCAGGGCAGGTCGTCGGTTGTGCTTCGCCAAAGCGCCGGCGCAGGTCAAACCGTATTCCACAAACGTCGCATTCGTATTCGTAAACGGGCATATTGAACACTCCAACAGCCCATCGTTCCTCGGCTGTAGCAGAAAGCAAGATAATGGATTTATATACGGGAGTGATTATATCACATCTTTGTTTACGCAACATTAGAATGCGCACTTTACAATAGTAGGTTGGGGGTTTCTAAAGGTTTGCCCAGAGATCACTTGTGGAGTACAATGAGAATCCGCGTTAGGCTATGGAGCGCGAGGAGTTGGATGGTAACAGAGAACTCCTTGACGAACGCCGCCGACATCTTGAACGTCAATCTACGAAAAAACCATCGCTGCGCAGAGTCGTGTTGCCATCAGGCGGAACGTTTCCCCCCATCTTGAGGGGGAGGAGGTCGCTTGTATGAAAAAAGCGCATGCACCAGAGATCGAGGTCGGATACGGAGTCGGGCGAGGGGATGACGCCTTTACCACGGGGGTAGAAGTCGCCCGACAAGCGCTGGGTAGCATCAACCAACATCCTCTTTCTGTGGTGTTGATTTTTGTTTCGGCGCGCTATGACCTGGCGGCTTTGCTGCGGGGCGTCCACGGCGTGGTCGGCAAGGCGCCGGTGCTGGGGGTAACCACCGCCGGCGAGATATGCAACGGCCCGCAACTGGGGGGCGTCGTGCTAGTGGCCCTGGCTTCTCCTCACTTGAGCGTGCGGGTTGGAGTTGGCGAGGGGGTATCCAGAGATTGGCAGAGGGCCGTGGCCCAGGCGGCGAGCGCGCCGGAGATATGGCCTTTTTTTTCTTCCTGGGCGCGCACCGCCTGGCGAGAACTGACCCGCCAGGGCAAGGACGCTTTTACGCTCCTTTTTTCGCCGGGGAACACCCGCCACACCGATTCATACAGCTTTGAGATTTTGAACAAGCTAAAGCATCTTTCTGGGGGACGGTTGCCTATCTTTGGGGGGGGCGCTGCTGACGACTGGCGCATGGAGGGAAACTGTGTCCTTTGGGGCGAGCGTGTCTATCCCGACAGCATGTTGGTCGCTGTCTTTGAGACGCGCTTGCGCTTTGGCACGGCCCTGGCGCATGGCTTTCGCCCTGGTCCGCGTCGGGCCACGGTCACCAGCGCCCAGGAGCACGAGGTCTTGGAATTGGATGGGCAGTCTGCGGCCGAGGTGTATGCCCGGCTTTTGGGCGCTGCGCAGCAGACGTTGCAAGGGCAACACATGACGCTGGTCACCGGGCAGCCGGTGGGAAGCCCCGATCCCTATGGGCAATACAATATCAACGTGGCCAGCTACTCTACGCCCTGGGGAGGCGTGCGCTTTGCCCAACCGGTGCCCGAGGGGACCGTCTTGACGCTCATGGAGGCGAACGCGGACGACATGATCGCTGCCGGGCAGAGGGCCTTGCGCAAGGCTCTGCTGCGGGGTGGGGTCACCGACCCGGCGCTGATTTTGGCTTTTCCTGGCGCTCTGCGCGCTCGCATCTTGGGTGATCGGAGGGATGAAGAGATCGCCGGCATGGTGGAACTGGGGTCTGGCGCGCCGGTGGTAGGTTTTTATGCTTTCGGCGAGCAGGGTCTGGCCGATGACGGGGTGAACCGCCACAACAATGAGGTTATCACTGTGCTGGCGCTCGGACAGGGACTTTCTTATGCAGCCCAGGTGGCCCTGGAGGGCGAGCGGCTGCGGGAACAGTTAAAAGTTGCCGAGGCCGGTTATCGCACCCTGCTAAACACGCTGCCCAACGCCATCGTGGCTATAGATCGGGCGTTGCGCATCACTCACTGGAGCCCGGCCGCGGAGTTGTTCTTGGGCTACCGGGCCGAGGAGATGTTGGGGCAACCGGTCAGCGCCATCGGCTATGCGGGGACGCGCGAGAGAGATGAGGAGGTCATCCGGCGGGGCCTGGGCATGTTGGTTGCTCAACAAGCGCCCTCTCCCTTTGTCGAGGTCACACTCCAGCGCAAAGACGGCTCCCCTGTCCTGGTGGAATTCACCCTTGCTCTCAACCCTCACCATGAGAGGTATTTTTGCGTTAGCGTCATACACGACATTACTGAGCGAACGCGGGCCAAAGAGACGCGGCGCAAGGCGCGCGACGAGTTGGACATGCGCGTGCGCGAACGGACGGCAGAGCTGGAACATGCCAACTGGGTATTGCAGAACGAAATCGTCGAGCGCATGCAGGCAAGAGAGGCGCTGCAAAAGGCCCACGACGAGTTGGGAGTGCGTGTGCAAGAGCGCACCATCGAGCTTGCCATTATGCTAGAGGCCGCCAGGGCAATCTCGTCTACCCTGGATCTCGAACAAGTGCTCACGCTCATCGCGGAGCAGTTGGTCAGGGCCGTTGGGGTGACGGGTTGCGCCATCTCGCGCCTGGATGAGCAGGCCGGCGCGGTCATGACCTGGGTCGAGTGGCGTCAAGGCGACGTCGAGTTGGCCGATGAACCGGGCACACCCTATGCCCTGGACGATTATCCCGCCACACGCGCTGTGCTAGAGAGCCATCAGCCTGCGACTATCTTGGTCTCTGACCCTGGCACAGACCCGGCCGAGGTCGCCCTCATGCAAGAGTTGGGGACTGTCAGCCTGCTCATGCTGCCGCTGGTCGCCGGCGATCAGACCATCGGCCTGGTCGAGCTGGACGAGCACCGCCACGAGCGCGAGTTTACGACCGCCGAGATATGCCTGTGCCAGGCGCTGGCCGACCAGGCGGCAGTCGCCATACAGAATGCGCGTCTTTATAGCCAGGCTCAACAAGAAATCGCCGAGCGGGTACGGGCGGATGAGAAACTCAAACATTATGCGGCCGAACTGGAGCGCAGCAACCAGGAACTGCAACAGTTTGCCCACGTGGCCTCGCACGATTTGCAAGAACCGCTGCGCATGGTGACCAGCTACTTGCACCTCTTGGAGCAGCGCTACAAGGGTCAGCTCGACGCGGAGGCTGACGACTTTATCGCCTTTGCCGTGGATGGGGCGGAGCGCATGCAGGCACTGATCAAGGGCCTGCTGGCCTATTCTCGGGTGGGCACTCGCGGCAAGCCCTTTGAGCCAACCGACTGCCAGGAGATCTTGGGCCTGGTATTGGACAATCTACAAGTGTCGGTGGGGGAGAGTGGCGCGAGTGTGACTTTTGATCCGCTGCCAACGCTGATGGTCGACGCCACGCAACTGCTCCAGTTGTTCCAGAACCTCGTCGGCAACGCCATCAAGTTCCGGGGCGAGCGGCCGCCCGAAATTCACATAGGGGCCGAGCGTAAGGGGGACGAGTGCTTGTTCTTTGTGAGGGACAATGGCATTGGCATCGAGGCGGGCCATTTTGAGCGCATCTTTCTCATCTTTCAACGCTTGCACACCCAGGCCGAGTATCCCGGCGAGGGCATTGGCCTGGCCGTCTGCAAGCGCATCGTGGATCGCCACGGCGGCCGCTTGTGGGTCGAGTCAGAGTTGGGAGAGGGTGCGACGTTTTTCTTTACGCTACCAGAGAGGAGGTGACGCGAGGTGCATGACAGAGTGATCAAACGCCCCCTTGAGATTTTGTTGATAGAAGACAACCCTGGCGACGTGCGTTTGACGGCCGAAGCTCTCAAACAAGGCCAGGAGCGCAGCAACCTGAGTGTGGTCAAGGATGGGGTAGAGGCGTTGGCTTTTTTGCAACGAGAGGGGCCTTTTGCTGCTGCACTGCGTCCAGACTTGATCTTGCTGGACTTGAACCTGCCCAGGAAGGATGGGCGCGAGGTGTTGGCAGAGATCAAGCAGGATCCCCGCTTTCAACGCATCCCTGTCGTGGTGCTGACGACGTCTTCTGCTGAGCAAGACGTCGTCAGGTCTTATGACTTGCACGCCAACTGTTATATCACCAAGCCGGCGAACCTGGGGCAATTTGTCAAGATCATCAAGGCCATTGAGGATTTCTGGTTGACGATTGCGAGGTTGCCAGGGGAGTGAGGGGGAAGGACGGTATGGAAAAAGTCTTGTTGGTTGAGGATAATCCTGGGCACGCTCTCTTGCTGCGGGAGATGTTGGGGAGGACGGCTCCTGCCCAGTTCGCGGTGACGCACGTCGCGCGGCTCGATGAGGCCCTGGAGCGCCTGGGTGAAGGGCCCTTTGACCTGGTTTTGCTGGACCTCTCGCTGCCCGATAGCATGGGCTTTGAGACCTTTGCCCAGGCGCACGCCCGAATGCCAGAGTCGCCCATCATCGTGTTGTCGGGCCTGGAGGACGAAGAGTTGGCGCTGAGGGCCGTGCGAGAGGGCGCGCAGGATTACCTGGTCAAGGGGCAGGTGGACGGCAACTTGCTGGCGCGCTCCATACGCTATGCCATCGAGCGCAAACGGGTGGAAGCCCTGGTGCGCGTCCAACGTGACCTGGGCTTGGCGCTGGGCGCCGCGACCGGGTTGGAGCAGGTGTTGCGCCTGTGCGTCGAGGCGGCGCTGCGCGTCTCGGGGATGGACTATGGAGGGGTCTATCTCGTAGACGGGGCCTCGGGCGACATGGACCTTGCGTATCAGCAAGGCTTGTCTCCCGAGTTTGCCCAGGGCTTGTCGCGCCTGGAGGCCAACTCAATGCCGGCGCGCATGATCATGGCCGGCCGGCCCATCTACTCCTCGCCTCAAGCATTGAATCTTCCTCTCGATGCTCCTACTCGTCGCGAGGGGTTGCGCGCCATGTCTATCGTTCCGGTGCAGCATGAGGGCCAGGTTGTCGCTTGCCTGGGCGTTGCATCCCGCGCCCAGGAGCCGGTGCCTGTCTTTGCCCGCGACGCTATGGAGGCCATAGCCGCCCAGATCGGAAGCGTCATCGCCCGCGTGCGGGCCGAATCTCAGCGGGATGCCACGCTAGAGGCGCTGCAAGCGTCTAACGAGCAGGTCGTCAACATTCTGGATAGCATCAACGATGGCTTTATCGCCCTGGACGATGACCTGGTCATAACCTACTTTAACAAGGCCGCCGAACGATTGTTGGGTCGAGACAGTGCTGAGGTGCTTGGCCGCACCGCGTCTGAGATTTTTCCAGAGGCCATAGGGTCAATTTTTGCGGAAAAGTACGCCTGGGCGGTGCGAGAGGGGTCGCCCGTTGCCTTTGAGGCATACTTTGGCGTCGCGCCGCATGATGATTGGTTTGATGTCAGGGTATATCCTTACAAAGACGGCGCATCCATCTACTTTCGGACCATCACCGAGCGCGTGCGGGCGCAGGAAGAGATAAGAAAATTCAAGACCGTGGCCGACAATGCCAATTATGGCGTGAGCATCACCGACATAGCTGGAGATATCATGTATATCAATCCTTACCTGGCCGATGTGCATGGATATACGCCGGACGAACTTGTTGGCAAGAGCCTGGCTATATTTGAGAGCAGTGGTGGGCACTTGATGGAAAGGTCCAAAAGGTCGGCCTCACAAGCATGGGGAAGTTTTAACGCAAGACAAGTGTGGAGCAAGCGCAAAGATGGCTCGACGTTTCCAATGCTGTTGAGCGCGACGACCGTAAAAGACGAGGACGGCAGGCCTCTTTTTATGGCCGCCACGGCCATTGACATCACCCAACGGGTGCAGGCCGAATCGCAGAGAGACGCTACGCTGGAGGCGCTGCAAGAGAGCGAGCAGCGCTACCGTACCCTTTTCGAGAGCGCGTCTATTGGCATTGGTCTGTCTACCTTGGAAGGCAAGATTCTGGCCGGCAATGAGGCCCTGCTCCTTATGACGGGCTATACGGAAGCGGAACTCTTACAAACCAACGTAATAGCTACCTATCAACGCCCTCGAGACCGAGCCTTGCTCATAGAGTATCTACAAAAGGATGGTTTTGTTCGAGACTTTGAGACGGTGTTGGAACGTCAAGATGGCACGACCTACCATGCCAGCTTGACCGTGACCCAGGTGAGCCTGGGCGGTGAGGATGTCCTTTTGGCAATGATGCAAGACGTCACCGCGCGGATGCAGGCGCAGGAGCAATTGCGTTTTCAGGCCAAGCTGTTGGACAGCGTGCGCGAGGCGGTCGTGGCTACAGACATAGAGGGTCGCATCATCTACTGGGGCAAGGGCGCCGAGGCGCTGTATGGCTATGCCGCTGAACAAGCCCTGGGCCAGCATGCCATGTCCATCATCGAGTCTCAAGAGGGTGAACAAGGACAGATGCTGCAGGTCTTTGAGACCGGCTCGTGGAGCGGACGGCGTTTACAAACGCACAAGGACGGCTCTGTATTCTGGACCGACACGGTCGTTTCGCTGGTGACAGATCAAGATGGGCAGCCCGTGGGTTTGATCGGCATAGACCGCGACGTCACCCGGCGGGTGCAGGCGGACGAGCAACTCAAACACTATGCAGCCGAACTGGAGCGCAGCAACCGCGAACTGCAACAGTTTGCCCACGTGGCCTCGCACGACCTGCAAGAGCCGCTGCGCATGGTGACCAGCTATATGCAGCTCCTGGAGCAGCGCTACAAGGGCCAGCTCGACGCCGACGCCGACGATTTTATCGCCTTTGCCGTGGACGGGGCGGAGCGCATGCAGGCGCTGATCAAGGGCCTGCTGGCCTATTCGCGGGTGGGCACTCGCGGCAAGCCCTTTGAGCCGACCGACTGC
>Ga0233411_10000684_pt1 | contig 10075 bp, 6 predicted proteins | sample Na_anoxic_2_MG_FD_179799 | JGI IMG/M metagenome (GOLD analysis project Ga0233411, IMG submission 179799) | Seawater microbial communities from Saanich Inlet, British Columbia, Canada - Na_anoxic_2_MG | ecosystem: Environmental > Aquatic > Marine > Inlet | place: Canada: British Columbia...
AAAAGTATAACGGCGAGAATGAAGGATGCTGCTAAGAAGCTTGATTTTGAAGAAGCAATATTATTGAGAGAGCAGATAAAGATACTTGAGAAAAGAGAGCTGGAAATGATGCCTTTTATTTAAGGAAGAGGAAGCAGGTAAATCAGTATGACATGTACGATTGGTATTGATATTGGGTCAGCATTTTCAAAAGGGATAATCATTCGTGATGAAAAGATCATGGGATCTTCCGTATGCCCCTCCGGGGGAAATTATGAATTTACCTCTGTCAGGGTCCAGGAAAAACTGCTTCTTAAAGCAGGCCTGTCTTTGAAAGATGTCACCTATACGGTTGCAACTGGATATGGCGCAAAAACCGTGAAATTTGCAGACACGACAATAACAGACATATCTTGTCACAGTAAGGGCATATCCCATCTTTTTCCTGAAGTTAGAACAGTAATTGATGTTGGTGATTTAAACAGCAAGGCATTTCGAATTGATGGGAATGGAAACCTTCAAAAGTTTTTATTAAGCGGCAAATGTGCTGGTGGGAGCGGAAGAATATTACAGGTAATAGCCAAAGTATTACAGTTAAAAGTGGAAGATTTGGGGGATTTATCTTTAAAATCGAAGCGAAGAGTTGATTTTAACACCGGCTGTGCAGTTTTTGCAGAATCTGAAGCGATATCAAGAATAGCTGAAGGGGTAGCAAAAGAAGAGCTCCTTTCCGGAATCCATAGGGCCCTGGCTGCTCAGATCAACAGCCTGGCAGAGAGGTTGTCAATTGAAAGAGAATTTGCCCTTATTGGAGGCGGCGCAAGAGATGCAGGACTTGTCAAGGCGATGGAGGATATAAGAGGATATGATATTATTGTGCCACCGGAACCCCATATGACAGCTGCCCTTGGTGCTGTGATTATTGCGGGTGAAATGTCAAAAGTTTGATTTACCCATTATCTATACTGAGAACCTGACAACTAAATAGTCTAACTCCGTCATGCCGGACTTGATCCGGCATCCAGTACGTGCGCCTGGATTCCGGCTTTCACCGGAATGACAATATTGAGGTATTTAATTGCCGGAGTAATATCTATACCGTGAACCTGACAATCTGACTATATTATAGTTTTAGAAGGAGATAGGGCCAATGAATGAAAAGAACAGTATTATTTCGACTAAGATTGAAAAATATTATCAAGACTATGGCACCAGGGCAAAGGAATTGAAAAATGAAGGCAAGAAAATCATAGGCTATGTCTGTTCCTTTGTTCCTCTTGAGATTATAACCGCTGCGGGCTGTATCCCCTTTCGCATAAGAGGAGATATACAGGAGCCGATAACCAAGGGAGATACACTGCTGGAGACTATCGTATGCCCCTTTGTGCGCAGTTGTTTTGATCTCTCAGTAAAAGGAAAATATAATTTCCTTGAGGGTATTGCTATCCCACATGCCTGTGACAGCATGACCCGGAGCTATAGCACGTGGGTCTATTCCTTAGACCTCCCATTTTCTCATTTCATTAACATTCCATCTGTTGTCAAAGAAGCATCATTTGAATTCTTTGGTGCTGAGTTAAATACGTTTAGAAAGGCATTGGAGACATTCACCGGAAAAAAGATTACTGATGATGATATTGCTGAAGCCATTTATCTGTATAATGAAAACAGGGGCAAGGCAAAAGAGCTTTATGAGTTCAGGAAGCCTGATCCGCCTGTTATATCAGGAACAGAACTGACCAAAGTATTAACAGTCGGATCAAGCCTGCCGATCAGCGAGTCCAATGCATTATTTGATGAGGTATTAAGAGAATTGCGAAAGAGAAGGGAACCCCCTGTCAAGAAAGGACCCCGTATACTGGTTGATGGAGCATGCATGGATAATGTCGAATTTATCAAGATAATTGAAGAAAGCGGGGCCAATGTGGTAATTGATACGCTTTGTAATGGCACAAGGGATTACTGGCCCCAAACAGATGCCGGAGGGGAGCCTGTTGATGCACTTGCCCATCGGTATCTGGATAAGATCAATTGTCCCAAGACATATCGGGATAATGTGGCAGGAACATTTGAGGGAGATATTACATCTCGATTTGGTGATATTGGCTTTTTTGCTGAAGAGTTCAATGTTGATGGTGCATTTCTCTATGTCTATAAGTATTGCGACCCGTTTGGTTTTGAGGTTCCGGCAAGAAAAAGATATTTTGAAACCATTAATGTCCCGCTTCTCTATATAGAAGATTTATATTCAAGCGGGGCCATTGGCCAGTTAAAGACGAGGATTCAGGCATTTCTGGAGATGATTGAATAGGAAATGGTGTTGGTCCTTGACTTCGAGCGGAAAAGTCCTGTGTCAGGGTCTGACCCCTAAAAGGAGGGTTGATAAATGGCTGAGAAACAAAAAAAAGATAAGAAGAGGAAAAGAAGAACTGCAACCGAGGCGGCCAGTTCCATCGGCCCAATGGTAAAGGAATTTATTGTCGGCACAAACCGGATAAAGGAAGAAGGAAAGCAGAAACTTGCCTTTACATTTATTGTTTGTTGTCACGAAGAGATATTGCGGGCCCTGGATGTGGCACCAATCTGGACCGAAAATTTTGCCGGTATCTGCGGTGCAAAGAGAGATGCGGAAAGATTCCTCAATAGAGCAGAGTCCCTGGGTTTCTCACGTTCCCTTTGTACGTATGCCCTTTGCGGGCTCGGCTTTGACCATTGGAGGGAAGAACTGGGTGAGATGCCTCCTGATGCGCCGTGGGGAGGGCAGGCAAGGCCTGATTTTATGATATCCACCGGACAGATTCTTTGTGATCCAAGGGCCAAATGGTATCAGGCGTCCCAGCAATATATGCCGGATGTACCTATCTACAATATGGACCTGCCTTATCCGCTTTTTCAAAGCAATAAAGACCACAGGGATGTATGGGGATATTATCATAAATACATAGTCAAAGAGTTGCGTGGACTGATTGCATTTGTTGAAGAACAGACCGGAAAAAAGATGGATTATGATCGTCTAAGGGAATTGGTTGATCTAAGTGACAGGACATGGAACCTGATCCATGAGACATATCAATTACGAAGCGCAGTACCTTGCCCGATGGGTACGGGAGATGCCATGAATACTATGGTCCCAATGTGTTTTATGATGGCTACCGGGGAAGCATATGAGTTCTATTTAGGGCTGAAAAAAGAATTAGAGGAAAAAAATGCCAAAAAAGAAGGAATAGTTAAGGATGAAAAATTCAGACTCCTTTGGGGTGGAGGGTTGCCTTCATGGTTTGCCTTGGGCGATTTCAATTACTTTAACAGTAAAGGTGCGGTTTTCCCGGCCGAAACAACCTATCGTATGATAGAACCGCTCTATGAAATGGATATCCCGGAAACTGATGATCCGGTTGAACACCTGGCATGGAGATGGCTCGGATATTGGACCTTCTGGTATGACAGGGCCAAAAAACGGCCTGGTTCAGAGCCGGATGTGGAACGTTTAATATCTTTTATTGAAGAGTATAAGATTGACGGTGTTGTCATGCATGAGGCATTTTCATGCCGGACGTGGCATGTAGGACTTATCTGGCAATTACATCAGCTGGGAAAGATTTACAAACCAATCCCTGTACTGACCTTAGGAAAAGACGGTAAGAAAAAAGAGGAAAAGAGGGAACTTTCGTCTTTGATTTTAGAAAGTGATATAATTGATATTACATCCTATTCTGAGGTTGATACAAGGAACAAAATTGATGTATTTATCGAGACCCTGGAGTCTGTTGAGCGGAGCAAGGTAACATAGGAGGCTGTCCGAGAATGGCTATTTTCTCTCTGAGCCGTAGGTTCTACCCTCCGGCCTGTAAGCCCTACGGGCTGGAAGCGGGGCCGGAGGCTTGATCTTGGAAAGAATATCTCATTCTCGGACAGCCTCATAGTGTCCAACCCGGATAAACCGGAAAAGTTAAAAATGAATTAAAGTCGATGGCTTTGTGAAAAATCTATTTTGTTGCCTCTGACAAAGTTTCCTCAAAGATAGATAAACACACATCCATTTCTTCTGCCGATACCGTTAGAGCTGGTGAAAAACGAATTGAATTTTCACCACACCCGAGAAGCAGTAAGCCTTTCTCGAAGGCTTTTTTGATAATTATGTTTCGCCAATCGGGTGCCCTCTCTTTGGTCCCGCGGTTCTTTACTATCTCAACTCCTACCATCAGGCCCTTGCCGCGCACGTCGCCTATGCATTCTATGGATTTCTGCAACTCGAATAATTTTGACATCAAATATTTACCCATAGTTTTAGCATTTTCCATCAGTTCGGTTTGAAGTAATTCGATGGTAGCGAGTGCCGCACAGCAGGATACCGGGTTGCCGCCAAAGGTGGAAGCGTGAGAGCCTGCTTCCCATGTCATTATGTTGGATTTGGCTATCATAGCGCCGAGCGGCATTCCTGAAGCGATACCTTTTGCAAGAGCAATAATGTCCGGGTCTACACCAAAATGTTCTATGGCAAACATTTTTCCTGTTCGTCCCATCCCTGATTGCACTTCGTCGACTACATACAGAATATTGTACTTCTTGGCAATCTTCTTCAATTCGATATGAAACTCAGGCGGAGGTACTATATATCCACCTTCACCCTGGATAGGCTCAACGAAGATTGCCGCTACTTCTTCCGGTGGCAAGACAGTACGAAAAAGGGCTTCCTCCACCCAACGCACACACTCAATTCCGCATTCAGGATACGACATATTATAAGGGCATCTAAAACAATAGGCATAAGGAATATGTGTAATCCCGGGTATTAAAGGATTATAGTGTTTTTTCTGAATTACTTTACTTGCCGTAAGCGAGAGTGCACCCATGGTGCGACCGTGAAATGCTCCAAAGAAAGCGATGTTCAGTTCCCGCTTGGTGTACCAGCGTGCGAGTTTGAAGGCTGCCTCAACTGCTTCGGCACCCGAATTCCCAAAAAAGACCTTTTTTTTGCCCTTTCCGACTGCCAGTTCAGATAATTTTTCCGCTAAAGTAATCTGTGATGTATAGTAGAAATCGGTTCCGGACATGTGTAACAGCAGATCAGCCTGTTTCTTAATGGCATTTACAACATGGGGATGGCAGTGCCCGGTAGCGCACACGGCAATACCTGCGGTAAAGTCCAGAAAGGTATTGCCATCCGGGTCATGGATCCATAGTCCTTTGGCTTTCTCAGCTACAAGGGGATAGCTTCTTGTGTATGAAGGAGACACATAATTTTGATCTATTTTAATTAATCCTGCAGACTTGGGGCCGGGAAGTGGTGTTTTGATATCAGGGAATTTCATCTTTGCACTCCATTCTTCTTTAATACTCTGATATTACATTATATGTTTTGCCTGGAATTTATCAATGAGTCTGTTTATCAATGAGTCTTGCTATTATATGGCATTCTATATAAACTGTTTAGTGCCCGACTGAAAACTGTTATTTTCCCAGTCTTTGCATCTTCCCCTCCGGGGCGTCGGCCCGACGGATTGGGGGTTTGACCTTGACCAAAATCGAACATTTTTCAAATCAAAGGTCTCATATTGCCTTTGTCGGGTCAATAATAATTTATCGATAAAACACCATGTTGATATGAAAGATTTTTTTGCAGGTATTGATGTAGGTTCGACCATTACAAAGGCGGTGATCCTGGACAAAGAGGTCATTGCCTCTGTTATAGGGCCTACTGGTCCGGAACAGAGAAGGCTGGCCAATAAAGTTATGGAAGAGGTGTTGAATAAGGCCGGGCTTGCTTTTGAGGCTGTTACTTATATAGTGTCTACAGGATATGGAAGAATTAATGTCCCTTTTGCTGATAAACAGGTAACCGAGATTAGCTGTCACGCCAAAGGTGTAGCAAGTTTGTTCCCGGAGGCCAAGACAATTATTGACATTGGAGGCCAGGATAGTAAGGCAATAAGGATTGATATTACCGGCAGGCCGACAGATTTTATTATGAACGATAAATGTGCTGCCGGCAGCGGCCGATTTTTAGAGGTTATCGCCGATTCTCTGGGAATTGAAATAGGAGAAATGGGCGATATCTCTTTGACAAGCAAGATACCTGCTAAGATAAGCAATATCTGCACTGTATGGGCCGAGCAGGAAGTCAGGGCGAGATTAGCAGAAGGTATTGCGCTTGACGATTTAATTGCTGGTATCCATGAATCCCTGGCTGACCGGGTATCAAGGATGGTAAAAAGATTGAAGGTGGAAAAAGAGGTTGTGCTTACAGGTGGAGGCGCGAAAAATACTGGTTTGATTCAGGCACTTTCTAAATATCTTGGTCAAACATTATTAATTCCCCCGGACCCCCTGATTACCGGTGCTTTAGGCGCTGCTTTATTGGGGAAGGATATTGTCCGTAAGGCAGAAGAAAATGGTGTGTCCTTAGAGAAAAAAAGCCGTTTTCTGGATGAAATCGTGATTCTTTGACAGGCCTCAAAACCTTTTGATGCATTAGTTTTCAAATATGTAAGAAGCTGAAATAATCCAATTAAAAAACCCTGCACCAAGTTTCTTTTATAGACCTTGTTTTTCTTGACAGTATTTTATGATATTCGTTATAGTTACTTTGTAGCTAAAAAGTAGCCACAATATACTCATACATTGATTATTGTCAGTTCTGGGTTGTTAATTTTGCTTGACAGATCCAAGATCTGAACCTTTATACTCGAAATTATTGGAGGCTGAACCATGGATATAATCCCTGAAATAATTGAAATTGTGGGCAGAGAGAATGTCTTTGATGACCGTGTTGAATGTTTGAGTTATTCGCGGGATCTTTCAGTACATGAAGGGGTCCCGGATGTGGTAGTTTTTGCTTATAGTACGGAGCAGATATCAGAGATTATGCGACTGGCCAATAAGGAAAAAGTGCCTGTTACGGTTCAAGGATCCGGAACGGCAACAACAGGTGCCTCTCTTCCTGTAGAAGGCGGCATACTCTTAGATGTCCACAGGATGAACAATATCCTGGAAATTGACAGGGAAAATTTTTATGCGAGGGTAGAACCGGGGGTTATTTGTGTCCAGCTAAATACAGCCCTTGGTAAACAGGGGCTCAGGTTTCCCCCAAACCCCGGCAGCGAAGCCATCGCAACAATAGGTGGCATGATGTCAACCAATTCAAGTGGGCACAAGGCCGTTAAATACGGTACAGCGAGGGATTACATAAAGGCCCTTAAGGTTGTCCTGGCGGATGGAACTATCATTGAAACCGGTTATAAAACCCCTAAATCATCCTTTGGGTATGATCTGAACCATGTCTTTGCGAGTGCAGAGGGAACGCTCGGTGTTATTACTGAGATTACAGTGAAAATACAACCGGCTCCGGAATATAACGCACTTGCCCTTGCTATTTTTCATGACCTGTTCGCTGCCGGAAAAGCGGTTACCGATATTATTACTTCGGGGATACAGCTTGCTGCATGTGAAATAATGGATAAATATGCTTTAAAAGTTGTTGAAGAGGCTATTGGCAGGGATGTGAGCAAGATAGAGGCCATGCTCATAATTGAGGTAGATGGTGTCAAGGAAACAGTAATCAAGGATATGGGAAGGATTGACGAGATATGTAAAAAACATGATGTACAGGAATTCACCTGGAGTGATGACCCGGCAAAGGCGGGCGAGATAATGGAAGCGCGGGGAAAACTGGTACCAACACTCTCAAGAATCAAGCCGGGAAACAGGCTGGTCCCCATATCAGAGGATTTTGGTATTCCTCCTACGAAAATTCCTGAAGTAATAAAGAAGGCACAAAGTATTGCAGATAAATACGATTTACTCCTCACGACCTTTGGCCACATAGGAGATGGTAATGTCCACACCACCTTTGTAACAGATATGAGGAGTCAGGACGAATGGGACAGGCTCAGACCGGCTGCTGATGAACTTGCAGATATTGCCCTCGAAATGGGAGGCACGGTTACTGCTGAACATGGTACCGGTCTTGCGAGGAATCCATATATAGAGAGGCAAATGGGTCCGGCCCTTGATGTCATGAGGTCTATAAAGAAGGCTCTTGATCCCAATGGTATTCTTAATCCAGGCAAGATGGGTCTGGAAAAGAAAAAGTATGATATTTACGATTATTTTGCCTTTCAGCCACTGCTTGATCATCCTGAAGGGGTCAACTCTTATGGTACGGAGATTGATAATGAAATAATCGCTTGTATATACTGTGGTTTCTGTCGGCTTGGATGCCCTACCTTCAGTGTAACACACAGGGAATCAAGAAACGCCAGGGGGCGGAATGTTCTTGCCTTTAACTTCTTGAACGGGACGATAGACCTGTCAGCCGATTTAGCAGAGGCCTTCTATAGCTGCACTACCTGTCAGGCGTGCACCTATTTCTGTCCTGCCCAGATTAAAGTGGATGAGATTGTAGAAGGGATTCGCAAGAAACTATATAAGGCAGGATATACTCCTGAACCGGTACTTGGTGTGAGAGATAATATATCCAAGACAGGGAATGTTTATGCAAGCGCAAAAGAGGGCAGGATCGATATTTATCCTCCCGCACTCAAGGAAAAGATTCACAATGGGCAGGTTAAGTCCAAGGCTGATACACTCCTGTTCATGGGGTGTGTTCCCAGCTATCTCGACATGAAGATGGTACCCAGTTTTTTAAACGCACTGGATGCCGCTAATGTTGATTACACGACTCTGGCGGCTGAAGAGGGCTGTTGTGGCTTCCCTTTGTTTCTTATGGGTTCAGATGAATTTGAACCTCATGCCGAAAAAGTAATTGAAAGGATAAAGGCCACAGGAGCACATGAACTCCTGACTCCCTGCGCGGGATGTTACAAGACATTTAAGAAGCTTTATCCTGATATTGGGGACTTTGAATTGGAAGTATTGCACTCAGTTCATTACCTCGATAAACTAATCAAGGACGGGAAGATAAAATTCAAAGAGGGTTTTGGGAAAAAGGTGACCTATCATGATCCCTGTGATCTTGGAAGGACCTTTAAAATCTTTGAGGAGCCAAGGAATATCCTGCAATCGATTCCGGGGCTTCAATATGTGGAGATGGCAAGGAACAGACTCCAGGCCCGTTGCTGTGGTGGAGGAGGCGGTGTGGTTGCAAACAATCCGGAGATGTCTGTGGAAATAGCTACGGAAAGGGTACGGGATGCACTTGATGTAGGTGCGGAAATTATTGTTTCGGGCTGTGCCGCGTGCAAGGATAACTTGAGAAAAGGTGCCCGGGCCATACCAAAAGAGGAGCGGGGGAAGATAAAGATCATGGATATCACGGAGATTGTAGCCAGGAATATGGAGTAGGTGGGTTGTTGGGTTATTGGGTTCGTTGGGTTAGGGCTTGACAATAAATAACCTGAACAAATATCTTGACAAATGGTAAGAGACAGTATATTCTATGATGCATGAATGACGATGCTTTAAAAGACAAGTTGAAGAAAGTGCTGCCTTATCTAAATGAAAAGCAGCAGAGAATATTTGCAGCAACTGAAGCCATGTCTTTGGGCTATGGTGGGATATCAAAAGTTGCGAGACTGACGGGATTTTCTAGAACCACGATTCACAAAGGTATTCAAGATGCAAAGATTAAGGATTATGAGGCACTGGAGAAGATACGATTACCGGGAGGTGGTCGAAAAAGCACCCACTTTCGAAATAAAAAGGTACGAAAAGCAGTTGATAATTTAGTTGAAGATTCAACAAGGGGGGATCCCATGTCTCCATTGAAATGGACGTCAAAGAGTATCAGACACATTGCAGAAGTTCTTTCAAAAAAAGGCATAGAGGTTTCTCGTGAAAGCGTCAGAGCAATCCTCAAAGACTTAGGTTATAGTCTTCGTGCAAACGATAAATCGCTGGAAGATTCCCACCCTGATAGAGATGAACAATTCCGATACATAAGCAAGAGAGTTAATAGTTTGTTGAGGCGAGGTCTTCCTGTCATTTCAGTAGATACTAAGAAGAAAGAACTTATAGGAAAGTTCGCAAACAAAGGAACGGAATGGAGGAAGAAAGACAATCCGAGGAAAGTCAAGGGTCACGATTTTCACGACGAAGATCAAGAGATCGGAATTCCCTATGGCATATACGACCAGGG
>Ga0233411_10000685_pt1 | contig 10067 bp, 9 predicted proteins | sample Na_anoxic_2_MG_FD_179799 | JGI IMG/M metagenome (GOLD analysis project Ga0233411, IMG submission 179799) | Seawater microbial communities from Saanich Inlet, British Columbia, Canada - Na_anoxic_2_MG | ecosystem: Environmental > Aquatic > Marine > Inlet | place: Canada: British Columbia...
ATTTGAATGCATTATTTATGAAAAAGAAGAAGGGATTGCCACAATAAAACTGAACAGACCCAAGGTCTTGAACGCCATGAATAAACAGCTATGGCTCGATTTTCAGGAGGCTCTGGAGGATGTCAAGCGTGATGAGAAGATAAAAGTCCTGATAATTACAGGAGAAGGAAGGGCCTTTTCCACCGGTGCGGACCTAAAGGACTCAAAGGATAGAAGCATAGAAGACTATCGGGACTACCTCGTTGAATTACAGGAGACATCAAGAAAGATTATCCGGTTTGAGAAACCGATAATAGCTGCCATTAATGGTTATGCGTTAGGATCAGGATATGAATTAAGCCTTGCCTGTGATATTAGGATAGCAGCTGAAAACGCAAAGATCGGATCCCCCGAAGCGAGAGTTACCTCTTCGGTAACCGGGGGAGCGATGAGACTGGTGCAGGATTTGATAGGCCCTGGAAAGGCCAGGGAACTCCTTTTCACAACGGAATATATAGACGGAAAAGAGGCTGAAAGAATAGGTCTGGTCAATAAAGCTGTCCCTCTTGATCAACTTATGGATACGGCCAGGGAAATGGCAGGAAAAATTGCGGAAAATTCTTCTTTTTCCATTAAGATAATTAAAAAGGGCCTCAATATGGCAAGAGGTGAAGTCAGTCTTGAAGCATTAATGGACTATGAAGTTGAGGGATGTCTTGCCTGTGTTTTCACAAAAGAGAGGCAGGATTCCTTAAAAGAGTTCGAGGAGAGAAAGGGCTAACGGAACTGAGATTGAGAAAGATCGCGTCTCGTCAACTGTTCTCTTATATGCCTGCCTTCTGTCTTCATTTGCCTGTTGCCTGTCTCTTCCCATTAAGTCACTGTTATTCAATTCATCCCCGCGTTAACCCTCCACTTCCCCCGCACCATGTGCGGGGATCTTCAAAATATAGGAAGATATTACTCCGGCAATTAAATACCTCAATATTGTCATTCCGGCGAAAGCCGGAATCCAGGTGGGTACTGGATGCCGGATCAAGTCCGGCATGACGGAGTTAGACTATTTAGTTGCCAGGTTAATAATTCATTTATAATTATTAATTAATAATACAATATATAGTGTTATAATGCTATAACAAGCACTATATATATTTTAATTATATAATATTTAGTTAATTTATTATAAATTATTGGACAAATATAATTATTTGTAATATTTAGTACTTTGAAAAACCCTGTTTTGATCAGGCTATAAAATCTTGTTCAAGCATTGGAGGTAAAATTGAAAAAAAATGCCATAAAAGAAACCAGAGAAGAAATCCTTATGAGTAAAGCTGAATTAGCGAGAAAGGCGGGGCTTTCACCCTTGACGATTGACAGGATTGAGAGAGGTGAAAATTGTCGAATGGAGACAAAGAGAAAAGTTATTCTGGCATTGGGGTTTAGTGTCTCGGATAAAAAAAAGCTCTTCCCCGAGGGTTAAAGATCCAACCATGTCTATTTATAAAAAGAATAAATTAGTTGGGCTGGATATTGGATCGCATTCCATTAAGCTGGTGGAGATTGATCACCACAGGAAGGGCATGAGATTAAAAAATATCGGGCTGATCAACCTTCCCCAAGATGCAATTGTCGAGGGCTCTATCAAAGAAAAAAAGATCGTTTCTTCGGCGATTAAGAATCTTTTCATGAATTTAAATGTAAAAAATAAAAATATTGCAATATCCATATCCGGATTTTCCGTGATTACAAAGAAAATCGTATTGAAGGACATATATGATTCCGAAATCGAAGACACGGTAAGAGATGAGGCGGAACAGTATATCCCCTTTGACATCAACGAAGTGAATATAGATTTTGACTTGTTGCCGGATATGGACAATTTGGAAGGAATTGCAGGCAATAAAAATGAGATTGAAGATTCAAGCAGGATCGAAGTTATGCTGGTGGCAGCCAAGAAAGATATTATTAATGAATATGTCAGCCTTCTTAGGGATACAGGCCTCAATCCGGGAGTTCTTGATGTAGACGCATTTGCACTGCAAAATGCATTTGAGATAAGCACTGAGGAGCTGGACGGCTGCTGTGCTCTCGTGAATGTAGGTGCCGATGAACTTGGGATAAATGTTGTTAAAAACGGTACATCTTTATTTATCAGGGATTCATCCTTCGGGGGTTCCCAGATCACTGCCGAGATTATGTCAAAATTTAACGTAGATTTTGAAGAAGCAGAAAAAATAAAATTGAAGGGCATAAATGTAGACAAACAAAAAGAGAGCTTAGATGAGCAATTTACGTCGGTAATTTCTGGCTGGGTAAAAGAAATAAAGCGTGCTCTGGATTTTGTGGCTAGCACTTATCCCGATGAAATCATAGGAAATATAATTGTTTGTGGGGGTTCGTGCAGAGTCCCGGGGTTTCAAGAGTATTTGGAATTGGAGACAAGCATACAAGTGGAAGAGCTCAACCCTTTTAGAGGTCTCATCATTGACGAGAGCAAATTTGATGTCAAGTACCTGAAACATATTGCTCCACAAAGTGGCGTTGCCGTTGGCCTGGCCTTGAGAAGAGTTGGTGACAAATGATAAGAATCAATCTCCTTCCATTCAGGGATGAAAGAAGAAAGGAAAATATAAGGAAGCATATCAGCATATATTTTCTGTCAGTGACTCTACTTGTTGCAGTAATGGTGTATTTTTTCTTACACTTCAACAATAAGCTGAAAATACTGGAGGCTGATAAAGCAGAGAAAACAAAAGAAATGATAAGTTACACTGAAACTAATAAGAAGATACGGGAACTTGATAATAAGATTAAGGATATTCGTATTAAAGTAGCGGTAATTGAAGAACTTGAAAGGAATAAGGTAGGGCCGGTCCGTTTACTTGACGAAATTTCCAGGGCAGTTCCAAAGAACAAACTATGGTTGAGATCTCTTGAAGAAAAGGGAGGCATCCTGGCTTTGACAGGAGCAGCACTGGACAATGACACTGTGGCTCTTTTTATGACAAACCTGAAAAACTCACAGTATATAATTTCAGTGGATCTTCAGAGCACAAAATTAAGAAATGTGCCAGAATATAAAGTGGATGTCACTGATTTTGCTTTAACCTGTAAGTCATATTACTATAAAAAACCTCCAAAGGAAGAGGTCGAAAAAGGCAAGAATAATACCAGCTAAGGGGAGTGCGTGAGAAGCAATGTTAGAGGGTTCTTTTCAAAAAATAGTTGAAGATATACCAATGAATCGCAGGCTTTTGATTTTTGTCGGGACCCTGCTGGTATTGGGGGGACTTTTCATGTGGTTTGTATATATTCCAAATACAGGGAAGGTATCCCGGATTGAAACGGAGATTGCAGGTCTTGAACAGGGAATAAAGCGTGCATTTTCAAAGGCAAAAAATTTACAGACGTATAAAACGGAACAGATACAGCTCGATGCCCGGTTCCGTAAGGTACTTAAGTTGCTGCCCAACGAAAGAGAGATACCAAGGTTTTTGAGAAGTATCACACATCTTGAGAGAGATTCCAACATTGAATTCCTCCTTTTCATACCAAAGGAGGAGAGAACCAGAGGATTCTTTATAGAAATTCCCGTATCCATGGAAATCAAAGGTAATTATCATGATATTGCCCTTTTCTTCGATAAGGTGGGCCGAATGGATCGAATTGTAAATATATCAGACATTTCCATGAGGCCGATTAGCGAATACTCAACCAGACTGATCACAAGATGTGAAGCTGTTACGTTCAGGTTTAGAGAGAAATCTGATGAGAAATCTGAAAAAATCAAAAAAAACGAATAAGAAAACAAGAAGATATACAAATATCGCTGTGTTTTTGTCGCTGATTTATATGCTTTTTTGTTTCATGGGAGCATCTGGTGCTTTGAAAGAGATATATAAAGTACCAAAAGTGAAAAAAGTGGACTTTAAAGATAAAACCCATGATACTCTTACAGGGTCGAAGAATAATTTAGAGAAAGGCTATGTATATAATCTGGTCGGCAGGACTGATCCATTTAAGTCTTTTCTCACCAATAGCGCAGTCGTAAGTCAAAAAAAAGCGAATAAAAAACCGAAAACCTATCTTGAAACACTGGAACTTTCTCAACTGGATTTGACTGCCGTCATTATCAGCCAAAAAGGCAATTGGGCCATGGTTCGTGATCCGAAGGGGGTCGGATATATAATAAGAAAGGGCGTCCCCATTGGTATAAATGGAGGCGTTGTATATCAGATATTGGAGGGAGTAGTAATAGTACGCGAAAAGCATATAGACGTAAATGGTAGAGTAAAATATAAAAAAATATCAAAGAAGCTGCCTTTATAAAATTGAAGGCCTACTTCGGAGAAGCATTAGGTGATACGAAAAAGCGTGAACAAAAAATATCTGTTATTCTCACGAATATGTTTGGCAGTAGCAGCCTTGATCCTGATTGGCTGTACAACAAGCACTGTAACTCAACGGTCTTCCGAAAAGACGGAATTCGTCAATATCGAGGCCATAAATATCCGAAGCTCCGGGGATCGGATGACAATTGTTGATATTGTTAATACAAAATTCACTAAATATACGGTCTCAATGTTGATTGATCCGCCCAGGGTGATCCTTGATATTCGAAGTATCCCCGGGAGCAGCCTTCCACAAAGTATTTCTGTAAATGATGAGAATGTGAATGACATACGGATGGAAAAGGATAAGACCCGGAGCATGGTTACTAAAGTGGTCGTCGGCCTGAAAAGGCTGGTTGATTATAAGGTCGTTGAGACTGATAATATTATCAGTCTAACACTTATACCCAAACCCGACGTAACCGAGACAGCCGGGCAAAAACCGGATATTGCAAATAAGATATTAGGTTTTGGCTTTACTGTACTGGAACAAGGAAAATCCCGCCTTACTGTTACAACGCAAAAAAAGCCTCGTTTTGATCTAAAACGAAAAGACGTAAAGACAATTGTATTGACTATTGAAAATGTGACAATTACTCCGCTGCTTCAGAGTCAGATTGACACATCTAAATTCGGAGGAGCAGTGGACGGGGTAGAATCATCCTTTTCTTCTGCCGACAACCGGTGTTCCCTCTTTATATCATTGAAAGAAATAGCGCCTTTTCATGTGAATCATACAGATAGTGATATTCACATAGATTTTGCCCCAAGACCCATCAAGGCCCAGAAAAAGAAAGTCCCTCCGTTAAAACCTGTGAAGGGCCGGAAACCTTCTCTGAAAGTTAATGTCGCAGATAAAACGACCGTAACTAATGAAAATGCATGGATATCCTCTCTTGAAGATAAGAAATATAAAGGCACTCCAATGACTATGGATTTTGTAAATGCAGATGTTACGAATATCCTGAGGTTGATCGGAGAGATAAGCAATCTAAATATTGTCTGGGGTCCGGAGGTCAAAGGGAAAATTTCAATGCGATTGAAGAATGTCCCCTGGGACCATGCCCTTGATTTGGTGATGGACAATAATGATTTGGTTATGAGGCCAAAAGGTAATGTCATTTGGGTTACGACGAGAGAAAGATTTGCAAAAATTGAGGAGGAGATCGGGGCTCAAAGAAAAAGGAAACTCGAAGAGCAGAAGGAGGTTAAGGACTTAGAGCCAATGATTACGGAATATTTCCCGCTCGACTTTGCAAGTGCCGAAGACTGTAAAAACCATATTGTCTTGAGCGAACGGGGCAATGTAAGCGTGGACACACGCACAAACACAATTATCATGAAAGATATTGCCTCCAACATTGAAGAATCAAGAAAGATAATTGCCCGATTTGATGCTCCTGTAAAACAGATCATGATTGAGGCCAGGATCGTTGATGCGGAAACTTCATTTAGTCGTGATTTAGGTGTTCAGTGGGCTTCTCTCGAAACTGATCCGGAAACGGGGAAACCTCTGCGGCCGGGTTTTGAGGCACAAAGACGTAATACTCGTTCAGCGCCCTGGGAAGGAAAACCCCTGTGGAAACCATATAAAGTGGAAGACCCGGAAGCTGCTGACAACTTTCCCCCAATAGGTGGTGCAGAAAGGTATGGAGGCAGTTTCAGTTCAAATGCTCCGGAAGACTGGAATGCCAATATTGGTTTTAATCTTGTCAAGCTGACTGGAGGTGCATTAGGGGCGTTTGGTCTTGATGCTTCCCTGGCTCTTGCGGAGAGCGAAGGGAAGGTGAAAATTATTTCTGCACCAAAGGTAATAGCGAGTAACGGCGAGAAGGCCGTTATCAGCAGGGGTGACATTGTCTACAAGGAAATCGTAACTACAGAAACGGTGGATGTTAAAGAGTTGCCTGCAACTTTATCGTTAACCGTAACTCCTACCGTCAGTTTCAATGATTATGTCACAATGAAGATCGATGTAACAGATGATAAAGTATATACGGATTTGAGTGGAAAAACGGAAAAAGGCATTGAGACGACTTTGATGATCAAGAGCGGAGAAACAGTTGTTATCGGCGGCATATTTAAAGAGGATAGATCCGAGGGCGAAACAGGATTTCCATGGTTAAGAGACATCCCGATTTTAGGATGGTTATTTAAGGCCCGGAAAAAGAACGTTGAAAAAAGCGAGTTGTTGATATTCATTACGCCCACAGTTATCAAAACACATAGATAGAGACCCTTGCAAAATGCCCCTTTTGGCCAATCTCGGCGTCAGACTCAAATTTCAATCCTCGAAATATTCCATATATTCCTGTGGTTGAAATTTTCGCCTTCCTTGATCTTGTCCAAAATCGAACATTTTTCAAAGGTCTCAAAGAGTGCCGGAATTAATATGTTGAAATCAAAAGCAATCTTCTTTTTTATTTGTCTTTTGGCAATCTGTATGGGTTGTGCGGGGAATAAAGACCTGGTGATAAAGAAAAAGGCCAGAGCAAAGGCAGACCTGGGGCTTATATATATTCAGCATGGTAATCTAAGGGCAGGGTTGAAAAAACTCATTGAGGCAGAAAAATTGGACCCTGAAAATGCCGACATACAGCATGAGCTTGCACTGGCAAATAAAGACCTTGGTATACATGGAAAGGCCCTCGTCCACTTCAAAAAGGCATTAGTGCTGAGGAAGGAGTTTCCAGATGCCCAAAACAACATGGGCACCCTTTATCTTTTGACTCGGGAATGGGATTTGGCTATAGAGTGTTTTAAAAAGGCGATTGGAAATGTGACATACGGCACACCGCATTTTGCTTATAATAATCTGGGACTTGCTTACTATAATAAAGGAGCATATCAAAAGTCGATAAACAGCTATCAAAAGGCATTAGAAATATCACCATCGTACAGTATCTGTTATTGTAATTTAGGCCTTGTCTATGAAACCATAAATAGATGGGAAAAGGCCATTTATGCCTATAAAAAGGCAATATCTTATTATCCGGAGTACCCGGCCGCCCATCTAAGTTTGGGAAAATGCCTTTTGAGGATCGGTAAAAAGAACGAAGCAGCAAAAGAACTAAGGCGAACTATTGAGCTTGACCCTGAAGGGCCTTTTGGAAATGAAGCCAGGAGTCTGTCCGGAGGTTAAGAGCAAAATGATATATTAACCTGGCAATTAGATAGTCTAACTCCGTCATGCCGGACTTGATCCGGCATCCAGTACCCACCTGGATTCCGGCTTTCGCCGGAATGACAATATTGAGGTATTTAATTGCCGGAGTAATATTAAAGAGGTTTTTAACAAAAACATCAATCTTAAGTAAAGGTGCTGACTGCGATATGAAAACCGGATATCTCCGAAATGGGGTTACTTCTCTTTGTTTAATCCTGATTTTACCATTCCTTATCTCTTGTGGAGGGGGAGTAGAAGAAGGGCTCGGCGGATCGATTACACTCACTGCCGATCCCACAAGCATCCCGGCAGATGGGCTTAGTTCATTGACAATAACTGCAACAGTGCTTGATAGTTCCGGCAGTCCGGTCAATGACGGGACCACTGTAACATTTACCACAGACCTTGGCGGGTTTTCGAGAAGTTTTTCGAAAAGTTCGAGCATCTCTGTGTCAACATCAGGTGGTACTGGTGTTGTAATAGTATCTTTGATTGCAGGTACCACACCAGGCATCGCCACTGTAACGGCTGACGCTAACAGTATTACTCAGACAATCAAGGTGCCTTTTGATATTGTTTCGAGCGGCGAGACCGCTTCGATAACGCTCAATCCCGACCCGACCTGTATTCCGCCCGATGGGTTCAGTTCCTCGACAATAACAGCAACGTTACATAATAGCTCCGGTAGCCCGGTCTCCTTTGGAACCTATGTATCATTTACAACAACATTCGGCAGTTTTCCTGGAGGCACAAGCGATTCCGGTTGGACGTCTAACGATTCCGGCATAGTCACGGTATCTTTGATTGCAGGTACCACACCGGGCACAGCCACTGTGAGGGCTATGTCCAATAATGTTACTCAGGCAGTTAGTGTTACTTTCAGTGATAATTGCGAATGAACAAAAGGTTAGTCTCGATTGCAGATTTCAGGGTTTGGTCAAAAATTTCTCAATATCCGCCAAATAATCTATATAATAATCAGTTTTTAGATCCCTGTTTCTGTAAGAGATAAAATGGACGTCTGCTGCCCTGGCAGTTTCATAATCAATAGAGGAATCGCCAATATAGAAGGCTTCATCCGGGCGGATATCGAAAAAGTTAAGTATTTTAAATAGAGGTTCTGGGTGTGGTTTGGGGTTTTTTACATCAAGTGAAGAGACTACAATATCAAAGTATTCTTTGATGCCGTTCCGTTCAAGAACATTATCTATGGTATTGCTCCTGTTTGTGGCTATGGCCAGGCCAAATCCGGGCTTCAGGTCCTCAAGCAGTTTTTTTAACCCCGGCTCAATAACCATATCTTTTATGAAAGGGGCATAATCCACCTTTACTCTGTACTCCTGGGCCTGGTCAGTGTAACGGGTCCCGCGGAAGATGCGTTTAACGGATTCATAGGCCGTATGCATATGGACAAATGCCGCATCCTTTTTATTCATTGGGGGGAGACTGAAATGCGATAGGATATGGTTGTAGAAATTAGTATTGGCCTGACGGGAATCAAACATGACACCGTCACAATCAAAAATTACTGCTGATATGTTATTGACAAGGTTCATTTATTACTCCGGCAATTAAATACCTCAATATTGTCATTCCGGCGAAAGCCGGAATCCAGGAGGGTACTGGATGCCGGATCAAGTCCGGCATGACGGAGTTAGACTATCTAATTGCCAGGTTAATATATAAGTAGTTCATATGTAGATAAAAAACTAAATGATTACAAGAATCTAACTAAGCACTCAAACAATTGTTTGTCAATTACAAACATAACCTGAGGTAAAAATAAATATAAGGGACATGAATGGAAATAACAAGTGATTATCTCGTCATTGGCACCGGCATTGCCGGCTTAAGTTTTGCTCTCGAAGCAGCGAAATCAAGTACTGTGGCTATTGTGACAAAGAAGGCCAAAATGGAAGGATCAACCAACTATGCCCAGGGGGGCATTGCCTCTGTATTTGATCCGGAAGACAGCTTTGATTTTCACATAAAAGATACTCTTGAATCAGGAGATGGTCTAAGCAATGAGCATATAGTAAAATTGGTGGTACGTGAAGGGCCGGCAATGATTGAAGAGCTCATAGCAATGGGTGTGAATTTTTCCCGCCAGGCTGAAGATGAAAAAAACCTTGACCTGGGAAAAGAGGCCGGCCATTCCAACCGTCGTATCGTTCACACAAAAGACCTGACAGGAAGGGAAGTGGAACGTATCCTGCTTAAGCGTGCTGAAGAGAATAAGAACATAAAGATATATGAGGATCATATGGCCATTGATCTCATAACCAAATCCAAAATGATAAAGCGGGGCATTATAACGAGTGAGACAAGAGAGACCTGCTGGGGAGCATATGTTCTTGATGTGAAACAATCCGGAGTTCTTACCTTTTTAGCCAGGACTACAATATTGGCAACCGGTGGAGCCGGGAAGGTATATCTTTATACAAGTAACCCTGATATCGCTACGGGGGACGGGGTAACGATCGGTTACCGGGCCGGTGTAAAAACCGCCAATATGGAATTTATGCAGT
>Ga0233411_10000693_pt1 | contig 10013 bp, 14 predicted proteins | sample Na_anoxic_2_MG_FD_179799 | JGI IMG/M metagenome (GOLD analysis project Ga0233411, IMG submission 179799) | Seawater microbial communities from Saanich Inlet, British Columbia, Canada - Na_anoxic_2_MG | ecosystem: Environmental > Aquatic > Marine > Inlet | place: Canada: British Columbia...
GGCGCAGCAGGCAAGTACAGCAATGCAGCCTGTATGGGCTAGGGGTTTTCAGCTTACAGCTATGATCGCATCTATCATGGCCTGTGAGTCGGCTATGATCACCGCTAAGGACTTAATGTATGCTTTCTCATTGGTGAAGCAGGATATAAACACCAAAACCGGTATGTGCTTACAGTCAATTGGTGATAATAAAGAGGCTACAGATACAGAACGAGGTGGGGCGCTTGCTGCCAGGTTGATCAACATTTGCGATATAAAAAACGGCCTGCCGCCAAGTAAAATAAAAGAGAAAACAAAAAAATACAGTGAAGCTGATGTAAAAACAATGCTCGATGATCTTGTTTCTAAAGGGAATATTGAACGCACAGAAAGTGAATGGAGTGGGCGCAAGAGTATAAAGTTTAAAACTGTTAAAAATAATTTTATTTAGTTGTTGACTAACTGAAGCAACGAGTATAATCTTACTACCAAGTTACACAAACCGAGGAAAATAAAATGAGTTTATTTGACCAACTAAAAAAACCGGAACAAGAGCCAGTAATCGCTCTTATCGCCGGGGAACAAGGGCTAGGCAAAACAACACTGGCTGCAATGTTACCTAAGCCAGTTATGATCCGAGCTGAGGACGGAACAAGCTCAATTGAAGGAATGGACGTTGCATTGTTCCCAGTAGCCAACAAGCTACAGGACGTTAAAGATCAGATTAAAATGCTAGGCACTGAGGAGCACGATTTTAAAACGCTTGTGATTGACTCAACAACCGCTTATGACTCTTTAATTGTTAGCGACATACAGAAGCGCAACAAAACAGCTAACTTATCGGCGTGTGACGGTGGCTTTGGCGGAGGCTTTCACACAGTAAGAGCAGAGCATGAGAATTTATTTAATCTTTGCAAAAAATTACGCGCAGTAAAAAAAATGAACATTGTGTTTATTGCTCATACCGAAACTGAGACACTAAACCCACCAGATAGCGAAGAATACAGCCGCTATACGATACAGTTAACCAAAAGTAAGCAGGTTGATTGTTCAAAGGTTTACACAAACAACTGTGATTTAGTCGCATTTATAAAGCTAAACCGCATCGTTATGGACGGACGAGCACAAACAACCGGGGATCGTGTTATCACATGCCACCCGACAGCGTCACACGTATCTAAAAACCGATACGGAATAGAGACAGATTTACCATTTGAACTGGGCGTAAACCCTTTCAATGGCGTTATTAAACAGTTAACTACAACAACAACCACATCAACAACAACTAAAGAAGGTAAATAATATGGGATTTTTTGATCAATTTTCACAAGACGGTAAAACAGTAGACGGTTCTGAAGAAAACACAACGGTAGTAACAAGTAACATTCTACCAGGTGGCACACGCGCAGTTTCTATCATCGAAGAAGTAAAATGGGACGAATACGAAGGCGCTAAAAAAGTAAAAGTGCGCTGGAAACTTGCTGATACTGACTTAAAAGGTCGTGTAGTGTTCCAAAATATCGACATTTACGCGAAAAACTTTAACACTGGCGAGCCTGATCCGAAAAAAGCTTTCCGTGCAGCTAACGTGCTAAAACGCTTATTTATGCTAACAGGTGCACCGGTTCCAGATGCAGAGCCAACTAATGCAGATTTTGCACAAATGGTTGGTAAAATGGCAGGTATTGCAATCGAGTTGTGGGAAATGAACGACAGATCAGGTAACTGGGTTTCTGAGATTCAACCGGCGAAAGGCTTTGAAAGCAAAGTGGGCACTGAAATGCCTAGCGAGCAAACAACCGCACCGGCAGCAACTAAACAGCCAGACTTAAATACTAATGATGACTGGTAAGCACTAAGTAATAAATAAAACAAACCCCACTACCAGGTGGGGTTTAATTCAAGGATTCCTACCATGCAAAAAATAGAAATAGCCTCCGCTATAGACGAACAATACGCGCAATCGACCCCAAATTCAACACGTAGTCATATTGGCATAAGTCAGATCGGCAAGAAATGCCAGCGTGCGCTATGGTATTCATTCAATAAATGCACCACACAATCATTTGAAGGGCGTATGCTTCGCCTGTTTCAATTCGGTCACGACATAGAGCCGCAATTAGCTAAGCTGTTAGAAAGCGTGGGTTTCCGTGTATATCTTAACAATCCAATTAACGGCGAACAATACCACGTTCAAGATCCAGATAATTACTTTTTCAGCGGATCACTTGATGCTGTAGCCGTATCTCCTGCCGATGTTGAATTTGAAGGAGTAAAGCCAAGCACTCCATATATCGTTGACTTTAAAACATCTAACCAAAACTCATTTAATCGAATGGTTAAATATGGCCTTGAGTTTACGCGCGTTGAGTATTACAACCAGTTGCAATGCTACATGGGATTTAGTGAGCAGCTAGGCAAGAAAAAAGTCACTGATGCAATGATATTTGTGATCAACAAAAACAACCATGAAATCTATACAGAAACTATTGTTTTTGATGATGCTGTTTTCCAATCAATGCGCGAAAAAGCAAAGTTCATTGTTGAAAGCGAAAAGCCGCCATATCGTATAAATGAAGATAAAGATAGTTTTGATTGCCGTTTATGCGAGCATAAAGACATTTGTCATAATAAATTTTTAGCTGAAATATCTTGCCGCAATTGTGGGTTTCATAAAAAAAGCCTTGCGCATGGTGAAAAGTGTGAAAAAGGCTTTGGCGATAAGCCTTGTTCTAACCACGTTTACAACCCGTTTATTTTTGATGGTGATTTTATCCCGGTTAAATTCCATGAGCAGCATGACGCGATGGAGTTTGATTGCTTTATTAATGGGCCGCATAAAGCAAAGGGAGCCATTAAAATAAAAGATAAGCCAGTGCTTACAAGCAAGGAGCTTTATGATTTGCATTTAGACGGCGGGGATGAGGAAACTATAAAAGAGATCCTAAGCCTAACCGAAACTTATGACGCATCTTTTAAGGTTGAATATAAATGATTAATTTAAAACAAAAACAAAGTGATGCGCTTGAGCTAATGAAAAGCGGTAAAAATGTATTCCTAACTGGTAAGGCTGGGACGGGTAAATCCTACATTACAAACATGTTCACAGAATGGGCCTAGGCTAACGACAAAAAGATCCTGATCTGCGCGCCTACTGGGATCGCCGCTTTGAACATTGGCGGATCTACTGTGCATCGTGTTTTTAAGCTGCCTATTGATTATGTGAGCAGCAGCACGCACTTAGGAACCGGCGAAGAGACAACAAACATTTTAAAAGCTGCGGATATTGTTTTAATAGATGAGGTGTCAATGTTACGAGCTGATACATTTTCCCACGTTGAGTATAAGATGCGTGAATCAATGCTAAGTGGATCATCATTTGGCGGAAAGCAGGTTATTGTGATCGGTGACTTTTTTCAGTTAAGCCCTGTAGTGAAACGTGATGAGCAAAGCGCTATCCGCAGAGACTATGGCGGACAATATGCTTTTGAATCTCACGCATGGAAAGAGGCTCGGTTTTCATTGGTTGAGCTTGACGAAGTGGTGCGACAAGACGATCTCAAGTTTGTTGACGCGCTGAACTCAATAAGAGAGCGTAACGCATATAGCACAAGCGCACTGGCATATATCAATCAAAACACAATTAAAAACGGTGGTGAACCTGTTACTTTATGTTTTACTAATAAGGTGGCCGAGCAAGTTAATAATGCAAAATTAAAAGAGCTTGACGAAACGCCACAAGATTTTTACGCAGTTACTACAGGCAAAGTGGCCAACGGTGATAAAAGTGTGCCTGATCTTTTAACTCTTAAAGTCGGCGCTAAGATTATATTTTGCGTTAATGATAAAGACGGTGATTATGTAAACGGCACGACAGGCTATATAACAAGTTTAAACCCTGTTGTTGTAGATAATAAAATAGAAGTAGAGCGCTTTAAGTGGGAAATAAAAGAGCCAGTTAAAAACGAGCAGACCGGGCGCATTGAGCATGATGTGATCGGAACTTATGAGCAGCTACCTATAAAATTAGCTTGGGCAATTACCGTGCACAAGTCGCAGGGTAGCACCATAAAGGATCGCGTACATCTAAAATTAGACGGTTCATTTAGACCACACGGCGCGTTATATGTTGCGCTGTCCCGTTGCACTGATATTGCCAATCTATCCTTAGAGCGTGATTTAGGCACTTATGATCTCCAGGTAGATGAAAAGGTGCGCACTGCTTTACTGTCAATGAGTAGCGGAAAAACAAGCATAGAAATCCAAGCTTATTCAATAAAATTATTTAACCTACTAAATGATGTTGTAGATAAAAACCCAAGCGAGGAGCAACTTCAGCAGATGATAAACAGGCTAGAAATATGGAATAAAAAGCTTAGTTGATACAACTTGTTATTGTAACGAATAACCGTTACAATACTCTAAACAAAGGAGCCAATTATGGCTATTGAAAAAAAGAAATGTGAATTTTGCGGAGAGTTATTTTATGGAACAGCCAAAGCGAAAGTGTGTAGTGGAAAGTGCCGAGTTGCAAAGCATAGAGCTAATAACAAGAGAAGAAGCGAAATCTTATAAACGTACTATCTGCAAGCAAAGATAATAAACAGGAGAAATAAAATGATTAAAGCGACACAGCTAAAAGAGTGGGATCAAGCAGGCATGCCAAGCTTTAAGCAGGAAAAGCAATTACCATTTAAAATGAAAAAAGTTACATTTATAGATGGTACATACATTTTCGCTAGATTTGAAAGCAAGGAAGATTATGACCTTTATTTATTTAGATGCCATAAGTTTAATTTCTCAGAAATAACATCTACAAGGGAACTTTTTGTAGAAGTTACACAACAAAAAATAACGACAAAAACAAAATCTATCTGGTTTCCTTTTAAATCGCATTGGGGAGGCGTTAAATATAAATACATAGGAGACAAGCAGCAAACGAGATACCCGATATATATAGTGTCGAAAGGAAGAGCAAAAAACGGGCTTACTACAAAATCACTTGATAAAATGGGAGCTGATCACTATATAGTTTGCGAAAAGCAAGAAGAAAACGAATACAAGGAAAGAACAAGCGCGAAAATACTAGTCCTTCCAGCTTCGTACTTGAATGGTTATGACACATGCGATGATTTAGGCGACTCAAAAAGCAAAGGCCCAGGAGCGGCGCGTAACTTTTGCATTGATCACTCTTTAAAAAATGGGTTTAAACGACATTGGGTGATGGATGATAACCTAGACGCTTTTCATTATCTGACAAACAATGAAAAGTACGAGGTTGAAACAACAGCAACACTAAGAGCTGCTGAAGACTTTACAGACCGATATTCAAACGTGCCAGTTTCAGGGCTTAATTATTACTCATTCTGCAAAAAAACAGATAAAGTTCCGCCATTTATCACAAATACAAGAATATATTCATGCTTGCTAATTGAAAATAACAGCGGCTATAGATGGCGAGGTAGATACAACGAAGACACAGACTTGTCTTTGCGAGTTTTAAAAGATGGGCTTTGTACAATACAATTTAACGCGTTTTTGTGCGGAAAGGTTACAACGCAAAGGATGCGCGGCGGCAATTCAAAAGAATTTTATGATGCAGATGGGACGCTTCCAAAATCGAAAATGATAGAAGATTTACATCCAGACGTTGCAAAAGTAGTGTGGAAATTTAACCGATGGCATCATCAAGTTAATTATAAGAAGTTTAAAAATGAACTTAAAAAATCAACAAATCAAGCAGCAAGTAAAGCATATAACCTTACATTGACTGGTAAAACAAAAGGGTGAAATTATGCTAAAACTCCGCGAGTACCAACAAGAAGCAGTTAATAACACAATTGCGCAGCTCAAAAAATCAGCAGAGCCGTGTTTGATTAATGCCAGTGTCAGCAGTGGGAAGACGTTTATAAATGCAGGCATTATGCAGTGGATAGAGCAAAGCGGTAGAAATTCGCTTTGTTTGTCAATGAACTCTGAACTTATAGAGCAAAATAGTGATTGTTATCATGAATTCTGCAATAAAAATAGTGTGTTCTGTTCAAAGCTAGGTCATAAAAATTACAGGTTGCGTAGCGTATTTGCTACGCCTCAAACATTATGGGCCGCAATAAAAAAAGGCCATCCGATCAGTGAGAAAAACTTTTCTCTTATTTGCATTGATGAATGCCATAATGTATCAGCGAATAATGAAAAAACGACCTATATGCAGATCATAAACCATTACAAGCGCATAAACCCTAACATGCGCATTGTGGGCCTAACCGGTACGCCGTTCCGTGGTAAAGGTGTGCCGATACTTGGCCCTGATGCTTTCTTTAGGCATGAGACAGCAACAATAGATATGAAATGGCTAGTTGAGCATAAGTTCGTTGTCCCTATAATTTACGGAAAGCACAAATCAGATGATTATGATTATTCAGATCTAAAGCTGCAAAGTAACGGGAAATTCAAAGCCAGTGAGCTTGCTGAGGTGTCGGAGGGGAAAGGCAGGCTGACCAGTGAGATAATACAAGAGGTAATTAAAAACTCGCAGGATGAAGGTGGCGTTATTATATTCGCCTCAACAATTGCGCACTGCAAAGAGGTATTGGAATCATTACCCGATGGGATCAGCTGCATGATCACCGGAGAAACGCCAGACAAAGAGCGACAGAAGCTAGTTAAACAGATTAAAAGCGGTGAGATAAAATACACGGTTAACCTTAACGTTTTAACTGTAGGCTTTTCTGCTCCTTATGTCAGTCATGTTGTATTTTTACGCCCCACAGAGAGCGCAGTGCTTTGGATTCAGGCCGTAGGGCGAGCAGTGCGACAGCTAGAAGGAAAAGATCACGCTCTAGTCTCAGACTATGCGGGGAACCTTGATCGACTTGGTGATGTAGACGATCCAATTATTACCGACATGATAAAGAGCCGGGATAAAGATATTGATCTAGATGTGCCTTGTCCTGAGTGCGGAGAGTTAAATAGTGTTTTTGCTAGGCGTTGCACAGGTTCTATTGATGGCATACGCTGCGGTTTTTTCTTTGACTTCAAGCAATGCCCCACTTGTGAGTGCCAAAACGATACAACGGCGCGAAATTGCCGGGATTGCGGCACAGAGCTGATTGATCCAAACAAAAAATTAAACAAAAGCGCATCTCTTCGAATAGGTATCGAGCCGATCACAGTGCCAGTAATGAGCGCAGAATATACCAGGCACAAAAAACGCGGGAAAGTTGACTCCTTGCGGTGCGATTACATGATCGAACTGCCAAACGGCAAAGCAGAGATAATCAGCGAATGGTTTAGCCCTGATAGTGACGGTTATCCTAAGCACATTTTTAAACGCGACTTTGCAGCAAAACACGCGCCCCACATGGTAGATCACTCACTTGATGATGTGATCAGTAACAAACTAGAAATAAATAGCCCGCCAAGCCTTATGATTAATAAGATGGTCGGGAATCGTTATTTAAATATAGTTATGAAGGTTTTTTAATATGAAAATTAGCACAGAAGCAAAATATAAAGTTTATGGTGATCTTAAATTCCGTGGCAAGTGTCCAAGTGAAGATAGTGTTCACGTTGCGTTTATAGCGTGGGTTAGGCACAAATACCCTGATAAAGCGGCGCTTTTACTCCATCCGAAGAATGAAGGAAAACGCACCCCGCAACAGGTGAGCATGGATCGCAAAATGGGGAGTATTACAAAGGGGGCCAGTGATATTATAATCGTTGGTGGTAAAACCTTTGTGTGCGAGCTGAAGCGGCAGGATTGCACAAAATCCCACTGGCAACCAGGGCAAGAGGACTTTTTGAATAGCTCGCATAATGATGGCGCTTTTGCGTGTGTGTGCTTCGGTCTTGATGCAGCAAAAGAGGCTTTTTTAGAGTGGGTAAATTGACCTCATAAATAAATATAGAGAAATTAATAGCTTGACACAGTAATATTTTATAATTAATATTTGTGTAAAGTAATTAAAGGAGTAAAGCCAATGAAAAACACGCAAATAAAAACAGAACAAATAGCGGAAGTTATCGACGCAAAACTTACCGATGAAACTTTAGAAATGACAAATAAAACGCTATGCAAATGGATGGATGACGCAGGTATCTTTATGGATGTTGCGGCAATAAGACACAGGTTAAATATATTCGCAAAGGCCGGGATTTTAGACGTTTTGAGCTATGGAAAGTGCAAGGTATACGGAATCAATAGAGAGCAGTATGGACTATTGCTTAAGTTTGGCATACAGAAAAAAGAGAACAAATACAGAAGGGGGCGCAGGGCTGTAGATGCTCCGGTAAAGCCTAAAAAAATAGTAATAAAAAGAACGCCTTGGGGAAATGGATTAATCGGTAAGCCTGGTACAGTTGAAACCATAGGCGAATTATTTTAAATTAATTTGCAAATAACGTTTACTTTTAAATAACGTTAAGTTATTATTACTAGGCCGAAGCGAAACAGCTTCTTAATTAATCAAACGGGGAATATTATGATAAACGTAAAATGGCAAGATCCTAAAGCGATACCTAAAGTTAACGCCGGAACTGAAGAACAATTCTGGATGGCTGTAGAAGCCAAGCGTGGCGACGAAGTGAAAATATTTACGTTTCTAGCTCAATATCAAAACCGCCCATTTAACAAAGAAAGATGCGACGACGACGATTACCTTGATGATAATGACGCGCTTGTAAATTGCTACGGTGATTACATAAATTCTGTCGGATGGGTTCGTTGTCAATCCCATATAGAGTTTGATAATTATTACACGCAAATAACCTTTAGAGATGATTACAAATTACTTGGGTGGGCTGAATATACGCCCCCTGCATTTACATCTGATAACCAATGATCGGCCCCGCAATTAAATGGCATCTTGAGCTATCAGGGTGCAGTCAGTACAAGTTAGCCGCCAGAATGATGATAGGCAGGTCTGTAGTTAACAAGCTTTGCTCAGACGATGCCAATCCAACTTGGCGAACATTAAACAAAGTGGCCCGCGCTTTAAATATTAGCGTTGCAGATATTGTTAATAGGGCGCAGAAAATTAAGGAGCAGGAAAATGAGCGTTAAAAGCAAAACATTTTATACAGCAATGGTTTTTCATTGCATAGATAAAAGCAGCAATTTTGAACGCGCTTACCAAAATCTTAAATTAGCGGTAAGGATCCCATAAAATGGCAAATGACAAATGGCGCACACCGCCTGAAGTGATCGGATTTATAACTGAAAGATTCGGAAGTATTGAAATTGATTTGTGTTCAAGCGATGAAAACAGAGTTTGCAGTAAAAACATAAACGAGCAAGAAAACTTTCTTGATGATAACCATTTAAATTTCAATATGATTAACAAAGGAGATCTTGCATGGTGCAACCCTCCATATTCAAAACCGTTACCGTTTGTTAAGCAGTGCGTTAAATGGGCTAAGTGCGGTTATGCTGTAACAGGCATATTAAATTTCGATACGTCAACAAAATGGTTTGCTGAGTTAATAAATGCAAATGTTCTAATCATGCCAATTACAGGCGGTAGAATTTCATTTTTAAATGGTGACGGTGTAGCTATTAAAGGAAACAGCAAGCCTCAATTCATATTTTACCTTGCTCCGTTTTTAGCTAAATCTGTTCAAACTGAATACATTAATATTAATGATATTTACCTTGAAGATTATTAAGGACTAAACCATGAGCAAAGGAACGATCTACATATCAGGCCCTATGACCGGGCATAAAAACTTTAACCGAGCAGCGTTTATCGAATGCGGCAGAGCTTTAGAAAGTCGCGGCTATAACGTATTAAACCCGGCCATGCTACCAAACGGGCTAACCGACGCGCAATACATGAGCATCTGTCAGCAGATGGTTATCGCCTCAAAATCCATGTACATGTTGAAAGGTTGGAAACTTAGCAATGGGGCGCTAGCAGAGCACGCGCTAGCTTTTAAATTAGATCTTAATGTCATTTACGAAGCGTAATCAAACTAACTAACAGGAAAATAACATGCAAAACATAATCAATAAAATTCAATCCGGCGAATTGAGCCAA
>Ga0233411_10000708_pt1 | contig 9866 bp, 10 predicted proteins | sample Na_anoxic_2_MG_FD_179799 | JGI IMG/M metagenome (GOLD analysis project Ga0233411, IMG submission 179799) | Seawater microbial communities from Saanich Inlet, British Columbia, Canada - Na_anoxic_2_MG | ecosystem: Environmental > Aquatic > Marine > Inlet | place: Canada: British Columbia...
AGATGTCAGGGCGAATATGATAATGAAATTGGAATATATTAAGAAAAGCCTTGGCTTGGGCGGGGCTTCTGACAGGACAGCTAAGATAGCCCTGGAGATGATGAGGTGAGCAACTATCGCTAGAACTGTTTTGATTGTAGATGATGAAGTCAGCATCCTTCAGTCACTGGAAGGCATCCTTTCGGATGAAGGATTTGAGACTATCTGTGCTGAGAGCGGGGCCGAGGCCCTGAAAAAGATCGAAGAAGGAATGCCCGATCTTGTCATCCTGGATATATGGATGCCCGTTATGGATGGGATCGAGACTCTTGTAAAGATCAAAGAGACCTATCCAAATCTTCAAGTAGTCATAATGTCCGGGCACGGTACAATTGAAACAGCTGTAAAGGCGACTAAGATAGGCGCTTATGATTATATTGAAAAGCCTCTTTCACTCGATAAACTCCTTTTATCGGTCAATAATGCTCTTGATTATTACAAGCTTGAGGAAGAGATAAGTCTTCTCAAGCAGAGACAGAAGGATAAGTACCATATGACCGGTAACAGTGAGGCGATTATCGGAATTAAAGAACAGATCAAAATTGTAGCCCCTACAAATGCCTGGGTTCTTATCTCAGGAGACAACGGGACCGGAAAAGAACTTGTCGCGCATACTATACATCAATTAAGTGAGCGAAGGCAAAAACCAATGGTAGAAGTGAATTGTGCTGCAATTCCTGATGACCTTATTGAGAGCGAACTCTTCGGGCATGAGAAAGGCGCCTTTACAGGGGCATCTACTATGAGGAAAGGGAAATTTGATCTTGCCCATGAAGGAACTCTTTTCTTAGACGAAATTGGAGATATGAGCATAAAGGCTCAATCCAAGACACTGAGGCTGCTTGAGGAACAGAAATTTGAGAGGGTGGGGGGAAGCAAGACAATACATGTGGATGTTCGTGTTTTTGCGGCAACAAATAAGGATCTGGAGATCGAGATTGAAAAAGGGAGATTTAGAGAGGATCTCTACTTTCGACTAAATGTTATTCCTATAGTAGTCCCTCCTTTAAGGGAAAGGATTGAAGATATACCTGAATTATTAAGTGAATTTCAAAAAGAGATTTCGTTAAATACAAATCTGAAATCAAAGGTTTTTTCCAAGGAGTCTATTGAGATACTGAAAAAATACCACTGGCCTGGAAATATCAGAGAATTAAAGAACTTATCTGAAAGATTAACGATTATGGTGCCGGGAAAAGTAATTCAGCCCAAAGATATCCCGCCACCTTTTAACAGGCTATCAGAAGTGAAAGGGAGTTTTGAATCTGCATTAGTGCTTGGCTCGATTAAAGAGGCAAAAGAAGAATTTGAAAAGGCTTTTATAAAAAGCAAGTTGCGGGAGTTCAATGGAAATATTTCACAAACAGCAGAAGCCATAGGCATTGAAAGGAGCAACCTTCATAGAAAGATCAAGGCCTATAATCTTGAAGGGTTTAGATCGTAGTATAATTGCTTTAATCAGCGTAATTTGTCATGGAAAAACTATAGGTTTTGATTTTTTAAAGAAGAGGATTTTACTCTGTTTCAAGAAGAAGAAAAATAGTGGTTAATTATATTCCTGGCAAGTTTCTTGGCTCTTATGCCTAACTTTTTGCCGTGAATACCCAATACGGCAATACATATTCCTTTTGCGCCATTGGGAGGCAGGACATAAGCTGTCAACCAGTCATATTTAAACTGGTCTGTCTCATCGTTAACGGTTCCTGTTTTTGCTCCTAACTCCATGTTTTTGAACGTTTTTTTCCTCTTTAAGCTCCGGAAGTATTTTCTGCATGTGCCATGATCAACAGTATCCTTCATTAAGATTTTTAACTTGGAAGCCGTATTTCTGCTTATGGATCTGGTTAACTTTGCCGGCCTGTTCTTGTAGAGAATCTCGCCGTTTTCCTGTGAAATTCTTTTGACCAGCCACGGTTTCATCATAACACCGTTATTTACAACTGCAGACGATAGCAGGGCCGCGTGAATGGGAGATATGGTTGTTTTTTTGTTAAAGCCGGTAGCGATTTCCGCTAAACCGAAATCGTCATCCGGGACATGAACAAAACTCTCAGCCACTGGCAGATCAAAGGGAATCGGTTGATTAAATAAAAACCTCTCAGCCGAAGCGCTCATGATTTTTTGGCCTAAATTGTATATTCCTAATTTCCCGAAAACAGGGTTAATAGATGAGGCAAAGGCCCTTTTAAAACTGAGCTTGGAGGTGTATTTCCCTTTCTTCTGTTTCAGTTGATGCTTATAAAGCGTATGCTTGCGCCCGTCAAAATAGACCGTCTTCCCGGGTGTGAATCCTGCAAATTCAAAGGCTGCTGCCGCAGAGACAATCTTAAAAAGGCTGGCAGCGGGAAAATCCGCCTTAAGACAGAGATCCTCACCCTTTTGATCTTTATCATAGCTTGCCATTGCAAGGACTCGCCCGTCATCGGGCCTTAACACCACCACAGCGGCTTTCAAGTTCCGTGACTTTTGAAGTAGTTGAACAATGTAGTCTTGAAGGCCTGAATCTAAAGACGATTCTACGATAAGGGGCACGCCGCCCCGTTTCAGGACAAAACGGTCTGACAGGTGAGTCGGGTTCAGGTGTAAGCTCTCAGGATCAATGGAAACAGGCTTCTTCGCCGTACTCCCGGGCAAATGAGTTGCCTGGTGTTCCGTTTTTGAAAGGCTGCCATGTGCTTGACTAATCTGCTCTGAAATCCATGGAACACCAAAAAAGATCATAAAAGGAACTATTAATGCGGATCCCAGAGCAAGGGCCACGAGAGAGTTTTTTCGGAATAGACGTCTCCAGAAAAAATTGGTTTGAAGCTCTTTCCTGTTATCCCGCCAGCCGGAAGAATAGAGGTCTTTTGTACCCATATTTAATAATTTCGTAAAAAGTCACAAAGTCCGGAACCTTGAGTAATACCCGTAAGTGTTAAGAGCATAACATAATTTATAATTCTTAGTGCGCCAAGCTTGGTAGATGCATTAAGAATTTATCTTTTCAAAAGAGAAACTATACCAAAGTGCCGCTTGTGTGTCAAGGAAAAATGACCACAACATATAGGTATAGAAAAGAAATGCTGTTGAGAGGTTTTTCAGGAAAATGGATTAAGGATCTCCCTGATGGCATCCGGTTTCACTATCAACAGTAAGCTGTTTTATCTTTTCCCATATTTCTTCTCTTCCCTGTCTTGTTTTTGCGGAAAATATCGTAGGGGTGGCTGGTAGGATTTCCTCAAATTTGTGTCCGATAGCATTAGCCCTGATTCGTGTCTGCTGACGGGATATCTTGTCTGCCTTGGTGAGTACAAGAATAGACGGTATGTTATAGTGTTTCAGCCAGTTGAGCAGATCAATATCATTAGAAGCAAGGTCTCTTCTTATATCAATTATCACAACGACCATTCTTAAGTTTAATCTGCTGCTGAGATAGGTCTCTACCATATATTGCCAGGACCTTTTGACTTTGATAGGGACCCGGGCAAACCCATAACCGGGCAGATCAACGAAGTATAGTGATTCAGCTACACTAAAAAAGTTGATTGACTGAGTCCTTCCAGGCTTAGAACTTGTCCTGGCAAGACTTTTCCGGTTGATAAGGGCATTGATAAGGGAGGATTTACCCACATTAGACTTGCCTGCAAACGCAACCTCAGGTCTGTCTGAAAGAGGATACTGGGCTTCACGAAAAGCGCTAATAATAAACTCGACATCCATTATAAATACACTATAGTATTAAATAAATCATCGAATTAGATAGAGAACCCATGAGATTGATATCTTGCCTATCCTGTAATCCTGTCAATTATTTGTTGCAAAGGAAAACTTCCAGCCTGTTCATTCCTTCTTTTATATTCTCAAGGGAATTTGCATAAGATAGTCTGAGATAGCCTTCTGCGTTTTGTCCGAAATCGATTCCGGGACTTACCGCGACTCCAGCATTTTCCAAAATTTCAAAGGCCAGTTTATAGGAATTATTCGAAATATGTTTGGCATTTACCAGCATATAAAAGGCCCCGGCAGGTTCAACAGAAAGGCCAAATCCAAGTTCTCTTATTCTCCGGATCATGTATTTACGACGTTCATCATATATAATCTTCATGCGTTCTACATCGTCCCCGGCTTTTGTAAGAGCAGCCAGACCTGCCCATTGAGAAATACTTCCGGCAGAAATATGGAAGTTTTGCTGTATCTTCTGCAGGGGACGTACAAAATCAGGAGGGACAATGATATAACCGAGACGCCAGCCGGTCATGGAATAAAGTTTTGAAAATCCATTTAAAACAAAGGAATTTCTGGTAAACTCCAGGATGGAATGTTCTTTTTCTCCATAAACCAGCCCATGATAAATCTCATCTGATATTACTGGAAGACCTAATTCAGCAATTTGTTCTATTCGCTCGGCCGAAAGCAGGTTTCCAGTGGGGTTTGAAGGTGAATTGATAAGAATAGCTTTGGTCTTTGGACTGATTTTTTTCTTGATTTCATCAGGTCTTAATTGAAAAGCATCTTCTTCGTACACATTAATAAAGCTGGGCTTTGCCTCTAAAAATTCTACGAAGTTTGGGTAACAGGGGTAGTGGGGGTCAGGGAGGATAATCTCATCTCCCGATTCCAAAAGGGCTGAAAAAATCATGAACAGGGCAGGGGATGTGCCGGAGGTTACTATGATCTGCTCCGGAATGATATTAACCCCGTATTTCTTGTAGTATTGTTTACAGATGGCCTCTCGCAGTTCAATGATTCCAAGGCTGTGGGTATAGTGTGTCCTGGCCTTGTTAATGGCTTCAATACCTGCTTCACAGATACAGCCGGGGGTCGGGAAATCAGGTTCGCCGATCTGCAGGTGGATAATATTACGGCCCTGTCTTTCAAGCTCGTGGGCTTTTTCAAGGACGTCCATAACGATAAACGGTGGAATATCCCGGGCCCTTCTGGTAATCTTATTCAATGTTTTCAACTTTATATCACCTTGTTTAAAGGATATTCTATAATCCCTTGTGCGCCGGCACTCATGAGGCGGGGGATAATATCACGGACTATATTTGTCTCAACGATTACCTCGACCGAGACCCAATCTATGTTGTTCAGATTAGAAATGGTGGGGAAATTCAAGCTCGGAAGAATATTTATGATAGCCTCCATTTTTTCCTTCGGGATATTCATTTTAAGGCCAACCATGTTTTCTGCTCTTAGTGCGCCTTTGAGCAGCAGAATGATCTGCTCAATTTTTGCTTTTTTCCATGGAACCTTGTATGCATTTTTATTGGCTATCAATTGAGTATTGGTTTGCATAAGTTCATAAATAATCTTGAGGCCGTGTGCCTTGATTGTATTCCCGGTCTCGGTCACTTCAACAATGGCATCGGCCAAGCCGGATACTACCTTTGCTTCTGTTGCACCCCAGGAAAATTCAACATCAACAGCAATATTTTTTTCTTTAAAGAATCCCTTAGTATAATTCACCAATTCTGTGGAGATTTTTTTGCCCTGGAGGTCTTCGAGTTTTTTTATGTTTGAATCGGCCGGTACGGCCAGGACCCATCGGGCCGGATTTTGGCTTATCTTGGAATAGATCAAGTCATCAACCACAACGATATCTGAATCATATTCCTGGATCCAGTCTTTGCCGGTAAGTCCTGAATCAAGAGTGCCGTTTTCAACGTATCTTGCCATTTCCTGGGCGCGACAGATATTACATTCTATGCTGTCGTCGTTGATATCCGGAAAATAGTTGCGGCCATTGATGTTTATTTTCCAGCCAGATTTCTCAAACAAGTTGATTGTTGCCTTCTGGAGGCTCCCCTTAGGAATTCCAAATCTCAGTTTTTTCATTTTTTATATATCTTCTCTGGATTAAAGATTTTTTTTTCATCAATCATAAAGCGGCCTTTGGTGTCAACTTTTTTGTGAAAACAAGATTCATAACCGAGGTGACATGCTGCACCACCTAACTGGTTCACTTTAAAGAGAACCGTGTCGCTATCACAATCTGCATATATTTCCTTGATCTTCTGTATGTGGCCGGACGTTGCTCCCTTATGCCAGAGCTCCCGGCGTGATCGACTCCAGTAGTGAGCCTCTTCGGTTTGAAGGGTCTTTTCCCATGATTCCTGGTTGATATAGGCAAGCATCAGGATCTTCCCTGAGTTATAGTCCTGTACAATGGCAGGTAACAGGCCATTTCCTTTGGGAAAATCCAATTCAATCATACTACGGCTGATCTTCGACATAATATTCAGGCCTTTCTTTGTTGAATTTGAGGCTGTAAGATAGCATATTGGGGGCTCAACGCAAGGAAAAATTATTTTGACCCGCTTAGCTGACCACATGCAGCCATGATATCGTTTCCTTTGCTTTTCCTGATTATTGCTGTGAAATGGTTGTCAATCAGGATTTCCTGGAAATGGAGGATGTTTTTAAGGGAAGGGGGAGTAAGATCCGAACCTGGATGAGGGTTTAAGGGGATCAGATTAATCTTTGAACGAATACCCGATAATAGTTTTACAAGTTTCAGGGCATCTGAATCGTTGTTATTGATGTCCTTGATCAGGATGTATTCAAAGGTGATCATTCGTTTGTTTGGTAGAGGGAAACCCTTGCACACAGAAATAAGATTTTCCAGGGGATACTTTCGGTTGACAGGCATAAGAAAATTGCGAGTTTCGTTATCCGCTGCATTCAGAGATATAGCAAGATTAACTGTGATATCCCGGCCTAATTGTTTTATCTGAGGAATTAGTCCGCATGTAGAAAGAGTCACCTTGTGATGGGAAAAGTTCATGCCGTCTTTGCTTACAATATTGTGAATAGTCCTTAAGACTGCATCATAATTAGCGAGGGGTTCACCCATACCCATTAACACAATATTGGTCAGGCGATCCGGTTCATCCATAGATTTTTTTATTTGAATGACCTGGTCAATGATCTCAGAAGAACTCAGATTTCTTTTCAGTCCCCGCTGTGCTGTAAAACAAAATCGGCAGCCAAGGGCACAGCCGGCCTGAGATGAAATACAGAGCGTGAAATGGCCCCTTTCCGGGATGAGAACTGATTCAATAAAGAAACCGTCTATTAGCTTAAAGAGATATTTTCTGGTACCATCTTTGGATACCAGGGTTTTGACATTTTCAAGATGGGTGACATATGCTTTTTCATTTAGAAGGGATCTAAGGGATTTTGGGAGATTGGTCATTTCATCGAATGATCCGGCCATCCTGTTCAGGAGCCAGTTGCGGACCTGGCGGCCCCTGTAAGTCTCAAGGCCCAGGCCTACTGCCCATTCTTCCATTTCATGGGCATTTAGACCTTTGAGATCAATTTTCATTTGGATAACCCGGAGGACGGCATATCCCGCATGGTTCTCAATTCAGCCAATTCCCAGACGTAATCATATAAGTGAAGACCCTTACTTGATGCAATGATTTCCCCGTCTTTCACCCCTATGCTGGAAGACATATACTCTTTCAAGAGTTGGATAGCCCCCAGGTTAGCCGGAAAGCCGTTCCATAAATCCCAGGATCGAAAATATACGATAAAATGGAGCTTATTGTCCATAATGCGTGTATCAATACCTCGAAGGCACGGGGGATCATTGAGATAGATTGATTCAGGGTCGCCAACGGTCATATATGCCTGATTCGTTTCAAAACCGTCATTTTTATACATGCGAATAACTTCCTCAATCTGTGGCTCCAGGTATTGCCCGTAAGTGTAGTCTTCACCAGCCTGTTTTGTTGATGTCATAAGGTAGGGGAGGTATTCCTCAAGATAGCCGTCAGCAACGGGATTTGGGATACCAAGTGAAGGAGGAATATCCGGCAGCAGGGGCCTGACGTCAGGATATTTGATATGTATTGTGCTATAATCAAATTCAAGCCGCTTCTGTCCCTTATAGCTGCCCCTATCTATAATATATTCTCTGCCTTTCTCAAGCAGCCTGTAAATGCACTGAAACCAGGCATCAGGAAGATCACGTGCTTCAATAAACTCCAAAATCATAGAAGTTCCTCTCTTTTGAATTAATTCTGTGCTCCAATAATCCCTACCCGCATAATGTATCTTTAAAGCATTTGTCAAGCGGCTTTTAAAAAGGTGTAAATTTATATTGTGATTTTACAGATTTCAATGTAAAGTCTATATTTATTTGTCTTGAATGTCATATGGAATTCAATAAGTAATGAGATCTTTGAAAAATGCTCAATTTTATTCAAGGTCAAGCCTCCGGCCCCACTTCCAGCCCGTAGGGATTACAGGCCGGAGGGTAGGGCCTACGCCCCCGGAGGGAAAGGTGAGAATTTTAGCCATCCCGATAGGTAGAGCGGGACAGGCATCCATACATTGAGTATTTCGCGGACTAAAATTTGAGTCTGACCCCGGTACCATCTTCCAGAGCTACGGGGCAGGCCCCGGTACCATCTTCCGGAGCTACCCTGTGTCAATATGCTGCGCTGTCCTTCGGAATTGAACAGGGCAGGCGGGGCAAGTGCAGAAATTGGATAAAAGGGGGCGTTTTTCAAAGGTCTCGTAATATTAATAAATACTAAGGAGGAATTTTGAACATGGATATAAGAACCATAGGTGTTATTGGTGCCGGGCAGATGGGTTCAGGCATTGCACAGGTTGCAGCAATCAGTGGCCTGTCGGTTATTATGAATGATATCAAGGATGAATTTGTGGAAAAGGGCTTTTCTGTTATTGAAAAAAGTCTTGGCAGAATGGTCAAAAAGGAGAAGATCACCAAGGATGATCAAAATGCCGTTTTAGGAAGGGTGGAGGGTTCAACCTCACTGAGTGATATGGTCAAGGCGGATTTTGTAGTTGAGGCTGCGGTAGAAAATGAAACCTTAAAACTACAGGTTTTTGAAGATTTGGAAGAATACTGTAAAAAAGGAGTTATACTCTCTTCAAATACATCTTCCATTTCAATTACAAAGATTGCGGCAGTAACAAAAAGGCCTGAAAAGGTGATTGGTATGCATTTTATGAACCCGGTTCCTATGATGAAGCTCGTAGAAATTGTTAACGGATTAGCTACCTCTGATGAGACATTTCAGGTGACAAAAGATCTGGCATTAAAATTAGGAAAGACTCCTGTATCTGCAAATGATTTCCCGGGTTTTATTAGTAACAGGGTACTCCTGCCAATGATCAATGAAGCTGTTTATGCTTTTTTTGAAGGCGTAGGTAAAGTAGATGATATCGATCAGGTCATGAAACTTGGAATGAATCATCCTATGGGCCCACTGGCATTAGCTGATTTGATTGGTCTGGATACGTGTCTGGCTATTTTGGAAGTTCTACATCGTGGATTGGGTGATGACAAATACCGGCCATGCCCTCTTCTGAGGAAATATGTTGATGCCGGATGGCTTGGTAGAAAAACAGGAAAGGGGTTTTATGAATATTGAAATACAGCTCGGGTTTAGGCTGCCTTGTTTTCAAGAAAATATTTACAGAAATTGGGGCGAAAAATCATGGCAAAAATACTGATTGTGGACGATGAAGAACATATCCGGTACCTCTATTCTGAGGAATTGAGTGAGGCAGGTTATGAAGTCATAACAGCTGATAGCGGTTACAGGCTTTTAGAAAGGATTGAAAAGGAAAAGCCTGATCTCGTTGTACTGGATATCAAAATGGTGGACTGTAACGGATTAGATCTATTACAGGATATTCGAAACAAATTTTATAATCTGCCTGTTGTACTTTGCACCGCTTATGACACCTTTAAGGAGGATATAAAATCTATTTCAGCTGATTTTTATGTGATTAAATCTTTTGATTTGACCGAGCTGAAGAATAGGATAGCTATGGCCCTGGAGTCTTGTAGTTAGTGCCCA
>Ga0233411_10000711_pt1 | contig 9840 bp, 9 predicted proteins | sample Na_anoxic_2_MG_FD_179799 | JGI IMG/M metagenome (GOLD analysis project Ga0233411, IMG submission 179799) | Seawater microbial communities from Saanich Inlet, British Columbia, Canada - Na_anoxic_2_MG | ecosystem: Environmental > Aquatic > Marine > Inlet | place: Canada: British Columbia...
CAGAAGCTTCTGTACAAGCTTCACTTGGTCTACATACGGAGACCCCTGCAACAACGGAGCGTAATCCCGAATCTGGTGAAGCATGTTCACTTTGTGATTCTCTGTGGGACTGTACGCAGTCGCTTCGTATTCGTACCACTGCTGTGAAGAGTGCTTTGCTTCCTCACCGGAACCCGGGAAGCCCAACGCCTCCCGGTTCATCAGGACCGCACGAGTGCTCTCATGGATGCGGACCCGAAGCTTCTCGTCCTGTGCGAGGAACTCTTCGTACAGTGCGACAACTTTCATCCCAATGGATGCAGCCAGGTCCTGCACCATCTTCACTCGTCGTCCATTCCTCGTTCGTGTGGCTGTGTCTGCAAGCGCAACTTCAGTCGCAACATCGGCCACACCAACCACACCCCGTTGGTATTGCGGTAGACCGAGAATGAACTCAATCTGTTGGACGACACGATCACGGAGGTTAGCCCAGGAAGGGTTGATTTGCGGAGTAGGTGTTTCGCCAATGATGTCCCGCAGAGGTGCCCTATCAAGGCCACTGATACGCAGTACAGCGCCCGGGTGACTACTGTTTTCAAGAGCCACAAGAGCGCGTTCAGGGTCATCAACCAATGCACTGTTAAATACCAGAGCAGGAATTGATGCCTGAATATGTTGAAGCTCCAATGTATCCAACTCATTCAGGCGCTCCTGCAACCTTGCAATAAGTTTAACATCCGACAATCCCGCCAGGTCTTCCAAGTTGTCATTAAAGACCAACATGTCATACGGGTTGTCAACGTACGCATACGGGTAGCTATCCTGTTTCATCAGGGGCTCTTCAACCCCGTCAACGTACTGGGCGTACGAGCCTTCAACGAAATCGTACACCTCATAGATAGTCGTCCACTTGAACGCAGACTTAGCGTCAGTTTGCGTTTCGTGATCGGACGCAGACATATCCACAAGCCATTGCGGATAGCCAGAGAAGTCCATTTTCTCAACGACATTTTTGTTGTACCGCAGTCCCTTAGTCTTCTTCTTCATCTTGGCTTCGAAGTCACTCTTCTTGACCGTGACCACCTCAATCAGCCAAGAGATGTCTTCCCACTCTTCCGCATCCTGATCAAAGAAGATGTACTGTGGATCAATCTTCTGCACTACCGGACGCTGCTTCTTCATACTCCAAGTCGTTTTCAGAAACCCTCGACCGAAAACACCAGCACGAGTAGCAGCTTCCCAACACTTCCGATGCAGCTTGGCAGTACGGAATACCGAGTTCACCAAGTTCTCTCGTGCAAACGCAGCGTCCTTCAACTCATCCTTCTTCGGATGGATTGTAATCTGCGGGTTCGGAGGACAGACGTTCGCCACCATCGTATCCACAAATGCATATGGATAGTTGGTCTCTAGCGTCAGCTCTTCAAGCTCACCACTGTGGCCAGACCCAGACGGCCACTGATCATCCGTCCCGTTAGGGTCGTCTGCTTTGTACCAACGCTTGTATCGCTTCCACGACTGTGCCTCGCGTCGTGTGCGCTCTTGACCAATTCGAATCAACGCCTGTGCGGTTTGACCGTCCATTGGGATCTACCTCTTTTTCTTTTTACGTCGGTATGTTCGGCGTGCCGTAGTCGTGCCTGCCACTGTCTTGTCAAGCTTGGCTTGTTGCACCCGGTACTCTAGCACCTGGTTGTATGTGAGCTTCCCGAAAGGAATCACATTAGACTTCTCTTCATCACGAGCGCCGGGCTTAATCCGGCGGGGCATGCTTCGTGCTCCCCACACAGCGAACATCAACGCAGAGATTTTATCCCAGTGATGTCTATCCCTACGTGCTTTCGATCCACGCGGATTGAGAATCTCTAGGTTGGGTGCTCGCTCTGTTCTCTTGTCGTGACGGTAGCTCTTCAGTTGGTGCACAGTGTCTTTGTCCCACATGACCAACTCGTCTTTGAGTCCGTCTTGTAGGTATGACAACATTTGGTCAACACTCTTTCCTGTGGAGGTGAGTCCTGCCTTGTATGGCTTCTCGTAGTAGAGTCGACGGTACCCTTGTTGGAGAAGCAAAGCGATGACAGAAGTACCCACACCATTAGATTCAACAACAACAAGCGCCTTGTTGTATCGATTCGCGATGTCCAGAATAATTGGAGCGAAGTCCAAAGGGTTCGTATGCGCTGCATAGGTAGCCACCTGGGTCCATTCGTTATCCCAGACCTTTAGCACCTGAATGGCAGCATGGTCACGTGCAGCAAACCCAACCGGGTCTACGCCAAGCACATATTGAGCCCCCGGCTCGGGCGCCTCATACTCTGTATATGGAGCTTCCCACTCGATTAAATCGTCCCGCTCATGCTTCTTGAGCAGCGACGCATGGATGACAGAATTTCCTCGGACGAGCCAGCATGACAAGTCGTCTTTCGGAAAGTAAACCCAGAACAACTCTGGGTTCCTACGAATAGCTTTATCTGTCGCAAGCTTCATTCGACGGAATGCAAGGTTGTCTTTCGATAGGTACGAACCAGGTGTGAGCCGTGCCTTCACCAGTTCAAACGCTTCACGTTCTGTGTACCCTCCTCTATCGAGCTTTTCTTTGATCTTACGTGAGAGCGTAGCCTCATACCCATACCGAGCAAGAAGATTGATTTCATCACTTTCTAGCCGAGCATCATCAGGCCATGGACGTTGGTTAAGTAGTCCATCCCAGTACGGAAAGAAGGCACTCAACCAACGATTGCCCCAGTCCCCCATATTGTGCTTGGCTTCTTTATACTGGTCCCGCCACCATTCAAACGAAGGGGCATCAGAAGGAGAAGCCGTAGACTCTAAAACGAAGAGTGCATCATCCCGGTTATCCATAGAAGGATAGATGAGAGAAAACTGGGTCTCTGCATCCTTATGGTAGGGGAGTTCCGAGCCATGAAAGCTATCGGGAGATTGACCAATCCCGACCGCCCCTGCATGTCCTGACAGAACACGCATCTTCCCACCGAGTGCTACGTCAAAGGTCTTCTGTCGAACCTCGTGACGACCACCTGCGGTAGGAGTCCGGATGTCCTCCGGCCATTCCTCATGCGTGTAATGCACACGGGAGTGAAGGTAATCTGCGCGCTCTCTATTATCAGCGATACAGACATGTTCAAAACCAGGGTTGTATGCAGCCTTCGTATAGCCGCACAACTCTGGGAGCAAAGACTTTCCGCACTGTCGTGCACCAAGCAACACTAACCAATAAGTCTGGCCAAAAGAATTACGAGGTGTATTAGAGTAATACGAAAGAACAGTTTCTTGGAGCTTGTTCGTGATAGCATGGGGATCATATAGAATCCCCCCCTGCTTCTTTTGCCCCATGATCTTACCATAACGCGGCAAGCTCCATGCGGGGTCACGCATCTTAATGCGCAACATCATCAGTTCAGTATCAGTCATCTACAGGCACCTACTTGGCGTTGACTGCCTTGCGCGCTTGATACGTTTCCCAGTCCCCTACTTCATGCCCTACTTCTGCCTTCAGGCGTGGAGCAATCTTCTTGGGACGCTCTGTCGGACCATCCTGCAATGCATCGATTGCATTTGCATACTCCGGCTGCAAGTCCTTCGGCTTCTCGCCGGTGAACAATGCCATCAACATGCTGTTCTGCACATTCGTGACAGTGCTCTTGTTGTCCCGTGCAGAGAGAATCTGGTACGACAACTCTGCATACGACAGAGCAGCTTCCGCTTGGACTGGTGCAATGGTTCCCTCGATGACACCAGCAAGAATCTCATGACAAGACTCTGCTAGCTCCGTCAAGTCACCAACACCCGACTTACGAACCCTGTTCGCAATCTGCTTTCGACTAGCCTCGGGGACTAGCTCCAACCATTCACGGTATTGCTTTCCACGGTCTTCACCCAACATCTTTTGTGCGGTACGCGCAATGCCCCGTGTAGCTGCTGCCTTTGATTTAGCGCGTGCCATCCTAACCTCTCCTCATGAGTATAACCCAACGACCCCACCTAAGTCCAGTATAACACTCATGCTTCGGACAATGCGTCATGTCCTGTGTGGACGACACTTCCCAGGTCCGGGTGCTCCATCCCCCAGTCAAACAGAGGGAGAATATCAATCCCCTTCCAGACCCGACGTGTTTTACCTCGGTACCAACCCACAATGTTCTCGTAATTCCGTTCCCGCATCAACCGATTGAAGTGTCGGTAGCCACACGGCTTGCCTGACAGCTCCTTCAACCACCTGACATACGCTTGATAGAGCACTCGCTGCTCAACCTGTATCTTTGTACCGGGAGCAGTGTCCTCTTGGAGGAGACACGCCTCTTCGAAGAAGGGGCCAAGCACATCCATCTGCAGTTTGTACGATTCGGTCTCTTTCCACATCGATTTGGGAATCTGAAGCCCGCCATTCATGAAATCCGCAAGTCCCTCTAGGACCCAGTTGAAGATTCCCGGTCCTTCAGCACGAAGCATGACGTTTTCGTAGTCAACAACCCGTTCATCCATGGGGATTTCTTCTCGAAAAGGAATAACGGGGATTCGACGCCAGATCCCCTTGTCATTTCCCTTGATAATGGGACGATGGTTGGCACCTACACAGATTTTATGGGTAGGTTGGAACTCAAAGAAGTCTTGACGCATCCATCGGGCCTTGAGACGCTCTCCACCTGTCAATCGCTTGATCATCGCCTCGTTAAATGACTTACCTTTGTCAATTTCCATCTTGGAAACGAACCTTGACCCCTGTAAGTCCGCCAAACCCGTGGGATGTTCATTACTTTTCGTCGCCAGTAGGAGATTATCCGGACAAACGATTGCATAGGACCCCAACATTGCCATGATAGCGTTAACGAAGGTACTTTTCCCATTCGCACCGGTGCCATCCATGAACAACATGACCTGTTCGGACGCTAAGCCAGTGAACCAATAGCCCGCGAATCGCTGAAGACACTTTCGATGCTCCTCATTGGGTTGCACACGAGCTAGAAACGTCTCCCACATCGGGGCTTTAGCCCCAGCCACGTAAGTAAGAGGCGCCAACTTCATCATCATATCAGATGGAGCATGCGGGGTGATCTTCTGTGTCCTCAAATCCATAACACCTGACTTGATGTTCAGTAGATAGGGACTTGAATCAAAATCACTCGACCGAGCGCACAGATTCTCCAGCTTTGAGGCCAGTTGAATCATATTGTACTTGGATTTCGCCCCTTCAGAGCGCAACATGTGCTTCCAAATCTGCTTTGACTTGTTCTCATCGGGCTCTAGCGCTGCTTCTTGGGCCCAGTACCCAGTCACCTGCGTTGTTGTGCGATAAATCGCACGATCAGAACCCGCAATCCACACAGGTTTCTCATATGCATACCACCGGTCTGCATCCACAATGAAACGCGTGTCATCCCCGCAAAGATTACTCAATTGCTGGGCATTCCCCATATCAGTAAGGCCCGGTACCTTCTTCGTCGTCATCCCCCGTCCACGCCGGGATCGACTGAATAGCTCTCCGTATCGGTCCTGAAGATCGAACCATGCCCCCCGCTTGTGGCCCGCACAGGCGGTGTGATGACACTTCGCCGTGATAAGCCCACTCGCTTGCATAACAACCGCAGCACTGCTATCGCTATGCGTCGAATCCCACGGACATACAGGAAAAATCCATCGATGTCCCCCTCTCCACTCCTGTGGGCCCTGAACATCCTCACAATGTTCTTGCAGGTACGTCGTCAACTCCTTAGGCCCGGGGGGGGAGCCTGCCGCCGGTCTATCGGCTGTTCGAACCCGTCCGGGCCTAGTACCTTTATGTGCGAGTACGTCTACAGCTCCCTCTACCGACTTTACATTCGGGGATAGGGCTTCCCATTCCTTAGAAATGTCCTCCAAAATCTGTTGCGGTGTTTCCCCAACAGGCGGAACAAGCATCTTGGACATTCGCCAAGGTCTATCGTCCTCTGGTGTGAAGCTCTTACGGCTCCACGTGCTAGGTACCCGCCAAATCCGCGAGGGATTGTACACCCTCGTGTCGACTTCGGCATAATTTGTCGTGAATTGTTTGTTCAGTGTCAGTAGCGTATGCTGTAGGCACTTCGTTCGGCGCGCCTTGCTACCATCTCCCAATGGCTCTAAGCGAAACATCAGGTGGTACCCATTCCCAGAGTCGATCACCGCAGGCTGTGGGCACCCCCGATTGGTCAAGAAGCGCGCACACTCTTGCGCAACCTCCAGTGTAGCTGCATGCTCCTGATCGGTCGCGCTACACTTCGTGTTCGCAGCGCCCTGTCGAACCGGGTCCACATCCACGAGAAGCCATCGTTGCTCCAAAACATCTCGATCTCGAACGCCGAGACCTTTCCGTGCCCTGATAAGCTTGTTTGGAGCCCGTGCAAGAAGCTCCGAGGGCAACTTGTTGGGAGTGTAGTAGACTCCCTTGGTGTCTGGCTCCTCACTCATCATGTGAACAGTGTTAACAAGTGCCTCACGGTCGTCGAAGTACCCGATCAAAGCCCCAGTACGGGTAAATACCCGCAACTCTGTGACCTCGCCTTCTTCTAGTACTTCCGATAGTGCCTCACGAATGGAGTCTTTCATTACTCGTCCTCTTCATCGCGGGCGAAACGCGCAATGTACTTCGGAATTTCGGGCAGTGCTACCCTCCATTGTACCCCAACGCGCGTAGCTTTCAACCTCCCTGCAACGATTTCCCTTCGAATCGTCCTCGCGGATACGTTCAGAATCCGTGCAACTTCTTCGGTGCTGTACATTAGGGGCATAATGCCCTGAATACCTTTACTCATTTTCATTCTCCATAGTAGTAGTTAATTCTTGAAATGGCGCCGCCTCCAACGCCGCAACCAAGGCTTCCGCCTCCGTCGGCGCTTCAAAGCGTCGGCCCGGCACCTCTACAGCCCACCCTGGCGTCTCGACGCAGGGTTCGGTCCACACGACGCCGCTCCAAGCCTCCCGAACCAGCGCCAACAAACACCCCAACGTCGCGGGGTCGCGGAAGTCGGGCGCCCACTCCGCTTGGTCCATTGGGCCCCGGCCATCGCACCCGTCTAGACCCCAAGTCTTTGGGTAGGTGGCCATGTCTTGAGCACCGCCCATCTGGTCCAGATACGCCCACGTCAGCCGCCATTCTTCCTTCGGGTGGGAGATCGAGCGCACCAGCATCCCCGGCAACCACCGCCACCCTTTGCACCCCGCCGCCCAAACCCCTTCGCGGTCCGGTGCGGCCAACGTCTCAATAGTCATCCATTCCCCCCTAGCGCTTCGCGTTCGATCTCGACCCGACACGTCAGCACCGACCACCCTAGCACCCGGGCTAGGTCGGTGGCGGCTTCGCCGTCGATGGCGAGCACCAAAGACCCGCGCTGGAATCGTTAGGTCACTCATTCGCTCCTCCCATAGGAGCCCAAGGCGCGCCCTCTCCAGCCACCAGAACGGCACCCGGTGGGGGCCACTCGACTTGCGGGTAGCCCCCAAGCAACGGGGTGGACGTATCAAATCCGGTGACCATAGCCTGGACCATAAAGGCGCCCCACGGGGTTTCTGGCCCAATATGCTTACTGTTTTCTGGCCACACCCAGACCTGCCCACAAGCCGGCGCGGGTGGTGGCAGCGGGTGGGTGCTGTCAATGTGCGCCATGGCCCATTCAGCGACGCGGCCCGTGTCTCTACGTCCAGCCACCTGCCCAGTGTCTGCATGCCACAACAAGATAGCAGAGTTGCCATTACGTGCAGGCTGCCACGTGACCCGATGTCCGTCATGGCGTTCCCACGTGAGCGCCCCGATAGCTCGCCACCATGGCCGAACGTGGTGTGCACCAGAGCGCTGGGTGTATCCATGGAACTTACTCACCTGCCACCTCCGGCGGGTCGGGTAGCCGTGCGCCGACTACGTCAGGGGGCCGGAGATACCAGGCTGCCCAATATCCGATCCCATTGGGCTTCTCCAGATACTTAACCATTCTTTCTCCCTACTTGTACATGTACTCGAAACGCTCTTTTAGGATACACAGTTCCCGGTGTGAGGCCGGACGTGCATTGTAGCTCACGTCAGAGTAGGAACACTCTTCCTTTGTGTTTAGTTCTTCTAGCTCTATATGTAGACATTTCTCGCATCTAAACGTCTGGTAGTAATGTCGCGCATGACCGCCACTTCCAGATAGGCAGAAAATACTGTGACCGAAGATCACCCCAGCATCAATGAACTTATGTTCACATGACTCTTTACTCATGTTCTTTCTCCCTTACTTTGTTGCGTAACACATTGATTAGTTAGAGGTAGGCCCGGGGAGGGCGGCCGATGCTGCCGAAGGCAATAACCGCTCCCCAACCCAATCACTATCCAACCCTACCAATACCACCTTCCTCCCCCTATTGAGCTATTTCCTGTCCGTGTTGTCCTCAACATCTGACTCATTTTAGCACGTTTCGGGCGGCCATGGCGGTCATCACGGCCACACTTGACATATTCTCGACAACCTTACAAAACGCTTCACCATCCTGTAAGGCTCATTTCCCAGCTCCAAACTGGCCTTTCCTCAATTCCCCCTACCTTACAGTTTTCGCCCGCCTTCCCCCCTACTACGCATTTTCCCACTACTCAATAGCTATACTCAATACCTATTATCAATATCTATTGAGAAACTAGAGGGGTGGGGTACAGGGTATTTATTGTTAGGTTTGTAAGGAAATAATAATATAGTAGGTAGTAACTCCACAATCAGCCTTACAAAATCCTTACAGTCCTTACAAACGCCTCCCAACCCGAGGCTTTCGGCCGATCTTTGTAAGGCTGGCGTTCTACCGGGGCTTTCGGCCACAGCAATCATTTGTAGGAATCCTACGGCAGAAAATCGATATGGGAAATCGCCTCCACTGTTCTGATGCTATCTCCATTGTGATCTTAACCTTTGTATCAATTTCTGCCCGGCGCCCAAAATCGCACTTTTTCCAGCACTCATCGCGGCATTATCCTGCTCGAAACTGGCTTTGTCAATAGCAATCTCTGTCGATCTCTACAGCACCTCGACAGCAATCCCCCCTATCGTTAGCCGGACAGCATGGACACGCTCCTATCAGTTAACACTGTACACATGTGGGCAATTGCATAGGAATCCGGGGCACCTATTCGCGTGGCGAATTGTCCCCCCTCTATGAGAGGAGTCCCCCCTTGCATTGCAAACAATACAAAAAAGGGGGACCCCCCCCCATATGCCCCTTGCAACCTTGGGTATCAGCGGCTATCGTTTTACCCTGCAAACAATACAGACTCCCATTAAGTCCTTTAGATTGCATTGCAGAGCGCTTATCACTGGTGCCTAACGCCAGCACCTACGCGCGTTACGTGCGCGTGAGAGAAGCATGTTAACGGTGCACACATGCGGCTTGCGCGCCGGTCGCTCCATCGAGTCGCCTGGATCACACCTCCCGATAGGCACCGCTGACGGCCACCTGCCCTAGCACCCTCCAGACCACGACGGAGATAGGCCACCCAATCGGGTGGCCTTTTTTATGTCTCGGCTCGCTCGGCTTCCGCGATGGCCGTGTTGACCGATCGGTCAGGACTAGCGCCCAGCCGAGCCCAGACCAGCGCCCCGTGCCAACCACAAATCGAGCCCAATGTCAAGCGGCCATTTTCTGACCGGATATCGGCCCAGACCCGGGCAGAGCGCTGCCGCTCGCCGATAGGCCAGGGATCAGCGTCACTATCAGCCGCTGACCGTCTTGTCTGTCGTGTCCGCCACCCTCCGAGCACCAGCCGATACCGCGCCTCTTCCCTGCCAGACCCCAGACGTACCCCATACGGTGCCCACAGACCCCCTAGAAGCCGTCGCACCCTCGACCCTGTACCCAGACACCTCT
>Ga0233411_10000713_pt1 | contig 9821 bp, 12 predicted proteins | sample Na_anoxic_2_MG_FD_179799 | JGI IMG/M metagenome (GOLD analysis project Ga0233411, IMG submission 179799) | Seawater microbial communities from Saanich Inlet, British Columbia, Canada - Na_anoxic_2_MG | ecosystem: Environmental > Aquatic > Marine > Inlet | place: Canada: British Columbia...
GGGGGCTTCTTAATTTAAGGTCTTTCTTTCGATTGAGCATAACACCTATTAAATGAACTTCTTTCACCCTCTATAACAATGAAGGAGGATTTTCAGGAATATTTATATACGCCAAAATAATTACTCAAATTTATCGGGGGCGTTTCAATGGATAGTTGGATTATCGTTTTAATAAGCATCATATTTGTTGTAGGTTGTCAATCAGTTATAGTATGCAATTCCCCTTATATCTTAGTTGGTCAGGAATGCTGTTTGGATAAGGATGGAAATTCCATTTGTGATACGGATGAAATCGTAGACCAGATTACTAACCAAGAATTAGAACAAGATATTGAACCTGTTATCGAAATAGTACCAAATATTTCTGAAAAAAGTGATGATATTATATGTAATAAACCTTATATGAGAATCAAGGATGATTGTTGTCTTGATAAAGATGATAATTCCATTTGTGATAATGATGAAATAGTGGAAGAATCTATAAAAGAAATTAAACCAATTTCTGAAGTATTAAATGGTGTGATAACTATACAATCAGAATACAAAGAAAATGATGAGGAATATAGTATTTTTGGTTCTGGATTTGTCATTAGTAGTGACGGTTATGTTCTTACTAATCATCATATTTTTGAACATGCTAATGTTGGTTCAGAAGAACATATTATTACAGGAATAACAAACACTGGAATAGAATATAATCTACTCTATGTTGCATCAGATAGCATTTATGATGTAGCATTACTAAAAATTGATTCTGATTTAACTGAATTTGAGTATCTTGAATTTGCAGAGAATAGTGGGAAATCTGGAGATGCTGTTTATGCCATAGGGGCACCATTAGGTGAACAATTTTCAGTAACCAAGGGAATAATAAGTCAAAAGGATAGGTCATCTTTTGATGATGGTGGATTGAATAAATATCTACAAACAGATACCGCCATAAATCCTGGAAATTCAGGTGGACCAATTGTAAATATGAATGGAGATGTAGTTGGTTTGGTAACTTTTAAGATTGTTTCAATTTGGGTAGATAATATGGGTTATGCGCTTCAATCTGAAGAGCTTGAAAGAATTATTGAAAAGGAAATGTACAAAGGAATTGTTGATATTAGAGGAGTTCGAAGTGATACATTAAACCAGAAATCAAAAGAAGTGATTATATCAAATCCAAATGTTAGATATTCGGTGGTTAGGGATACAAAGGAAGTCAGATTCATGGGATTTGAAATCAATATTGAGAATAAAATGGATGAGGAAATCTCTCTATGTTTTGATTTATTATTACTAACATATAGGGGATTGATTGACTACAATGAAAAAATTGATGGTTTGGTTAAGATAAAGGCAAATTCAGTACAACATGAAGATTTTTCATCTTTCTTGAAATATGAGTCTTCAACAGTGCCCACTTATTATGAAATTCAAGTATATGACTGCAATACTAATGAAGAATATACTGTTCTTTATGGAAGGGGATATTGAGGAGTGTAATTATGTCAAAAGTCAAATGTGCAAATTGTGGAAGTTCAAAATCTGAAGAGTATTGTAAATTTACAGATGGATCATATTTATGTACGAAATGTGAAAGAAAAATTGGAGATAAATGGGAAAAGGAGATTGAAGACCATGAATTTCTAAATAAATTTGGCATAAAGAAACAGTACTTGAGTATTATTTTTTTTGGATTAATACTAACAATTGCAGTTCTTTTCTTCAAATCTTCAGCAATATCACTTGATAATATTAGTTTTCTAAATAATCAACCAACTTATATTAATACTGCTCTGTTTTATGCAGATACCGAAAATTTTATACTTCAATTTGATGTATTAAATCAGGATAAAAAACCAATTCTCACAGAAGGATATCTAAGTGTGAAAATTGTGGATGGAACAGGAACGTCATATTATGAGAAAATACATGAAATTACAAGTGAAAATCATGGAATACGTAATTCGCTATCTGGTGATGTTGTTGATACACACGTAGTAAGGATAGATGCAGATGATGTGAAATCAGTATCAAGAATTTACTATGGGTTGTTCGCAGAAATTCAGTATATAACTATTAAACCAAAAGAAGTGCAATTTGAAGAACTTAAATTGCCATATAATGATATTATATAATAAATTAGATAGTAATAGTGCATATGAAGGTGAGATAGGCAAATGGCAGAACCCAGAACTAAAGGAGAAATAGCAATTGCGGAAGTTCTAACGAAATATAATATAGAATTTGAATACGAGCATCCTTTACTAATCAAACAGCAACATGAAAATGATAGTGAAAAGCTTAGAATTTGGTATCCTGACTTCTGGCTTCCTAAGTATTCAATAATAATAGAATACTTTGGAATGCAGGGTGATAAAGCATACGATAAAGGTAAAAAACAGAAATTAGATGCATATAAGAGATTAGATCTGGATTGTATTTCAGTCAAACCTTCGACAATTAAGAAAGACCTTAAAGCTTATCTTCTTATTACTATTAAAAGACTGATTAATGATAAAGTAAGGCATTTTGAAAATAGGAATAAAAAGTAATCCTTCCATGTTACCCATTTGGTCTTAATCCTCTCGGGCTTGTTTATATTTTATGCTCAATCAAAGGTTTCCTTCTCATCAATAAAGAACCATTTGATGTGTTGCCTAGGAAGAATGGAAGGATTTTCAAGAATCTTTTTAAATAGTGAAATATTCATGTTGTCTATGGTCGAATGTGCAAAATGTAAATATATTCTTGGTTGGTTTACAAAGAAATACAAATATGGAGGAAAGACATATTGCCTTCAATGTTATGAATCTATACCTGACCAAGAAATACAAGATAGTAAAAATGCCAAACTCAGAAAGCATAAGGAACAGAAAGCCATCCATTTATTAAGGAATGCTGGTATTTCCTTAAACCGCAAGTACAATCAGGTATGTATAGAGTATAAAAAAACTGAGTTGGCAGAACTTCTTCCACCAAAAGTTAAAAATCGGACAGTCCATAGTTTTGCCATTCCAAATACTTGTACCGATTCGGAAACTGGTGAACGTATAAATTATTTTGAGAAATTATTAAGGAATTTTATTGATTCTGATTATGATGTTGATAAAATTACTAACGAAGTAGTAGAAGATGTAATGAGATACTTTGAAATTGAAAAAATCAAGAAGAGGCAAAGAAAACGCGAGATAAAAGAGGACGCTGAAAAGACCTATTTTAATAAAGTCAAAAATAAGAGGTTGCAAATCAATGAAGAAGAAAAGGAGAGTATTCTAGATAAATTTAATAATGAATGCGCTATTTGTGGTCAGAGCGAAGGTTTGCATATCCATCACAAAGATAAGAATCCAAATAATAACAAAATTAGTAATCTTATAGTCCTTTGTGGAGTATGTCATAAAAAGATCCATATGAAGGTGAGGTAAAACTAGAGAGGGATAATAATGCCAATTTGCGTATTATGTGGAAAAAATATAGGTCAATGGGAATCTATTGATAACTTCAGTAAATGCAAGGAATGTAATCTGAAGAGTCATGGAAGAAATCCAGATGGTACTCAAATGACCCAAAAAAAAGTCAAAAAATTAATTGACAAAGGAGAAATCAGACCTAAAGAAACAAATTTTCAGAATGAGTTAATAAAAGCAGCTTTGTTACTATTACTTCTCCTTATATTTATTCTTTTAATATATGGTGGTATGATTTTGATTAGGTAAATTTGTTCCCATTTATCATACCCAAAAGGACCAGTAGCCTCTCGGGCTCATTTACCTTCTGGGTAGAATATAAAGTGTTTTTTTCAAGAATCTATATAATTGTGCAATTGTTGCATGTATGCTTAAACCAAACATAGATTAAGTGAAATATAAATGCCAGTTAAGATTTAGAAATTAAGAAAAAAGAAAATTGGGCATTGCCCCTCATTTGCTGAAAGAACCCTTCCCATGAAGAGTCTAAATTTCAACATCTATTTTCTTAAACCCGATACATTGGTTGCTTCCTGCAACCTGGTTTAATAGTCTACAAGAGGTAAACCGCATTTATAAAGTTTTGCTTTTTGAGGCTTCACGTCGGGACAAAGAAAATACAACATCAAGGTCTTGCATAGTAGGTTTATAAACCGTATACTCAAAGCATTCAAAGGTATCAAGAACAAATTTATCAATTTTCCTTCCAGCAGAAGCTACAAAATCAGCAAATTTTATCATATGTTCAATTCGTCTAGTAACACAAGATGGTTTAAAATGGTACTTTTTCACATAAGCGATTTTATTCAAAGCAATAAATGAAGTTTGAATGTCGAATTGCGTTTCAACACAAAAATAGCAGTGATATTTGCAATATTGTCTTGCAAATTTTCTAAGAGCCTCAAAATATGCAAGGCCCATTAATCTTTCTGGAAACGACTTGAGACTAACCTCACCGCGAATATTTTTTAAAGACTTGATTCTCTTTTTCAAATCTGCGGCCGCTTTATTGATTACGTGCCTTTGTAATACTACACAAGACATACGTATTCGATCGTCATTGAAAAATTTGATTATGTTTTTCAATTTATCTGGATGTATAGATGCACCTTTCTTCCTAAAAGAGTGCAAGCTAGGAAATGTACGATAGAATTTATCCCTAAGGGCACTTAGATAATAATCATTAATGAGAACACAACCAATATAAATGTCATCTGAAGTATTCTTTACAGTACCACTAACATCCACGTAAAATATGTAATTGTTGAAAGTTCTATGATTTTTCATATAAATTAAGCTGTAAATAACAATGATATATAAATGAGAAGGTAGGTAAGAATCTGAGGGAAGAAAACACCGAGTATCCTGTTTAATACCCTTAGTCTAATAAACTACTTGTTTGTCAGATTTGAGAACGAAAAGTCATTCAAACTGATTCTTAACAACCAACAGAGCATATCCTCTTCGGACTAGTTCAATCCTTTTGTTGTCGTTTAAATTCTTCAAAGGCCTCCATCATTCTTGGATTCTTTGCCATTTCCATCATTAATTTCATGGTCTTATTCATTTCACTGTTAATTAATTCCTTATCTTCAATCACTGTCTTAATTTCTAATGGTTTAAAGCATCTGTGACAGTACCTTTCATCTGCCTGATTAAATATACCACAAACGCATTTGATGGGTTTATTTATTGTTTCCTCCTTTCTTTTCACTCCATGAATTGAAAGGAAGGTCTCTTCCAATTGCTCTTTTCTAAGATGGACATAATTCTTTACTTGTTTTGAACCATCTGACCACCCCATATATTTACAAAGGACTGATTCAGGAACTTGTGTTGCAAGAATGGACGCACGACTATGCCGAAACCAGTGAAGATTGCATCTCTTATTTACTTTTCTTGAAATTGTCCTTTGAGTGGTTTTACCATTCTCAAGTTTTGCATATACTCTATTTATTTCAATAAAACCAGCCCTTTCAAAGCATCGATATATCAATTTTTGCGCTCCAGTATGCATTAATGGTTGATGCTGATTATGACCTGCCTCAGAAAGCCATAAATAACTATTATTAGTATCTTTGAATGGATGTACGTCCAAGTATCTCTGTAAATGAGGTATTGAATTTCTAATAAAAACAGTCCTCTCAGTTGTCTTGCTGAATGGAACAAAAACTTCTGCATGTGTGTCATAGAAAGTCAGATTGCTTATTCTAAGATTGAGTATTTCACCAGCACGTAAACCTGTTTCATGAAGTATCATAATAAAAGCTTTTTCCCGTGCTGTCCTGCAACCCTTATCAACTACTATTTTAATATCATCTTCAGTGATTATTGATTCAGGATCAATCTTTCTTCTTTTGAAACTGCAAGATATTTCTTTACGCAGATATCCGTAGAATTTTTTTGCTTCAGTCTTTATTTTTTCATTGTTGGATTCAAAGCGTTTATCTTCATCCTCAAACCAATTGTAGAACTGCTTAATGATTCTTCGATAATCAGCTTTTGTTGCCTCAGATATTCCTTGTATTCTATTAATTAATGAGATTATAACAATCATGTCATCTTTAATTAAATTGTCAAGGGACTTGCTAATTGATAGATTTTCAAGTATCCAATAACATATTTTTCTTAATTGGAGGGATACTTTGGATACTCTAATATCTCCCGAACCAGTGCTAAACATGTAATTATGAAACTTTGTTATCAATTCCTTATCTCTGGCTGATATTTTGGCTCTTTGTAGCTTTTCCAACTCTTTGCTATATATTTCATTTCTGCCCTTATATATGTTCAATTTTTGCATTTTATTTCTTGCAGAAATAGGTAATATAAAAAGGGAAAGATATGACTTTTCCCTCTTCATATTAAATATGGCGATTGCCATAGTGACCTAACGCCGTGGCCCGGTTTCAGGCCATCATGGCATAAAGCCAGCCTCTATTCTGCTTGCCTCCATATTTCATTTTTCATGAGCTGTTTGAAGCGCTTCTCAATTTGTTCATTAATGAACTTTTGATCTTTTTCAGATTGTCTTCTGATTGCACTCTTGATACTATTCTCATTTGCCTTTAGGCGCACCATAGCATTGATTATATCCGTCTGATCCTTATTCTTATTATCTTGAAGAACCCCTTTCAACATTATACGGTCATACTCAAATCCATAAGGTCCTCTATCTTTTATAAGGCTTCCATCAGGCATATTATTGGGAATATTTCCTGCCTTTAAAAAAGGAGGCCCGTATTTGTAAACAGGTCCATTTTTGTTCTTCAATGCTAATAAAATGTCCTTCTTTGAAGATAATTGTTTATCGTAATAAACATTATTATAATGCATACCAAGTGCCAATTTGATTAAATTTGCAGCTTTTACGGTTTGTCTCAATCTCCAACTCTTTTTAGAAACTGGAGGTCTACCCTTTTTACCAATCATCACATCTCTTGATTGAACAATGCCACAAATAACCAATTCCTTCATATATTTGGGGAAATTTTCTGGTTGAGATCCCCAATTTGGTGCATCTCTAAAAATTTCAGACATAAATTTCCATCCTTTGGTTGAACGGTCTTTCCAGTCCCTCAATCCCTGAATTAGTGCCAAGTTTAGTGGTTTTAATCCTTTCTTATAATTCATATAAGAATGGTAATACTAATTAGTATTTAAATCTTCCCGTATTTAATACGTTTTGGATAATTTTGCATATGGGGTTTTATATAGGGCCCTAATCTGCCATTTAATTTGAATACAAATGGAAATACTAACATATACTCGGAAAATTCAAGCGATTGGAGACAGCTTCATGGTATCTTTACCTAAGCATTGGATGCAACAGAATGGATTTAGACCAAAAGAGAAAATACGGATAAATCTTGATCAAAATGGGGATTTAATCATAAAGAAGGTCCAGAATGAAATTGATAAAAATGTGTAAGGATCATGAAAGGCAGTTCCCTGAAGAAATTAGACTATTTAGACAATTTTATTTTAAAAAAATAAAAAATAGTAATCAGCAAGAAAAACTAGGCGATTGAGCAATCAATCATTGAGATTATGGATATCGGAGAATGGATTGGATAAATAAAAAGGTCAAAATAATAATTAAGAACTCAAATAACCAGACCTCGTTCTATACAGGCAGAATATTTGAATTTAATACGACCGATTTCTCGTTCATAGATAAATTTGGAATTGCGTACACCTTTTCTAGGTGCAGTTTGATCCAAATCAGGGAATTGAGAGGGAGAATAAAATGAGGGGTATAAATTCAAGAGACAAAAATGTGGAAGTTGTCCCTTGTCCTAACTTAGGTGACACAGAAAAGGAAGTTGCCCCCTATAAAAAATTCAGCATTGCCAACAAGGATGTCCCCCTATATGAAAAAACAAAGAATGATGATATCTTATTATTATTTGAAAAGATCATCTTAGGGGACAAGAGTATGTCACTTAAACCAGATTTTTATGAAAATGTAGTTAATGATCCAAATTTCATTGATCAAGAGATAGAGGAGAGTATAAGATATATAGATATATTAAAAAAAATAAAGGAAAATCTAAATTTTTTTCGACTAGTATATATTTTAACCAGATTAAAGGTCTGTTCCTTCCGTGAAATAAAGATATTGTTAGGTTTAAAGCATAATAAAAGCCTATCAAGGTTATTAAGTATACTCTCTAATCATGGAATCATACGACCCGCTGGGATTAATCAAGATTTAGAAATTCAACACTTGTTAGACTTAAAATCATGGCATAATAAAAGGGATCACAGCCACTATGAAATATCCTCTAAATATTCCACACAAATATCAGATAACCTGAACAATATTAAGCCTTTGATGGACTCTTTTTTAGTGCAAGAAATTGAAGGAATGATATTGCATTATGACCAGGTAGATAAAGATTTTTTAGAGTATAAGCGCAAAGAAGCTATTAAATTTGGAAAACAAAGTCGTAGTAATATCAGCGATTTTAATAAGCTGGATAACTTTTTTACTGAAAAATACAGTGTTGGAGAGCAAATACTCATTTCAGTTCTAATTAGAGAAATAGTGTTTTATTTAGGAATTGTAAGTTCTGAAAGGAAGGCCAAGAAATGGATTGGCCATTTAATTACTGATGGATATCTTTCACTGAAAAATATTGAGAATAATAGATATGTTGTATATAACGGAATTGAAGGGATACAAAAAAAGAAGAGAGGGGAGGATTCAAATTGAAACTACACCAATTTCAATAAAAATAATGATCTGGTGTGCTAGGAAGTTGCGTTGGGAGTGGTTGAAGAGGCAGGGAGACTTCTATCTAGAATATTATCAGGATTGTGCATAAATACCAGGTATTAAAGGGCCTTAGTATCTATATAAACTAAAAATCAACATCAATTCCATATAATTACTAAACAATCAACCACACAAAGGCTACCACCAAACTAAAGGGCCAAGTTTAAGCATATAGTTTAATTATTTTCAAATTTGCCTAAGAGAATTTGATATTGTTCACCGTTCAGCGTTCCAATAATATTATATAAACTAAAAATCAACATCAATTCCATATAATCACTAAACAATCAGTCAATCACCCTTAGGTATCCCATGGCACGCACCATATACCAACAAAAAAAGGGGCATCCAAAAACCTTTATAAAGGTTTATAAAGTATAGAGATATTAAAAAGACGGTGGTTTTTTCTACAACAATAGATTGTAAAAGAATCAAATTTAGTGCAGGGAATTATCTTAGAAAAGTATAGATAATGGATTAATTATACTATCTATATTATAGTGTAAATGAGTTTGTCTCTATTTCTTCCTTCTCTTCCTTCTTTTTTCTGTCATTAGCTCTATCCATCCACAAATAATAAAAACTATTCCCAAAGGTTGTAGCAACAATATAAATGGGTCATAAATCTCTGTGTTTATACACCAAAGAGAAACACGGTCTACAGGTTCTGAACCCTTTTCGAGCCATTCCTCCATCGTGAGTTGTTTAGGTGCAGTTAAAGGTTCTGGATATTTTTCTAACTGTTCTTCTGGAACCTGCTCTAACATTTCTGCTATTACAGCTGCGTCAGGTGGCCTTCCTGCAACTCCACAAAGGTCTTGAGCAATCGTATCTTGTCGAATAAACCAGAGACTTATAACTATCAAAAAAATCCCGATAATAAACCATTGACTACTTCTCATACCTTTAAGAGATATAATTTAAACTATAAATATCTTTCCGTAAAACTCCCCCCTCTTCTTAATTTAAGGTCTTTCTTTCGATTGAGCATAACACCTATTAAATGAACTTCTTTCACCCTCTATAACAATGAAGGAGGATTTTCAGGAATATTTATATACGCCAAAATAATTACTCAAATT
>Ga0233411_10000727_pt1 | contig 9737 bp, 6 predicted proteins | sample Na_anoxic_2_MG_FD_179799 | JGI IMG/M metagenome (GOLD analysis project Ga0233411, IMG submission 179799) | Seawater microbial communities from Saanich Inlet, British Columbia, Canada - Na_anoxic_2_MG | ecosystem: Environmental > Aquatic > Marine > Inlet | place: Canada: British Columbia...
GGCAGGGACAAACTGCCCTTGATCTGGTTTCAGGATACGAGCGGCATTGATGTGGGCGATATCGCTGAACAGGCAGAGCTCCTGGGGCTTGGCCAGTCACTGATCTACTCCATTGAGAATTCCCACGTGCCCATGATGTGTGTTGTCCTGCGAAAGGGAACGGCAGCGGCCCACTATATTATGGGAGGGCCCCAGGCAACCCGGAATAATGCCTTTACACTGGGAGTGGGAACCACGGAAATTTATGTTATGCACGGTGAAACCGCTTCCGCCGCCGCCTTTGCAAGGCGACTGGTCAAGGAACAGGATGCCGGACACCCGCTTGAACCCGTGATTGATAAAATGAACGCCCTTGCCCGGCAGTATCACGATCAGTCCAGGCCGCTGTACTGTGCAAAAGCAGGGCTTGTGGATGAAATTACCCGGATGACGACGCTGAGGGACTATTTTGTCGGTTTTGCGAGATGCTGTTATCAAAACCCGACCAGTATCTGCCCCCAGCACCAGATGCTGCTGCCCAGATCCATAACGGGGTAGTGACGATTTTGATAAACCGTTTATAATTACAGGATGAAGGAGGAAAAAATGAGTGAGTATGATATCTTTGAAGTCCATCCGAGAATGCCCGGAAAGGTGAGATTGGGCGATATCACTATCAGGGATGGATTTCAACACGAGGAAGAATGGATACCCACTGAAGCCAAGATATATTATCTCCAGGAACTGGCCTTTGCGGGTGTGAAAAGAATGGAGGTGACTAACCTGGGAAATGCCCGCATTATGCCCCAGTTTAAAGACGCTGAAGAGGCCCTTAAAGGGGTGCACGATGATGTTTTTAAAAAGAGATTATCCAAGAGGGGCATCAATCATGAGGATATTGAATGGACAGCCGTAACCATCAGGGAAGGGGCCGTGGACCAGGCCATCCGGCTCAAGGAGAAAGGGTACGGCCCGAACAGGGTCTTGATGATGGTATCAACGGATGAGGAACACCATTTCGCAAACAGCGGCACCACACTGCCCGACTACTGGAAAGAGGCGGAGCGATGCATCAAGAAGTGCAAGGACGCCGGCATCAAGATGTGCGGTACGGTGAGCACTATCTGGGGCAGTCCCATTTCCGGTCCTACCAGGTTTGAGGACGCTATAGAGTTTACCAAGCGATGGCTCAGTATCGGTGCCGATGATATCGAACATGCGGACCACGATGGTTCTGCGCCTCCCAATCAGGTCTACCGCTATTTTTCAATGATATTGGATGAATTACCCAATACAGATCTCCACATTGCCCATTTTCATGTGACCCGGGGGTGGGGTCTTGCCAATGTCCTGGCCGCGCTTCAGGCAGGAATCGACATATTTGAGGGAACCATCGGCGGTATGGGCGGGCAGCCTGCCAATTTCCTGGGAAGAACCCCTGTGCCCGGTACGGGATCTTATTATTACAAAGATCCCAACGTCGTAGGATTGGTCACTTTTGAAGACATGTGTGTCATGTTGGATGAAATGGGAATTGATGTTGACGGGGTAGATGTGGACAGGATATTGGAAATAGGCCTGATGATGGAAAAGACTGCCGGCCGGAGATTGCGCTCGGAATCGATCCTGAACGGCAGAATCCCGAAAGAAGCGCGCGAAGAATTCAAACGGCCCGGGCTGCCGGGACTGAAAAAGAAGCTGGGAGAGAAATCCGGCCGGCTCATACCGGAAGGGTGGCCGGAAAAAGCTGAAGTACCCCCGGAGCTGTTGGAAAAGAAATAGATGACTCTGCTCACGTGTCAGGCCGAAGGGATCGGGAGAGAGGAATCTTCCTGTAGAGTTCTTCCCGGACACTTTCAGATAGCGAAAAAACCCCGGTTTCATTGATTCCGGTATCGACCCCCATTTTACTGAAAAACGGGACCAGCTTCTCGGTCGGCTGGTTCCCGGGGGCCCCGGTAATACACCCCCCGGTTCCTCCGAGGGAGGCATCAAAGCGCCTGATTCCCAGATCAAAAGCGGCTTTAGAATTGGCCAATGCCTGACCCCCTGATATATGATGGGGATGATATCCTATTCTATTGATATTTCTTCCTTTTCTCGTTTCCAGGATTGACTCAAAAATTCTTTTTGTCTCCCCTTTATCTGCCACACCTTGAAGATCCGAAAGGGTAACGGTTCGTACCCCGAGATCAAAAAAAAGTTCTATATAGCGGGTTAACTCGCCGAGATCCGCTTTGATGACCGTTCCTTTTTCCGGATCCATATAACCGAATGCCGCAGAGATATACCCGACCACCCGGATATCTCGATTGGAGGCATCCTTGAGAATCGCCCTATATCCCTCTACGGTTTCTTCCAGAGGCCTTCCCAGGTTGGCCAGGTTGTGGGCTTCGACCGCAGAGAAAAATATACCCATTGTGTGATTGTACTGATCCGGGCCGAGACCAAGGGAACAAAAAGTTCTGTAACCGGTCAGGTTGGGGATCAGGGTAATCATATGTACCCCGTCTATCCTCCCCAGGCCTGCCGATATCTTTCTGAGGGCAGATTCATGCATGGCCGGGGCCACCTTCGGATGAATGCAGGAGAGTATTTCAAGGTTCCGAAAGCCGGCACCAATCAGGTCCGATGCAATCCTGCCCCTGATTTCCGGAGTAAAGATATGCAGATGGGTTTCCGGGACATTCTGGCCGAACTCTCTTAAAGTTACATCGGTGATCGTAACACTATCGATGTTCTTGTATGCCATTTACTTTTTTGATAAATTATCAGTGATTAGATGTCGATGCCGGTTTGTCTGCAAAGAACTGAAGTAGTACTGAAAACTACAACTAATCGGGAGATGATCCAAAAATGAATACTACTCTTTTACCGGCATACCGGGTATTTGAGGTTGCTTCATTTCTTTATACCCTGAAGGAAGTTTAAAAAGGGAGTCCTTCACATTTCCTTTTTTAATGTTTTCTAACTGTGAAGTAAAGTCACCTGCCATACTATTTTTATTTATCATTTTAATTGGATAGTTCAGCTTTTTTGCAAACCACTGTGTCATGGAACCCATCTGTTTATTCTTATAGGTGATCAAATACTTGTCACATTTATAGCCGTCTACTGTTTCAGTCCCAACCCGTTTTACTTGAGCCGCCATTTGTCCCTGCTGCATACCCACAAAGTTATCCGGACTGAAGCCCTTTCCTTTTGTATTTGTTTTGCTCTTTATGTAGGACTTGTTTGCCGGCATAAGCACCCAGCTGAAACCTTTATCGAGATCCATAATTGTTATTATTCCCCCCATCTGGCCTCCAAATTCCTGCCGCATCTTTTGTCCTTTAACCCAAACCTTACCTTTGCCGGACATGGCGCTGCCTTTCATTATAAGATCAGCGGAGAACTCGGAAGCAAAAGATATTCCCGAGAGAGCAAATATTGCCAAAAAAACTACAAAAACCATAAAAAACCTTAGTCTCATCTTAATATACACTGTTTTTCTCCTTTCTATAATATTACTCCGGCAATTAAATACCTCAATATTGTCATTCCGGCGAAAACCGGAATCCAGGTGGGTACTGGATGCCGGATCAAGTCCGGCATGACGGAGTTAGACTATCTAATTGCCAGGTTAATGTGTGTCGATTTTTATACATCTAAAGCCTCTTTCAATGCCGCTCCGGCGAGCAGCCGGGTCGAGTCGAGTGTCGGCAGAGGACAATCATCAGGGTCAACGAGAAGCGGGATCTCGGTGCACCCGAGTACAACCGCATCACAGCCTCGTTCCTTGAGCTTCTGTATTACTTCATTAAAATACAGTCTTGATTCTTCCTTGAAAACTCCGTTGACGAGTTCCTTGAAAATAATAGAGTCGATATTTTCCCGATCATCTCCATCCGGAATTTCACACGAAATCCCGAGCTTTCCAAGGGCCCCGGGATATACAGGGCCGGTCATTAGATATTTGGTTCCTGTAATCGCCAAATTCTTGAAACCACGGGATATGGCTTCTTGACCCACTGCTTCTGCAATGTGGAGCCAGGGAATCGGGGATTTCGACGTGACTGAATCGAATGCCTGATGGATCGTGTTGTCAGGGCATATGGCGAACTGTGCACCAATGTCTGCAAGTTTCCGGACAGAGGACAGCATCAGATCGGCTACTCCCTGCCAGTTTTCGGCTCGGATATGAACCATATATTCGCCGAGCGGATGTGTGTGCATCGATATGTCAGGATGCATGTGTTCTCCCATCTGTTCCGGTGCTTCACTGCAAATAGTTCGATAACAAAGTGAAGCCCCTTCGGCGCTGCATGCAACAATTCCTATATGTTTTGTCATTTTCTTTTCTCACTTTCCTTCTATCCACCTGAGTAGAAATATTGCCATTATCTTAAGAATCCAGGAATCACAATTCTGCAATGCATTCTATTTCTATTAGAACATCTAATGGTAAGCGGGCAACCTGCACGGTGGAGCGGGCAGGCCTGTGATCGCCAAACTCATTACCGTATATCTCATTCACAGTCGGGAAATTATCCATATCAGAAAGGAAGATCGTGGTCTTGACAATACTGGCAAGTTCAAGTCCGGAAGCCTCCAGGACGTACCTGATGTTTTTCAGCACCTGCATCGTCTGAACCTCAATGCCATCACCGGAAAGCTTTCCTGTTGACGGGTCAATTGCAATCTGACCGGAACAAAACAGCAGATTCCCTGACCTTACGGATTGAGAATATGGTCCTATTGCAGCGGGTGCTTTTTTTGTCGAAATTATATCCATCTAATTCCTCCTTTCAAACGTTATAATATTTGGGTTTTCTCCTATTCAACCGGAGAAGACGGTTCAAGGGTTCAAGTGTTTTAATACCTGCTGATTTTGTCATACACAATTTCAGCCAGCTCAACAGGATAATTGCCTCTGTATATGCATCCGCTATGGCCGTCAATAGAGACTTCATCCCCGGCTTGAAACCGGTTTCCATTGATAGTACATTCTTTCTTTGCGTCATCTACAACCAGGACCGTACAATTGACAACACAGACCTTTCCTGTCTTTGTTGCTGTAACTGCGGCATGAGATGTCACACCGCCCCTTGAGGTCATAAGGCCATCGCACGTGAAAATCATTCCAATATCATCAGGTACGGCATCAGGCCTTGCCAGGATCATTTTTTTGTCCGGGTATTCTTCAGCATATGCTTTCAGATCATGCTCGTCAAACACAAGGATACCGCTCATGGCGCCGCCCCCTATTCCTATTCCCCGGCCCATCAGGTCCATTTCCTCTTTTGGGGTCTGGAAAACATTTATTTGTGTATCCGTCTGGATTATCTGGTTACGGACCTGCAGGATGTACAGGTCTTCAGGATTTTCAGACTCAAAGGTGAACTCTATTTCCTGATGGCTGAAACCTTGATTCTCTGTGATATCCTTTGCGACATCATATATCCGCTTGTAAATTTTCGGGAATGACTCCTGAAGTGACGTGCCGGACAGCTTAAGCTGTTTGCGCTGGGTCTTCCCGACCGGCATAATATGGACCAGGCCGGAAACAACATCTTCCCCCTGACTGCAAACGGTAAAATCGCCGAAAAGATGAACCCCCGGCCTTCCCCTCTTCGGGTTGTGTGTAAAGATAACGCCTGTACCGGACCTTTTATGCAGGTTTCCGAACACCATCCTCTGTATGATCACAGCGGTTCCCCACTCATCTGATATTCTAAGATGCTCACGATAGATCTTTGCGAGGGGTGAAGACCATGAGTCAAACACAAAAAGGACAGCCTTTTTAAGCTGGGCAACGGGGTCCTGGTTGAAGTGGATATCATGCCCTTCAAGTACCTCTTTATAGGCAAGGGCCACTGTCTTCATCTGTTCCGGACTTAGACTGATCTTTAATTCGGCGGAAAATTTATGCTTATACTCGGAAATAACGGTATCAAAGACATCCCTGTGGATATCATGTGACATACCCCAGTTCTGTAAAAGACGACGATATGAATCCCACGCAGCCCAGGCAAAACCCGGTTTTTTACTTAGCGATTCAGTGATTTCATCATTCATCCCCACATTGGTAAAGGAGACCATGGCGCCCGGCATTGAAATGGCTCCGCTTGACCTTACTGATAACAGAAGGGGGTTTTGAGGGTTTCCATAATTCTGGCCGGCACTTTTTTCCAGATTTCTGAGCTCCTGGGCAATTTTGCTGATCAGCTCATCGCGAAGATGGGAATGGCTGTAGATTGCGTTTTTTCTTCTGAAGACCTCTGTGGTGAGAATAAATCCCTGTGGAATGGGAGTGTCTGTTAAAAAAAGGGTCTTCAAAAAGTACCCTTTTTCGCCCAGGAAAATTTTACTGTCCACCGGGTTTTTCTTTTTGTGAAATGGGGTAATAGACAGATTGGAGTTGTATGACATGATATTGCTCATAATCTCAGGGCTGAAATTATCCACCATGTCATGGAGGGTCTTCAGGATGCCGGAGATAAAATTGTCAAGTTTTTGAAGGAGAAAACACTTGGCAATCATATCACGGTTAAACTCCTCGGCCTTTTTGAGAAGGGACCTGTTTTTCTCAATTTCAGACAGGTTCTCATCATCAAAAAAAAGTTGAGGTATAATGACATTCAAAGGGTATTCGTAAGGCCTTATAAAATACTCGTTAATTATTTCTCTTATGCTTTCTGTAGTGAACTCGAAGATGTTGGTGTACTGACCCAGAGCGAAAGTAGTAGAAGTAAGACTATGTTTAAGCATCTGGAGATTAGAGTTGAACCCCTGATTACTTATGCCGTCAAGCTCCATGCCCTGTTTGAAAAGCTCAAGGATCATATAAATCCTTTTCAGAGTTGTGGCCGAAATATAGTTAAGATTGATCCTGTCAATGATTTTATCCATCAGCCTGGCAGCAATTCTTTCCAGCCGGAAAATGAGTCCCATTGCCTCAAATTTGGGCTCTCTGTAGACTCCGTACATAGACGGAATGCCAAAGGCGATATGGCGTTTATGGTAGATATCCTCCCATGGCTTACTCTGTTTCGTGTCCAGAATAAGTCCCTTCAGGTGCTCCATGAACCGGAAGACCATTTTTGTGGCGGATAGATATCGACCGGCCTCAAGAGAGGTTTTAAATCGATCAATCTCTTTTGTTTCAATGAGATTAGACCGTGTTAAGATTGAGATAATATCCACTGTATCGAAGGAGTATTTCTCTCTCAGTAAACGGTAGAGCCTGCACATGTGTTTAAATCGTTTTTTGTCCGGGTCATCCCCTTCAGGGAAATCTGCCAGCACGCTGTCAAGCTCGGTATCCTCCAGTTCGAGAAATTTTTCAGGCCTGCAATCATGCCTTTTACACAACATGTTTACTATCCCGTGTATCCCGGTAAACCATCGTCCATTGACGTCGATTGCCTTAAAGACATCCTCGGGAAAGAGCCCTTCCAGTTTTTCCAGTTTTGCATCATACCAGAAATTAAAAATCTTTCCGGTAAGGTCTATTAGTGTATTATTCCCTTCAATATGGACCTGCTTTCTCAGAAAATGGACCAGCCTGTCATTACGGTGAGAAACCTCATCCATCTCTGTCGTTACCTCGCGGATCTCTCCTTCTGCGCCTATCTCGTTAAAATATACAGGAAAAATGCAGGTCAGCTGTTTTATCTTTTTATATACCGGCACAATGTCCGAATTCAGGATATTCGTGATATCCCTTTGAAAGAGGTCTGTGTCAGAAATATAGACGTTTCCAAGGCGAAGGTTTGCGATAAGAGCAGAGAGAAGTTTACCAGGCGACCACGATGCATACCGTAAAATCCCTAACCAGATCCTGATATTCTTAATATGGTTTTTGTTTACATGGGTCTTCCAGTCCTCATCGACATAAACATTACCCGGGAATTCAAACCCGAAATCGATAAGTTTTTTTTCAAAAAAATTCACTCTGAATTTATTTTCCGAATCATCAAGTTCAATTACCTTTTTTCCAAGGGTGAGCAGGCAGTCAAGAATCTGGGAGGTATGATTATCACGAAACTCCTGAAACATCTCAAAGATACTGTTTAAAAAATCAAATATTTGATCAAGCTCAATTCCCGAGACTATCTTTTCAAGGATGAAGTTAATGTCCCTCAATAATCTATCTTTGGTGCCTGACATGCCAGGGAGATAAAGGAGGTAGAAGGTGTAGTAGAATTTTTCAATAAAAACTGAAAAATTATCCCCTAACTGGCGAAACATATTGATAATGTCACTAAAAGAAGGGATATCATCAACCAGGTCTTCAAAGGTCTCGATTGTCTCAATCTCTTTCAGCAGACCGGCAAAATACTTGTCTCCGAGCCCTCCAGTCAGATTTGAATAGTCCTTGTGAAATATGGGTTCTCTTTTTTTGTACCACTCCTCAATCTCTGTTGTTTTCTGCCAGAACCGGATGTTTGTTTCATAGACTCTTTTGGTAACAGCAAATATTTCGGCCTGAAAATCAGACAGGCGGGCACCTTTTTTGAGGTATTTCCTGAAATAGATCGAGCCCTGTATATAACACTCCTCATTCGTTTCCATTTTCTCTTCTAAAAGTGTTATGCACTCATGTATTACATCCATCAGCGTATCAGGGTAATCCAGGAGCCGGTCCACAAACTCTAACAGGGTGCGCAATACGGTCTGCTTATGTCTAAGGCTTATATCCAGGGCCAGAAGCCTGCCAAGACTTTTTGCAATAATGGAAAAAGCCTTATCCGCCCTTTCAAGCTTCAGGTAAAACCAGAAATCACTTACGGCGATCTGACGGAACTGATCTACCACAAACCGGTAATCGGCAAGAGGGTGGTGGAATTCCCTTATACATTTTTCAGCCCGTTCGTGTATGCCGTGCCGGGATACAGAGAGCTCAACAAATTCCAGATACTCTTTCGGAATATCCACTTCCACATTTCTGGTCATTTCCAGATTTACTTCAAGGGCACCTGATTTCAGTATCTTTTCCATGGCAGGCTTTTTGATTATTTACAGTTGATACTCCGGGAACAAAGGCTATTATATTAACCTGGCAATTAGATAGTCTAACTCCGTTATGCCGGACTTGATCCGGCATCCAGTACCCTCCTGGATTCCGGCTTTCGCCGGAATGACAATATTGAGGTATTTAATTGCCGGAGTAATATCATAATGTCAGGGGCTAAAAATTATGTCCGGCCTGATCAGTAACTGCACCTTTTACTCAAAGAAAGAGGGCTGGTATGATTAAGGCAGAATTGTGTTTTATCACTGTCCCGCAAAAGGGTTAAGAGGCTGTCCGAAAATGAGATATTCTTTCCAAGATCAAGAAAGGCGAAAATTATAACCACAGGAATACATTGAAGTATTTCGAGGATTATAATTTGAGCCTGACGCAGAGATTGGGGAAAATAGCCATTCTCGGACAGCCTCTTAGGAGGTCTCAGGGAATGACGATTGTCTTACCCCGAGATATCTCTCGGTCGGAATTCATTGCCTGACAGCCTCCTAAAAGTCATATCCCAGAATCACGGACCAGCCGCTGACCTTGTCCCCGATCAGATAGGACGCTCCCAGCCGGAAAGAACGCAGAAGAATACCATATGAAGCGATGTCCAGACCTATACTGGCCCCCAGTTCATGAAAGTATGAGAAACCTACCTGAGAATCGCCGGGACCCACAAAGTGAGTGTGCCCGAGGAATACCTGCCAGATTATCGGGTAAGGGCACGAAGTGTAGTTTCTTTGCCCGGCGAGGGTCAGGCGGG
>Ga0233411_10000728_pt1 | contig 9734 bp, 7 predicted proteins | sample Na_anoxic_2_MG_FD_179799 | JGI IMG/M metagenome (GOLD analysis project Ga0233411, IMG submission 179799) | Seawater microbial communities from Saanich Inlet, British Columbia, Canada - Na_anoxic_2_MG | ecosystem: Environmental > Aquatic > Marine > Inlet | place: Canada: British Columbia...
ATAGCTACAGAAGAATCAAAGGTTATAATCGTAAACGGAAGAAGAGTAACCTGCTACTCGGATGGCAGTGTGGAAACAAAAGGGAATTGGAGCAGGGGTCGGACATTCGGCAGTAATGATAAACGTGGGTATCAAAAGATGGCGATAGGATCTCAAACCACGAAAGTTCACGACTTGGTGGCAATGGCTTTTATTGGACCGAAGCCAAAGAACTATGACGTTGATCATATCAATGGAGATAAGTTAGACAACTCACCCGCCAACCTTAGGTACGTCACGCGATCACAGAATCTCCGAGGACACCAAAAGGTTCGCGGTAAATCCAAGTACAGGGGTGTACAGGTATCGGCAAACAATCCTAAGTTCGTGGTGAAGGTAGGTCTAGGTAAGGACCACGATTGCAAGACGAAATACCTTGGCTCATTTACTGACGAGAAGGAGGCCGCTATTGCCCGTGATAAATTCTGCTACGAGGTTATGAATTATCCACTAGAAGGTTTAAATTTTCCCGAGTTATTTGTTGACAAGAAGGATACCAAGCCCCAAGTTACCCCTATGCAAAACAACGAAGAGAATATTGAGCGCATCCAGACTCAGATTGATATGATCCGCCAGGAGTCCAGACTTCTTTCCTATCGTATTGATCGTATGACTGATCAGCGTAAAACTCTCCAAGATGAAAAGAGAAAGTTAAAGGAAGTTCTTGTTGAATATAGAAAACTATAGTGTATAATGTTTTTCAGTGAGTTTGCGTCCTTCTCTCACTGAAATAGTAAGGTAAGCTGTTGGAGTAATCCGCAGCGGGATCGGTTTATGTCCTATTTAACTCCTTGCTTCGTTACGGTAGCCCCGTCCTTTGTGTGTGAAGGACGGGGCTTTTCGTTACCTTGGGTACTGCTTCATTTGTATCTGACGCATTACTGCTTGTACGTCACCTAGCTTCAGCTTACCCCGGTCATAGTCATCCCGCAGCATCTTCATTGCCATCTCTTCCGGCATCCTGCCAGCGAGTTGTACATAACGTGCTCTCTTATCAATGCGATTGGATGGTACGCCAGTTGAGATTGACATATCTGGAACATTGCCAGCCATTATATTCTCAACGTCCGACTTAGTGAAGGTCTTGCTTAGAGCTTTCTTAATCTCATCTTCAGAGGCTTCCAGTGTACGTAGGTTATTGACGTGACGTACGCCTTGCTCCATCTGGGAGCGGTACACCTTGTTGAGTTCTTGGTAAGAACCCGACATATCTGCATCATTGAAACTGGATGAGTTGTACTTGGAGCTGATACCCTTCAGGCTCTTCCTAATATCTCTGAACTTGTATCCGACACTCTCCATCATATCGAGGTTACGAACCCGGTAGCCGAGTGTGTATCGAAGAACGTTATCCGCCGTGGTTCGCTCATCAAGTTTCTGGAAATCAGAAAAAGTTCCTGGGGTAAAATTCTCCCCCATATACCAGCTTACGAGGTCAAGGTTTTTAGATAGACCATCAACCTTGTCGGATATGCGGCGACCGTTGGCATCCATATTGTTCATCGCGGCCACAATGTTCTTCATATTGATCGTAAGATCTCCACCGAACTTGCTCCACATAGAATCAATTGCCTTACCTGCCGCACTCATAAAGTTGTCGCCACGGAGTGCTGAATCAACAACCGATGATAGTTCCGCAGTAGGAATCTGGTAGCCCAAGTTGGCTATGCGAATCTTGTTACCGTCCTTGCGGATGTGTAATGATTGATTCTCCTCCCAGGGAGCGAAGACAGTCTCTCGCATTGCCTCCTCCTTCTCCGAATCAATTCCCCCATCCCTGTTTAGCACCATAGGTACAGTAGATCCAGCCGTGAGAATAGCACTCAGTGCGGCCATACGCTTAAACCCTTCAGTCTTAATTCTACGCAACGTATCATCATTCATCTGAACACCGTACTTATCTTGCAACATCTTAGGAAATGTACCATCGGTCATTTGCTTTGCTAGTTTTGCTTGATTGAATGTAGTCCTGACAAGTTCAAAGTTAAATGAGCCGAACTCATTAAGTATGCCGTATTGGGATAAGGAACGTAGGCCCTTATTAATTCGGTCATAGTTCGTATAGGTATTATTCGTAAGATCACCAGCAATTTGTTCAAACTCTCTTTGACCCATACGCTTGATGTCAGCTTCAGGTATAATGTCACCGAGGAACTTCTTGTAGTTCTCGTACACGGATATGCGCTGAGCCGTATCGAAACTATTATAGGCTTTGCCCACACCGTTGATCGAACGTTGAAATAATTTAGGTGCAATGCCATTCTTAAATCCATCGCGGATGTCGGATGCTGTAACTCCCTTGTCCACTAGACCCAACTCTTTGAGTCTGTTAAGTTCCATTAATGGAATTTGACCACGCTTAAATCTTTGAGGTAGGGATTCATTAATGGCTACGCGCATCCCCTTGCCGTATCCTCTGCCAGGGTTGAATCCCTGTCCAGCAACTAGCACCGCCTGCCCGACAAGCTGCACTGGATAAGAAGCTAGATTCAGTGGTACTACCACAAACTTTGCGGCAGCAGTTGTGGTCTTGAGCAATCCACCGACAACACGAGCAAGCCAGGGACCGGAATCTTTCACAGCACCAGTTCCGTAAAGTTCCTGTAGTGCCTGATTCGCCTCCTTTGGCACATAGATGGGGTCACCCTTCTTAAGCTTACTGGACTGAACGTATCCCGTTGGGTTCTCCTCTGTCACGGGCACTTTCATTTTGCGGGGCACACGCGTGTCACCGGACCGCATAGCGCGTCCACGCATAACAAGTGGCTCAAATCCATCTGGAACTTGACCAGGAGAAAAGGTCTGCCCTATCTTGTACTTAAGCATATCGTCAGCTATTCGACGATTGCCAGCCTCGTATGAAGCCAATCTTCCGAGGCGAGAAATTGTTCCGAAAAGTCTCTCGCCTGATTCCGTGTACTCACCAAGGTACTCACGCATTGTTTCAGTAAGATCCTCGTTCTTTCTCTTGAATACACGTTTGTTACCAGCAATGGTATTCATCAGCTTTAGGGAGTCCGAGCGACTATCCTGTAAGTTCTGAAGGAATTGATTTATCTCATCGTCACTCTGCCCATCTTTCTTCAGTTCCATCCGAAGCTTGTTTTCCACATTAGCAGATGGACGATAGTTACTGTCCTCATAGAACCTGTATTCACGAGTAAAGTAATTCTTAGAATCAATACTATTCTTAATCTTCGCTGCAATCCGAGGATCAATATCCAGGTCCCCGGCCTTATACATCCGATAGATTGTATTCTGGTACTGGTCAATCTTTACGCGGGCATCGTCCAGCGTACCCTTGATGTCCGTGAATGCGGCGGGTAGATTGTTGCTGTTGTTTGCGACGTAGTCATTGAGCGCATCCACGTCAGTCTTTGATGCATTCTTGGTTGCACCATCAATGATGTTACGGACGGTAGCAGCTAGGTCAGTTGCAGCTTCTGCTTCATTCTTGGCTCGGATTGAGTTCATCGTAGCACTTCCGCCGATAAGCTTAGATGGGATTACGTTCCTATACAGGGACCGCATAAAACGTGACCCCATACCTACGGGATTCTCACCAGCCAATGTTTCCACGACCTGTGCCGCATCGGGATCACCCTTCTCATAAGCATCATTTAAGAAATCACCAGCCTTGCCACCGAACTTCGGGTAAGCCTTTTTCATTAACTCACCAGCAGCACCTAAACCTAGACCTAGACCACCACCGACTAGCACAGCATTACCGAGTTCTTCATTGGTAAGGTACTCACCCTCCTCGATACCCTTCTCAATCTGAGCACCAGCAGTTGATATAAGAGCACCACCTGCTGCACGTTTAGTTCCTTCCTTCGCTAGACGGGGTAGGAGACGCGCTCCCTTGGAAGCTTTGCCTAGACCACCTGGGATTAGATTAAGGGCTGTGTCAGCCGTTACACGGCCCCAGCTTATTTCATCTTGTCCTTCAATTTTCTGTGCCAGTAATGAACCGCCAACTCCTCCTCCTATTCCTCCGCCCAAGTATCCAAGAGTAGCCCCGATAGCAGCTCCAGGTACGGCTCCCACACCAAAGAAACCAGCTCCAAGCGCGGCCCCAGCAGCAGCCCCCGCAGCAGCACCAGCGTACTTAGAACCTTCACCAACAACAACCTCAGCACCAAGGCCAGCTACTGTCCTCCCGATTCCGGGTTCCTCATCATCAAGAACTGACAGATCAATGCCACTTTGTTCATCATCAAGGACTGATAGGTCAATGCCGCTTTTAGGCTCGTCAAGAACTGACAAGTCAATACTAGATGGGGCTTCGTCGAGAACCGATAGATCAATGGCCATTATAGTTTACCTTGCTTTTTCATTTCAGCAATAATTTGTTCGCGGCTGGACCCAGGGTTTGCGGCCATCACCTTAGAGATACTGGATTGTTGTGCCTCCGTAAAAGAGCCACCTCCACCACCTGCACCAGTACCCCCAAGACCGAAGATGTCATCCATCGACGTTCCCATCTGTGAGAAGATAAATGCGGTTGCGGAGTCACCAGTAAGACCAAGCCTTTCAGCGTACGCCTGGGCCTTTGATAGCTTGTCGGGATCTGTTTGCTTGAATGAATCAAGTCGAGCCTGTAGCACTTCATTCTGTAGCTGACCTTGCTGTTCTGACTGCGCTCTCTCCGCTTCGGTCTTCTCCCGATTGCCAGTGATTGGATTCAGTCCAGCCTCTGCTCGCATCTGAGCGGCTCTTAGGTCGTCTCCTCCGCCGACCATACCACGTAGTTGTGATGTTGTATAACCACCGTAGGTACGGGGGCCAGCAGTTCCGTCACGTTGATCAGCTAGTTGCTGTATACGATTGGACTGGCGTTGGTAAGCTTGTGACACTTCATCCTCGTACTGACCATATGCATCAGCACGGGTCTGAGAAGTCCCAGGAGCACCACCCGGAATCATACGACCCTGTGGGTCAGTACGTAAACCATAGACGCCCTCAGTGCCGTCAGGGGCATTGAGGTACTGATTGAGTGTCATACCGCCAAGTCGAGCACGAGTAGCATCGACACCCATTGGTCCTGGGTCAGCTTGACCTGCCAAGTATGCGTCCCGTGAGAAGCCTGTCTCTGGATCGAAGGTTGTACCCATTGCTTCAGCCCTTGCCTGACCTGCCGCAATAAGCTCTGGACTCAACGCACCCTTTGCCCTGATTGTCTCAAAGATAGCTTGGGGGCTACCTTGTTCAGCCTCCTTCATTGGGTTTAATGTCTGGAATGTTGGATCAGCTAGTCCCTGTGGGACGGTTGCGCTACCACCATCAATATTAAGGGTAGTAGTAGGGATCCCAGTCTCTTGGATGCCGGGAGCACCCATTAGTCCAGAATCATCTGGAAGTGTAGCAGCGATTTGAGCGGCCCGTGTAGCAGTAGAAGATGGTCCAGTGGGGGCATTAAATACTAATGGCTCATCGCCAAGTCGAGACATCTGTGCGCCTCCAGCAAATTCAGTATTAATATTCTGCGGTGGACTAGCAACTGCTTCTGACCCTGCTTGTTCTGCGGCGTAGGCAGCGGCATATTGATTTGCGAGTTCTAGATCCGCTCCAGAGAGTGGTTGTATTTCCCTATAATCCTAAGCAAGTCCTAGGGATTGTCGCACTTGATCAGGGTCCTCACCCGCAGCGACCCTTCGCTCGTATGCACCGCCAAGAGTAGTATCAGCCATTGTGTTAGGTGTAGCTAGCGCACCAATCAGTCCACCCTTCAATAAGCCGGATGCAAATTTCTGGAGTGACCCCATCCCAGGCTTTAGCGTGTCACCACTACCGGGAAGTCCAGGTTGCCCCACCTTCTGGGCCATCTTCATTGGTTTACCTTGATTGCCCGCTGATGGTACTACTTGCGCTCCAGGTACAGCAGGAGGACCTCCCATTGGTCGTACGGCTGGCGGTTGGCCTGACGGTACAAGTTGTGTCTGTGGTACAATCTGAGTACCAGGAGTAAGGCGACCAGCGTTAGCTCCAGTGAACTGACTATTACCAGAACCAATTAGGCTCGGCAAAGTAGTGCCTCTTGAGTTAGCGGCTGCTTCACCTGCAAAGGGGAACATACCCTGAAAGGCGGCTGCTCCACCTAGTCCAGCAAGGGCAAAGGGGTTGACATCCTCCTGTGGAGCCTGCTGACCTATTAGGTTAGTGGGCTGCATCATAGGGTTAGTGGAGGCTTCTGCTTGTAGGCGCAGACGTTCTGCTTCTAGTTCTTCTGGTGTCATAGTCGTATTATATCATAAAGGGTTTAGGTGCTGGGGAATTTCTCGTTAAGGTATTCTTTGCGCTTCTGGCAAGCTCCGCATCCTTGGATGTTTGTGCCAGCTACTTTATCTATGGCTCTGGCTATGGGTTGTGCTATTCGCTCTACGCGATCCCCCAGCCCATTAGGTTTTGGTTGTGGCGAGTCCGTTCCCTTCCAGTCAGGTGAATCCTGTGGTCTGGTAATTGGCTTTGGTGGATTTATATCCTTAAACATTATGCTTTCTTCTCGATGTTTACGCCTGTGATTTTGTATTCGTATCCCTGGATGTGGTCAAGTTCTATTGGGTCCCCGCCATTGTCAATTGTTTTGGTTGTATCCGTTGCAGTAAATGATGTAGAGCTAACAGTCACATCTTCCCACGCTCCGTAGCTACCAATAACCGCTGTTCGCTTTCTGATTGAAGGAGTCACCTCATATTCAAGTCCGACAATTAAATCCGAGCATTCAATTGTGTACCCGCTAGTGCGGTCGATAAAAGAAAATCCAGTGCTTCGCGTCTCCCACAGCGAACTGCACGATGCTCCAGTGACTGGGGTTTCTCTTTCAATTGCTAGAGCTTCCGTGTCCTCATCAAGAAGAGTTGTGTTTACCCTTCTTGTGCAGGGCGGCGGATCAAGCCAGTTGATAAAAGTTGACCCGCAAGTTGCACCCGAGTTGCAGGGAAAGGGGCTTGCGTGAAACGTATTGCTCTGGGTCCCGTCTTGGTAGTATTTTTGAATTGGAGAAGATGTTATGGACTGACCTCCGCACGCCGCCTCAGTTGGGGAATATTCTCGAACCGTAGTTCCTGACCAGTAACCGTCTCCGCAGCAATCACCTGGCGGGTCTCCGCAATCTCCAGGCCCGCTACCCCTAGAGTCAAATACGGATTGTTTTAAATATTTTCTTGGCGGCGAGCTGGCATATCCCGATGTTTCGGAAAATCCACAGAGCGTCGCGTTAATTGTCTCGCTCTCACAGCTAAAAGTAGCTGACGGACACTCACAAGTATGAAAGTACTTGGTCTCATCCTCACGTTCACAACAGACAAAGATGCTCATTAGCTATACAGTGTTCCCCATTGATGAGTTGCTCCACAGCTTGCAATGCTTTGGCTGCCCTTGATTCCCTGTACAATTGTTGGTGAATCTCCGTTCCAAGTAATGGTAGCAATCTGCCTGTAATCCTCAGTCTCTGAGGTTGTTCCACTTGATGTTTGGACAGATGCCGCCGTTACCTCACCGTCTGTGTTGAATGTAACCTTTAGCCATAGTTCATCTGGTTGTCCAGATGGAGTTAATCCAGTTGCTGTCTCTGTGTTTACTGTTCCAGTCAATACACTAACTGTTCCATCCAAGCCATCTATCACCTTAAATGCGTACAGATAGAAATCCTGGGAGGCATAAGCTGCTTCAAGTGGGTCAGTCGATGACTCTACATTGTCGATACCATCGTCCTGGACTGTACTTCCAGCTCCTGACCTGTTTGAGTCCAGCCCAGTATCAATGTCCTTAAGGGCAGATTTAAATTGCTCCCTAAGTTTCCTCTTGTCCTTCGTGTTATCCAAGGACTTGAGCCTTTGCTTGAATGCAGCCTTAAGTTCCTTCGCCTTGTTTCGCTTGTCACGCTTTGCTTGACCCAACTTTACACGGGATTTAGATTCAGCGTCCCTAATATCTAAATCTTGGTCGTTATCGACCTTGTTATAATAGCTATCATTATTCATAATGAAATTACCTTGATGGTATCGTAGCTACGATCTCCGTATGTTTGTAGTAAGGAACACCGCTTGTATCTTCAAATGCTAATGACACGCTATAGTCCAGTGTATAAGTTGCACCTTCTGGGTTGGTCGGCCCACCGCTCACTTTAATATTATACGTAGTATTTCCGAATATCCTCTTTCCAGAAATCATATCAAAGACATCGGCAGTGCCTGGAATGCCATAATCGGAGTAAGAGTTTACAGCCTCTGCACTTGAATCAATTCTGTAACCACGAAACCCTCTAGCGATTGAGAACGGTAAGTAATTCCAAGCGATGCCCTTAGAGAATCCCTCCGCCCAAGTGTCGGGGTTCCATAATCCTCCACTTGCAGTGTATGCTATTGTGCTAGTGGTTTTAAATGAAACTTTGATTGTCGCAGGAACCCTGGAGGCAACGGGCGGCATAAGGGAAAAGTCCTTAGCCTTAAATGTGTACGTGCCATCAGTTCCGCTTAAAGTTTCATCGCTTATTGTAACAACCCCTGGATATGTAAATTCATTTAATATTGAGTGACTAGCTACGGGCGCAGTGTCATTAATTAGGGACGCACCACTAGCATCCTGCATTGAAACAACAGTTATGGTCTTTAGCCCTTCAAAGTCGCCCTCTGTCCTTGCGATGATTGGCCCAACAACAGTGCCTTCCACGCCGAGGAAGGTTGTAGTTACTCTATACACGCCATCGGATTCCGATACTCGCTGAACATTAAGTGTTCCTGCTTCAACATAGACCTCCTCTACTTGCCTAAAGCTATCAGTATCATCAATCCCGTATGACGCAAGGAAGCAGCGTACCGCTGTCTCATCATCAATCTGATGATCAATATATGAAGTGCCTACAGTCTTGGCGTAATCAGTGCCAGCCTCGGCAATTATCGTACGGGAAACACTACGAAGGCCGTTTAGTTCGTAGTCGGTGTCGTCATCCTTTACTTGAACAAAGGAAGATCCAAGTGTCTCGTATGTAAGGGATACATTGTAGTCCCCGACCTGCCCCATACCAGAACGGTTACCGGACTCAACTTGAGTAAGCCGCATATCCGCATATGCTTCACCTGTACGTGGAGCTAGACCATCAATCGACATCTCCGCTGATTGCAGGCTACCGAAGTCCGGGAAGATACGATCCTTGTTAGCACTGTACCAGTCCTCACGACTGTTCATCGTGCTGCAAGTTACTACAAGCTTGTAACGGCCATTCTGTAGCTTCTCAACTGATGGAGAGCCTACAAGTTTAAGTCGATTGGATCTATGAGAAATTGACATTAGCTATCTCCTTTGATTACTGCGAAATTGATTACGACGTTGATTACTCCAGTAGCTTGATTGTGAAGATCGGCAATTGTAATGTTACAGTTACCATCCTGTACTTCATCAATCTGACTGTTAAGCTTGTTACTACCTGATCGGATGTTTGTTACAATAACATCATCCTCCTTAATAAAGCTATTATTGAACTGAAATGATTGAACATCATTGTTACTGAAGTCGTGAGCAAACATAGCAATCTTGCCGCACGGTTTGTTTAAAGTTACAGTACTATTAATACTGGTAGTCTGCGTTACGGAACCACCCGTCCCCACTGCGTAACCAATCTGACTAACTGCCAGTGTATCGGTAGGTTGCATAATAAGTACCCAGTCAGTCCCGATTGGGTTAATCAGCATACAGTC
>Ga0233411_10000736_pt1 | contig 9687 bp, 15 predicted proteins | sample Na_anoxic_2_MG_FD_179799 | JGI IMG/M metagenome (GOLD analysis project Ga0233411, IMG submission 179799) | Seawater microbial communities from Saanich Inlet, British Columbia, Canada - Na_anoxic_2_MG | ecosystem: Environmental > Aquatic > Marine > Inlet | place: Canada: British Columbia...
CGGCAAACAAGGTTCGGAAATTTCCCTCAATATCAAATTTGGGGGCATTCTTCTTTTCTTTGGTAACCTTGGTTTCAATGGCATAGGCAACCAATTTCCACAAATTGGTTCCCTTGGAAAGGTCTTTAACCTTAATTTCGGCCAAAATCATACGGGTTTTCACATCCCCGGATTGGAATTTCACCACGGCATCATACATCCTCCCATCTTTAATGGATTTAAGGGCTTTAATATAATCAGGCCCGGTCACTTGGTTAATAATGGAAAAGGTCACCAACTGGTCAAGGGTTGGATCCTTCAGGGTATTAATAATATTGGTATTGGTATTGGTATTGGTATTGGACATCTTTTCACTTCCTATCTATTTGGGATTCATTTCCCAACCGGTTGGGGTTATTCCCTCCCGGCAAAACCATAATAACCGGATACGGGAATATTTCAGGGACATAACTAACCGGAAAATCATACAACGGGAATAAACATAGGGAGAACCGGCAATATCATCGGCTCAAAATAATTCATTTTTTTTTATATTCCAAGGATCACCCCAAAATATCCAATTTTCAATCGGCCTATTCCATAGGATGTAACTACAATATCCTTTGGCACCACGGGATTTCAATCCAGGCTATTCGGTGATATGGTAGGAGGGAAGGGGATTTATCGGGATAGGGTCCACCAGGTATCCTATCAAATCGGATCTCAACTAGGGACAAAATCATACAATCGGAAGGGTCAAATCGGGTCAAACTCGGATCGGCCAAAATATCCGGATTCTATACACTCTTTATAGGGGCAACAAAATCATACATACCAAATCTGGCCATACCATAGGGGAAAACTACAATACCTCTGGAACGGCGGAATACCCAATATTATTGGATCTCGGATCATATCGGATCGGATCAAAATCATAGGATCTCGGATCTCGGATCATAGGATCTCGGATCTTCCAATATCTCGGATCTCAAAATCCTAGGATCTCGGATCTCAAAATATCAGGATCTCAAAATCCTAGGATCGGATCAAAATCATAGGATCTCGGATTTTCAATATCTCGGATTTCGGGATCATAGGATCGGCCAAAATCGGATCGGATTTCGGGCGGAAAAATTTTGTCCCGGTCATGGAAAATATTGTCCCAACCTCCAAAATTCCTCGGATTCACATTAAGGGTGCCCGTGACAGGTCAAGGGCAAATCCACCCTTCAGGCAGATTCTAGGGCCACTAGTGACGAGGCAACCGGCCCAAAACCGAGGCTACATAGGAATGAAGTTATCTTCTTTTTCTGGGAGAAAATAAATAAGTTTAGCGCTTAATAAAAACGTTTACGTTTTTATTATTCATACCCCTAAATCCAGGCCCCAGCTCTCTTTTGGAAAACTTTTGAAGTTCTCTGTCGGACAAAATCCGAAACGCTTACAAATTCACCGAAGACGAGCGCTGAAAATAAATGACGAGGGGAAAAAAATATACCGTCACGGTGAAGCCGTGCCCCGTGGCAGAGCGCTCGAGCGCTAATTAAGAAAACGAATCCAGAAAAAGAACCTCGATTTAAGTTGGCTAACTAAGTTTGAGCGGCCAGTTTTTTGGCCAAGTTTGAAGCTGGCGTTTGAAGTTTGCGTTTGAAGTTTGCGTTTGAGTGTCGCCGCGTGCGCCGCGCGTCGTGTTTGGCCAAGTTTTGAGTGGAGTTTTGTATTAAATTAAATTAATAATACTCAATACTATATATAATATATAATACATTATAACTACATTATAGTAAGTTTTGAAAGTCTCTCACTCACCCCCATTAAAGTTGACACTCAACTCTGCTCATACCCTTACTTAAAGTGTTTAGGTTTTTTAATTTTAAGTAATGGCACCGACAAATCATTTTAATTTTCACCCTACCCCTAACCACCAACAACCAGTCAAAACCTCACCACAGGGCCGTTAGGCGGCCGATACGGTACAAGTACGGGCACCCCTACCCTCCTACCCCCTCCTACCCCCTACCCTCCCCTACTGGGTACGCCTCCGACCTATATACAGAATTTGTTATGGTTTTTAGCTTGGAGCGTATTGGATATTGAAACTAGGGGGGTATAAAAGACAGGGTGTTGTGGGGAAGGCGACCATAATCACATTATCCGTGTGTACAGCGCGGTTAAAGTGAACAACATGGGCATGGTTGCCTATCCCCACAACACTGTGGCCGTACCCCTATGTAAAGATCCTATCGACACATCCGGCCTTTCGTTTAACAACAAACATCACTGTTAAAGAAAGCTGGTGGTCCGAATATATAGGTATAGGTATACATATACTCATTCAGGATTTTTTTTGAAAATCAAACCCCCGAAGTTCGAAAAACGAAACTAGGGGGGTTAAAATAGGTGGTTATTCGAGGTTTAGTTTAGTATGGGTGCTCTTCACGGAAGTAATACGGAATACCTACACGTTCGCCAATCACTTGAATAGTCACATCAGTTTCTACCAGTAGATTATTCAAGCATAAATCGCATAGGTAATCCTCTACGATTTCCTCTAGGGTTTCGTAATCCTCTGAATCTGGGTCCATGACGTGGATGTATTCGGTCGCACCATCTTTATCTTTAATCGTAGGATTTGCACGATTCATCAGGATTATTAATCCTTCTACGATCTGATCTAAATTCGCCATGTATTGGCGGTGGTACTTATCGACTCGGTATCCCCCATCGACTACGGCACCCCCGCTGTGGGCGTTAATGGTTTCCAACGCCGCACGAAATACTACCGTCCTCGTAGCTATATATGGAAGCCCAGAACCACCCGGCTCCTTGTCGAGCTTCACGCTATTCTTCCAGATATTTTCCTGGGCATAGTTGAGGGTTCTATCTTGTAACGTTTGTACTGCTCTAGACATGTCGTCCTCCTATAGACTACCGACCACAAAAGCAGTCATGAACTCGTTATCACCGTTAATGTTTCTATGGATCTGATTCATGGTGGCTTGCAAGTCATGCATCCCTCCCCATGACTGGATTACCGTCATCAGGAACAGTAGGCTATTGATCTTCTGTCGACTTGTTTTGCCAAGCGGGAGCATTAACATCTTATTCAGAAGATAGCGGTGCAACCATTCGCAGTTGTGGGCTTGCAGATAACCCGATGGCCCAACCTCGAAGGTGAATCCATCCAAGGTGGCTAGACGACTACAGGATGGGACGTGCTCCCCGTGGAAGGCCATATCATACACTTCCCAACCACGGCGTACTTCTGGTAGGAGTACCATCGCCGTGGCGAGGTACATCTCTCGGACTAGGCGTGGTCGTAAATTGGGTAGCATAAAAGTCTTTATACAATCCGCCTCATAACCATATCCGTTACGTCGGATCTCCCCAACTAACCCCATAAGAACCTGCCATTCTGCATCTGCTGGTTCTAGGTCGTTAGAAATTACCCGGTATAATGCAGACACAAGGTCTACTGTTTTATACTCTGGGTAGTAATGCATTACCTTATCTGCACCCGACAAGGTAAAGTGGTCGGAGTTCATAACTAACTCCAAACTGTTTGCGGCCATTACGAATCGTGTGGTTTCCATATCCATGATCTTTTCTTCCTCTACGTGCTTAAATGCACATTACCCGACACCTATTTCTAGGTGCCGAATCAAGTGAACTTATGCCGTCTGCTGACTCCAGAATCGGTTGTTGTGGAAGACCACGCAAACACCGAGGAGTCGGTCCCAAATACCGGTAAGATGAATCATATTATGTGGCTGCACGGGGTGTCCCGCTTCCGCCAGCTCCCTATAGATACGGGATTCATCCCCATCTAAATAGGCTCCTGTACGTTGGTGGCTAAACAGGCCGGTAACCGCCGCATCAATTTCTTGTTGTGTCATCATTTCTCCCGTCACAGTCATAGCTCCATAATGGAGCCTTGTAATAAGCAAGGGTATCATTACCCCATGCACACGAAGCCGCAGCAGCGGCACACTCAAGTCGAATCTCATTTTCCTCATCGCCGTCAGGAAACTTATTGATCCGACGATAATAATCATATCCAGCATTCTCGCAAAGGTTCACGAGGTTCTTATACTGGGATTCGCGGCCCATCTGGTCGATGGCGTCTGGCATTTTGTATATGATAAAGGCCACGCCAATTACCAACACAACCCACGATTTGCTTTGGAAAAACAATCCGATTCGGTCTATACGCCTCATGACACCCCCAAATCATTTTGGTATGCCATCCAAACGTGTTCAGTAAGGAAACCTTCTGTGTAGAAGTGGCTCACCAGAGGAGCGGTGAAGGCCATATCTTCGATATTTTTGGCATGATTCGCCAAACTTCCTGGATATATCCGAAGCACATCTCCAGATATTTTTGGGTCACCAGAAAGTTCAAGTCGGGCTTCAACTGATTCAAGACCCTTTGGGGTTAGCCATGCTGGTTCAACAACCAGAAGCCATTGGTGGCCATTAAAGTCATTGGCATGGAGTAAACAAACCTCTTGGATTAGTCTAGTCATTTTATTCCTCACGCAAATAATTATCAAAGTTATATGAAACACCACACTTCGTACAGTTGGGAAATGCCTCTTTGCCGTGTGGCAATGAGGAGTTAAACTTCTGGGCATCACCGATCAGTTCCTGGATTTGCTCGACACTACAATCACAATCTTCGTTCTCGTATCGCCATAGGTGATTACCGTCGCACGCTAACCACGCCGGATGGTGGCCGTGAACCCACTCTTCAACACAGCTTTCGCATGGTCGGTATGTAGTTTCGACCATATGGGTTTCGCACAGGGTCAACCCCGCACGATCAGCAACCTCAAACAGAACCGATTGGCACAACACCAGATCATTCTCGGTTTCCATCTGCTTTAGCCACTTCTCATCAGATAAGAGCTGGTCCTTTACTTCCGACAACTCGGTATCGATCTTATCTGTAATATAATATTCCAGATAATGGAAGTAACCTTTTTCGATTATATCGTTCCGTACCGACTCTGGCCGATCAATGAACTCTATCGAAAGATCAATATCATAATCAATATCGTAATGTTTTGGATAGGCTTCCACCGACTCGAAGCATGGCCAAAACACATTCCACTGCTGTTTATGGGATAATTTCTTACCCCGTTCAACAATGGAAAGTGCTCGTTTCATTAATTCTTCTTTAGACATCATGCCTCCAACTGAAGTAGGATTTGCAACAACTCACGACAATATTCTTTATCAATCCGAACCCGATTCATATCGACGGGGTAATTACGGATAAAATCGGAATGTTGATACATAATTCGGGTAAGTTCCGCCCCCACCACATGGGCGTAGGGATTGACCATTTCAGCTTCTGCAAGACTGATAGGACTCTTCAATCCCGGTGCGGTTTTATCATAACCGTGGTGGTTCCACGCGCTGATGAAACCCTCCAACATGGCGATGCCTTCGGTATCGAACCCCGCATCGCGGATATTATCATGCATCGCCCAAAATGATTCTTCGCAGAACTCCTCTAGGGACTTACTGCTCGGTCCTTTGCACGTTTCGTCCTCACACTGGCCAGTCCGAATATCATCGGCATCCGTTAAGCCGACCTTCAAGCCAGCACAGCATACGATACACATTTCCCGATAGGATTCCATATAACCATCGAGGACGTATGCCTTGGCCTCGACAGGTAAATCCTCATAAATACGGGAAATAATTTCATCTATTCCATGTAGGTTACTCATGTTTTCTTCCTTTATTCCGCGTTAATTGCGGATAATAACCCGTAACCTTATTCGGTTACGAGTTACTAACCATAATTAAATCGATCCTACCCGCAATACCGAAACGGTATACGGGATAAAGTTATCGCATTCACATTCTTCCGAATTGCTCCCACATTGGGCGCAACAGTCTTCCTTATTTATATATTCGACCGTAATATCCGTGAAATACTGGATAAAGCGCTCAACGACATCTAAGGAATCGATAATAATTACAATGCCGTTATCATTAACAGCACGATGGATATTCAAATAGGCAGTTGGTCCCTCAAAATAGCATAGGGAGTCCTTTAGGACTACCGCCGACTTTCTCTCTAAGTCAATATCCTCTTCCATATCTGCCATAACATACCCAGCAGCGAGGAGTTTATACTTCATAAACTCCTCGATTCGCCGGTCATCATCCAAATCATCCACAATCGTGGACGCGGCAGCAAGGCCACGAGCATCAACGGACGAATCCGCATATTCGTGGAACGATTCTTCGGCTCCTCCAATATCATAAAATCCACAACGGATTAAATAGGTCACATAATCCGTTTCCGCTCCCTTAAACCAACTACGCATGGCTCACCTCCGAGTTCCATACCCAACAACGAATCATTCCTTCATAGCCGTGGTAATATTCAATACGGATTCTATCCCAACCCACTTCCACTATTTCCGCTCGGTGGCTACCGAACATTACAATCATTCCTATTTTCATCGCTGGCTCCCAATAATCCGCACTGCGGTTTCCATATCTGTTGGGGTGGTTCCATGTGGAACCAACACCATTCGGGAGTCCCGATTGCGGTTGGTATTCCAAGTCACCGGTTCGAGGAGCCAAAAGGCACCATGAATCATCTCGGTTTGGTAGTTGCCATCATCAACAATCACTGAAAATTCTGTGGTTTTCAGTTCATCTTGGATCTCTGGGAGACATATATGGGCCAATTCACATACGGCCCAATTAATCGTTTCCTCATAGGAATTGAAGAGGTAATAATGGCCGTAGGCATTATCATACTCATCCAAATTACTATAATACTCATAAACGTCTGCAATTAATTCTGCTACGAACCCTTGGATTGCCAGAGATTCGGTTGGTGGGCAGTTGCCGTTCATCACGGCTACGAGGGTACGGGACACCAAGTCCCATTCGGCCTTCTCAAGATCATCCCCCTCCACCTCGTGGAGCAGGATGGAGGCGAGGATACCTGGACCCCACAGTTCTCGTACGGTATGTCCGTGGCTGCTTTCGGCTAAATATTCTTCGAGGACGGCCCCCGAAATCTCAACACTTTTCTTCGTGGCGCGGCCACCGAACCTATAAGTTTTATTTTCAAAATATTTCATTTTCTATCTCCGTAATCAAGTAGGGTCGGCCCCCGGTTTCAACTTATCTTCCAACTTAACAAACTATTTTACCATACAACCACCCGTAGGTCAACCCCCTAATTTCAGTATACCCAAGTATAAACCTGGTTTTTCACCGTTAGGCACACGTATACACCCACTTTTGCCCGATATGGCTTAGGCAAAAGTCGATGGACGGTTGGGTTAATTAAGTATTAATGAATGAAGAAATCGACGAAGACATGCTTGCTATGCAGCAAATCCAGGTTAATGTTCTCATTTATTATACAGGAGCCACGGTCGGATTCTTCCGATTCAATTTCGGTAGGCCAGCTCTGGTTTTCACTATTTTCGATTTGAATTGGAATTTGTGATCGCTCGATCTGGGATCTTGAGCGCTCACTACGGTTGCGCTGGTCGATAATAAATGGCGATGGCATTTCCCTATTCACGATTCAAGATCCTTGCGGATATTCTAGTACATTTTGTTCGCCAGCCTCATCATTTTCTTCTTCCAGTAGCCACTCCAACGCTCTGATTGGGAAGAATACTACGGAAGCTCCTATAAATCCGCCAACAGCACCGATTACTGTTCCAATTATTAAAAGCATGAATACAAATGACTCTATCATTTTCACTCCAGTTGTTTTTAGTTTAAGTTTACGATTTTATAAAAAGAATAAAGAATAAGACTCATAAGGTCACGTTTGTCGTTTGTTTGGGGAAGTTTTGTTTGTTTGTTTCTTTTTTTATTGTTTTGCTTTTTCCCAAACAATTCCAATTTCTGCCAAATTAGTTGAGTGATGATGTTTTTCCCATCGTCTTTGTTTGGATTTTAAATTGTCTGGATCAAAACCCAACGCCCTTAACTGCCTTTCTAGCTCTGCTCTGGCTTCTGGGGTATCGTCAGTCAATCTCCCATCATTGAACCCCCACGGAAACTTAAAACCCGGTTCAAGACACCATAGGTGGTATTGGTTTGCTGTATCAGCCAGTCTGTCTTCCGCAGGAAATAGCTCACAGGCTTCCGCCATAGTACCGCACAGTTCATTCTTAATGCGCTGTAGGTCGCGCCAATCTCTTATTGGCTCCCTATCATGTCGCTTTATACTCAAATGAGCCATGCGCGGCACATCAGGGCTATTCGGTTCTGGAAAGTATACCATCACCTGATAGCGGCTATTTACCCAAACGTATTTGGTATCTACACCAGCTATACCCGTAACCTTTATTTGGTCAGCCTCACTAAACAGAGTCCAGTCGGGATCTGGCAGCGGTCTGTCTATCTTACCCTTACCAATAATTAGATGATACTCCTCACCCTGCGACGTAATGATAAGTTCGCACTCACTATTACTAAACCGCAGCTGGCGGCAGTTATCATTAAACGCATCTACGAGGAACTGCCCCATAAGAAAAGCAGCCGGGAACATATCCTCAAGTGTTCCCGGCTTTTGTCCAGAATTTTGTCTGGATTTTGTATGGGCCTCCCCCCCATTATGAACTAGGGGGGTATTTTTTAGTTTAGTCATCGTGTCCTCCTTCTGATTGTTGAATCAGCTAGATACAATGGACTGCCACCGGGAAGAATGTACAACGTAGAGGCATTCGACCAACACACCGCGTACACTCTATACATACGACCATTATAGGCGGTCTTATAGATAGTGGTCAGCTTGCTACCGTAGCCAGTGGCTGTCTGCTGTAACCCCTTCAATTGCCACGCCAGAGGCATAGGCACCAATACACTTTCTGTTTCCTTATATAGTAAATCACCCATCATTCACCTCCGAGCAGCACTTGGACAAAAGACATTACTCCCCCCTATCAATTTCATTTAGGCGGCGGCGATTATACGCTAACGAATCATTTAGATTACGACAGTAATCACGGTTATTCCGTATCCGATCCGCCAGTTTATCCGCTTCTTCCTTTGAGTCACATTTGATAGAACGATAGGATGATAGTACCCCATCGTCCTCGTTAATCACTACATAGAATGTATCTATACGTTTAACCGAACTCATAGCATATCCTCCGTACCCGAAGCCTTAAACCGGGTTACAGTCCAGTGTGGAACCTCGCCTATAAGCTCAACCTTAAACCGATAGGTCTTGCCCTTAAACCGTCCATCCCCTTCCGCACCCGGATACCAATCTGGAACAAAACATGAGGGGAAACCGTCCTCTGCAACACAGATGTGCGATCCACACTCATGGGCTAACCAGATGATCTCACTACCTACTTTGAAATCAGATACACAGGATAACTTATACGCATCGTGGTACAGGTCACTATGATAGGACTTAATCTTTAGTGATAGGCGTAGCATCATACCGAAAACATTACAGGCATAGTCATGACCTGTCGGCCTATTAGAAATCCACACAGGGTCCATAACCGAATCTGGTTTGTTAGTCCTAACAGCTTTAAATCTCTTTGGTGCCGATGCCTTGTCCAAGGCCAGCTCTGCCTGATGAGACTCCTGACCATGCCAGAAAACAACTGCACCACCGGATAAGAAAAACTTATCACACGGACTTCGTTGTACTCCCTCACTAGATGCTAGGGCTTCCCGCCAATATATATTTTT
>Ga0233411_10000740_pt1 | contig 9648 bp, 8 predicted proteins | sample Na_anoxic_2_MG_FD_179799 | JGI IMG/M metagenome (GOLD analysis project Ga0233411, IMG submission 179799) | Seawater microbial communities from Saanich Inlet, British Columbia, Canada - Na_anoxic_2_MG | ecosystem: Environmental > Aquatic > Marine > Inlet | place: Canada: British Columbia...
GCCGGCTGCCAGTCACTATGCAAAGCCATGCGTAACATCAGGCGACCTCGAGAGTAGTCTGACGTCGGACTATGCTGCACGCAACGATTGTCCCAAAGAAGCAGAGAACCATTTCGCCAATGGAAACGACACTTGAATTTCTCCTGCAGTGCATGCTCATTCAACGCACTGAGTATTGCGGTACTCTCGATCGGATTCAGGCCCTTGATCGCCGTCACCCAAGCCCGGTTCAAGTACAGCATCTTGCGGCCGGTTTCGGGATGTGTGCATACGAGCGGGTGCTCGGTCTGCGGAAAACGCTCACGCAATTTGGCAAGTGAAGCCAGATATTCCGGTTTCGATATCGACAGGTGCCCGGAATTAAGCCCGTATTGCATAACGTCATGTATGGCAATTTTGTCTTCCAGAAAATCACGCATGGCAGGTGACAGGGATTCATAGGCCAGATAATTGCTGGCAAATAATGTATCGCCACCAAACTCTGGCACATCGAGCGCATACAGCATCGCGCCGAGACTTGGATTCTTCTGGTATGTATGATCAGTGTGCCAACCGAGGTTCTGCGTCGACAAAATTTCGTTTCCGGCACCTTTCAGGAAGTAGACACCCGGAACATCCGCCTTGTGTGGCAGAAAAGGCTCATCTTCCAGCTTGCCGAAACGATGACCGAAAGCTGCAAACTGTTCCTGACTCAATGTCTGGTCGTGAAACACGATGACCGAATAATCGAGCCACGCCTGATGAATTTGCTTGAAGGTCTCATCGGACAGTTGGTTCAAATCAACTCCGTAAATTTCACACCCGAGGGCCCCGGTCATCGGCCTGATATCGAGCGATTGCTCAATCTTGATCGCTGCTTCTGCTGTCATTTCTAATCTCCTTTGCTACGGTGTTGACCTGTTGTTGAGGTCATCTTCAAGGCCAGCTCTAAACCAGGCAATACAAAGGGACAGCTGTTCCACCAGTTGGAACCACTGTTTATCCAAGCTATACTTGGCCAATCTTTGCAGCGCAATGGACTCAACATGCCGCGCACACCCGAAATACGTGCCCTGCATCGCGGGCTTGAGATTCTGGAGCTGGTCAACCTGCATAACAACGCGCGACTGCGTGATTTCGTCGAACTGACCGGACTGCCCAAAACCACGGTTTATCGCATTCTCGATAATCTTTGTGCGGCCGGGTACCTGACCCGGGTCGGTCGCGGCGACCGCTATCGACTGACAGTCCAGGTACGGCGATTGAGTGACGGGTACCAGGACAGCGGCTGGATCAGCGACGTAGCGCGCCCTTTGCTGCAAAAACTATGCAATGAAATAAGCTACCCGGTTGCCATTGCAACACCGTATGGCACCGCCATGATGTTACGTGACAATACAGACAGTCAAAGCGCGCTTGTCACCAATGTTTATACGCGCGGCACACTGCTGCCAATGTTTACCAGCGCGACTGGAAAAGTGTATCTGGCCTTTTGCGACTCCGTGACACGAAAAACTATTCTCGATGTCTGCGCAGACTCATCAGACCCAAACCATGACATCGCCAGGCATCCTCGCCTTGTCAAGCAGATAATCACTCAGATCAGTAAGCAAGGATATGCATTCGGACAAGGCGGAAGGCACAATGACACGGGGATTAAAACATCAACGTGCGCCGTCCCAATCCGGGCTGCTAACCAACTCATCGGTTGCCTTGCTGTCCGCTATGTCGATGAACATCTGTCGCGTGATGAAGCCGCAATAAATTTTGTAGCAAGACTCAAACGTTGCGCCAATCTAATCGGCCGCAAAGTCTCAGCCATTGCCGCAACGACCCGACAGGTTTGACGGCCACCTGCCGGAACGACATCATCAACTCTGGATAGCTAATATTTTCAAGTGATGGCATGGAGAATATGTATAGATTACGACTGATAAGCGGGATGCTTACGGCTCTGCTACTCACAGCTTGCGGCGATAACGGTCTGACTACTATTGATGATGAGAAACAAGCTGGCGTTAAGGCGGCACAACAGTTTGAAGAACAAATCGGCATCTACCCGGCAGAATTTCTGACCACATATGTTGATGCCGTGGGCCGGCGACTCATCTCTGGTCTGGGTACGACTCCCTACTACTTTCGTTTCAAGGTCATCGATCAGGCCACGCCCAATGCATTTGCCACACCGGGTGGTTATATCTATTTATCTCGCGGCCTGCTGGCGCTGATTAATACTGAAGACGAGCTGGCCGGCATTCTCGCGCACGAAATAATTCACATCACCCAAGGTCACCAGGCGCGCCAAACAAAACGTAGTGTCGTGCCCGGAATAATGACTATGCCCGGACGCGCAATAGGTAAAGTCGTTGGCGAAGATATTGGCCAGACCATAAATACTCCAATCGAGGCAGTCGGCAGAGCATACTCAGCCTCATATGGGCTAAGTGAGGAAAGTGAGGCCGATCGTCTCGGAATGCAACTGGCAGCCCGTGCAGGTTATGACCCGATGGCACTTGCGACAGCACTCTACAACCTCGAACGCACCATTACACTGTTGGCCGGCATACAACCAGAGGCAAGTTTTTTCAACAGCCACCCAACCACCCCGACACGCATCGCCGCTATCAAACAAGAAGCCATGAGCATCTCATGGACACCTGCGCAACCATTTGCCCAGAATCAGCAAGCCCTACTGGATCGACTAGATGGACTGACATGGGGTGCCGACAACCCGATGCAGGGTATTGTGCGCGGTCGGCAGTTTATGCAAGTGGACATGGACTTCTCAATCACCTTTCCAGACGGCTGGAACGCAGTCAATACACCCATTTTTGTCGGTGCCTTTGCACCTGATAACCAGGCTCTGGTCATTCTCGGCAGTGCGGAAAATCCGGGCCCTGCAGCCCAACTCGCCGCGACATTCATCGAAGCACTGCGCACCAAAGCAGATATCATGCCGGCCGAGGCCCGCCCGGTCGAACTGGATGCCGGACCGGCTTATCTCGTGCGCATCGAGGATGTTTCAGGCGCACAGCCAGCCAGCATTTACTACCTGTGGGTCAACACCCGCAACACGACATTCCGATTTATTGCAGTCGGTGAGGATTCATTCCGTGATCAACTCCGGGATACTGTCCTGAGCTTGCGTAACTTGACGACTGAAGAGAAAGCCTCAATTGTCGATGACAGAATCCGGCTAGTAACGGCAAATACCGGGGAATCAATTCTTGAATTATCGGCACGAACCGACAATAAGTTCCCACCCGAGCTTACTGCTGCCCTAAACGGACTGCCCACTAACGCTATCCTGGAACAGGACCAACTGATCAAGATTTTACGCAGAGAACCCTATCTTCGCTGAGACACTTCGGCCATAGATTCAGTCGCTATCCCATGGATAGCGCCGATTTGGATCAACGGCTGCAAGTGTCTTGCCTATCATGTTGCGATCATCGAGCACCGACACCAGCAACTCTGACAAATCTTCACGAAAAATATGGCCAAATGCATTTAGATCTTCACTCAACACGCCATTACCAGTTTTTCCACCTGAACGCAGACCACCTGGACGAATAATTGTGTAGTCAAGCCCACTTGCTCGCAGCTCATCTTCGGCTTGAGTTTTTAACGGTATAATTTTCGCCATAACCCGTGCTGATAGAGAAGGTATAGCTGTATAACTATCCCCGGCGCCAATCGTCGTGACCAGTACGACACGTTTGACTCCCGCCTCCTTTGCAGCCGTAAAGATGTTCGCATTGGCCTGATAATCTGGTGATGGATCGCATGCCATACAACCAACTGTCGTTAGTATCGCCGTGTAATTGTGACCAGCAAAGGCGGCACGTACCGTCTCAATATCCATTGCATCACCAACCACCAAACCCACATTAATTTTCTCAAGATCGGTAATATCTGATACAGGTCTGACGAATGCCGTAACGTTATCACCACGCGCCTTCAGCAGGCGCGCAACCATCAACCCGGTATTGCGAGTTGCACCGAATATCAGGATCGATTCCGATTCACTCGTTGTTGGCGTTGGAGACATCGGCTGCACATCAACCGTACTTTCTGGCATGCGGGATTCGAGTGTCAATGCAATACCGCCAATTAACAGCACAAGAAGCAGCGCCAACATACCAATAACTTTCAGAATAATTTTTATAGCTCGCATCTCACATGGTCCGTGTCAAACCAGTCAGTTTGACTATTTAACGTACAGGGCTGATTTTACCTTTCTTTTTTGCAGTGCGAATACGCCATGCAATGAAATTTACTGCCAATCGCGTCAGAAGCTTCGATGGTGCATCCGTATAGTAATTCGCATCCAGCCAACCGCGCTCGGCCCAGTAACTATAATTTTTTGTCGCCGTTGCACCTTTCGTCATGATTTGCATGGTACGAAAATTTATCAGTGCACCAAAATCCGGAGATTGTCGCTCCGCATTGATTATGGCACTCGAAAATTTCTCAGCAACATCCTGTGCCGCTACATCAACTTTCTTGATATATGCATCAGATTTCATTTGTGATGCAGATATACCCAGCCGACCAACGACATCACACCCCCAGGCGCTGGCAGTGCGATGCAGAAAATCAAGCACAATCTTATGCCCACCACCGGAAGCAGCAGTAACTACAATTGCCTGCTTACCAAAAAAGCTGGGGCGATTGCGCTTGTACATGAAATATTCACAAAAATTCTTCATCAACCCGGTTACATTAAATGTATAGACAGGTGCGGCAAGAGCGATGCCATCTGCGAGTTCCATTTTCTTTACAATTGGAGCGATTGATTCAAACTCCGGGCAATACTCCTCACCTTTGCGGACACAAGATAAACAGCCATCACAGAATGGCAAACCGACACGTTGCAGAAATATAAATTCAAACCGTGTCGGTTGCAGCGTATTCATTCGCTCTTCAATAAGCTTTAGCGTCTTGTAGCTATGGCTTTCTTCATTTCGATAGGAGCCAATAATGGCGAGTATATTCAGCTGCGACATTTAGGTCAGGAATGCCTTTTATGGGTATCGGGCAGGAACTTCATTGCACGATAGGCAACGACGGGTAGACCGTCAATTTATCTTCCCGGCATCCCCATACAGTGGATTCAAGGCATGACTGCCATCCCCGGAATAACCGTTAGCCGATGTGCTCGGAAAAGAACTGGTTCAGACAGCGATTGTCAGGGTCAAGTTGACGGCGAACGTCTCTAAAGCGCCGCAGCCGGTTGCCATAGGCGTTTGCTGCATGATGCTGCAACATGCCACGAGTCTGATTGAATAAGGGTATGCCATCAAACCCGGTCGCAAGATCAGCAAAGTCGAGTAGAAAATTATCCCAGCCATCTATATTTGTTGAACGAAGTTTGAGTGCAAATAATGGCTGATCATGGCTAGGTGAAAGAGCCGCACTCTGATCCTGGTCAATTCGATAGGCAATACAGGGAAGATCACATCGGAACCCGGCAAATTTATAATGATGTAAACAGAATTCTCGATACGCATAGATTACGGATGCAAATCGATCGATCGGAAACAACCAGCTACTGTATGCGATTGATGTTGACTGGCGGATCTTCCTGAACTGACCCGTTTGTTCCATTGCGTTACTGCCAACAACAGATAAACGCTTGTTGACAAATCTCTGTGTGACCTCACTGAAACCGTCAATCAGCGGATCACGGATTCGGCCAATTGGCACGATCCGGCCAACTGAATGCACAAAATCAGGGATAGCTTTATTGCAGGCCCAGTCCCTGACCTTCCAGGGCAACTTACTGCTCTGTCGCCCACCGGCAAAGCGTAGCTCAACAAATGCACGATCACGAAATGGTAGCAGGAATATCTTTATGCCTGCCTTAACTCCGGCAATATCCGGAATGAAGCGCATCAACTCATCAAATTCAAATTCCCGATTACGTATCGTATACGGGCGAATTGGGCGAATTTTTAACGTCACGGAGCAAACAATACCCAACAGCCCATAACCCTGTCGCACCATACACAGTAATTCAGGCATGCCTTCATCAACCTCAACCTGCCGACCCTGCGGAGTCACGAGTGTCACTCCAGTCACTGAAGCAGCAAGATGCCCTGCATCTCCAGGAATGTCGGCCGATAGTGAGCCGCTGCTAATCAATCCACCAATTGTTCGCTCCGGGTATTCAAAATTGCCAACAAGCTCCATGCCTTCACCAGCCAGAGAATCAGCCAATGAGCGCAATTGCATACCGGCACCGACCTGAACAGTGCTAGCGGACATCCGCATTAATTTCTTCATGGCGGTCATATCCACTAACGTGCCATGTGTTTGTGCATTTCGGGTACTACCGCTATTTGATCCAACAGGTCGCACCGGACCCGGATAATTTTTGGAATCTTGCAGAACAGCGATAACGTCTTCGATCGACTTTGGTCGTACCGATTTAACCGGGATCTGGTGTTGCTTATTGCTGTTTGACTTGCGAATGACTAACTGTGTCATTGTTGTACTCCGTGCTCTGTAGCGTTGTCGCCAACCAGAACGGATGCACGGATATGAACGAATAGCTCCATTCACTACTGGCAACTCCGCTGTCCTAGAACTATGTCCCTTAGACCGGTGGCTTTGTGTCCCCGACTTTCACCGGGTATACCTTTAAATTCAGCTGGCTAAATATGCAGCAACTTTTCAGCTAAGACAAACCTAGCGATACCAATAAATATAGCGCCAAGTCTAAACTTCGGCATTGTGTCCAGTCGATGCGGCAATGACAGTGGCCGCACCAGGTCATGAGCGATTATGTCTACTACACAAATTATGGGCTTAACCCACCCATAAATATTAAGGAAAATGTTGTTCCGCAATAATGTCGACACTAAGTAACGCCAGGTAACCCACTGACACCTGCCAGCATGCCCCATAAGTCAAGATCCTCGATCACCGCCTGTCACCTAATCCGCCGGCACGCACGGAGTATGAGTCATGGTTAACCATGCAACAAAAATAAGATATTCTTATATCTTTGTTTATAATAGATTTTCATCACTTTACCCAGTCTACTTCCCAATAATTAAGGTGTGAAATGACTGAAAAATGAAGCCTGCACACAAGAAAGAAGACCAGTCACCACGTACTCTTTTATATGAATCGGCAACCAGGCGTTAACCGAATAGATGCCTCTATAAAAGGAGCACAACAAGGTGCGTATGCATATATCGACTTTCAGAAAAATAATAATCAGCGCAATGGCAGTACTAGCCTCTGGCTGCATGATGCCGGCCAAAACCTACTTCGATGCATCGACACTGGCCAACTACACCACCGCCTCCGCACAGGGAGAGACCGAGTGTATGGCGGTAATGGACGCTACCAGTGGAAACGATGCAACAGCGACACTCGATCCTGAAAATATCGGCTTATTTGTCTGGAACATCCACAAGAACGAACACGCCGATGCCATGGACGATCTCGCCACAATGGCCGGTGACATGGATCTTGTACTATTACAGGAAGCCAGCCTCGCGCACCTGCCTCACAATCAACTCAATCAGGCCGATTACTGGTCGTTTGCACCAGGCTACCGCGCAACTGATTCACTCACAGGCGTCATGACCATCAGTTCAGTGCAACCGTTGGCGCATTGCTTCATGAGGAATCAAGAACCCTGGCTGCGCTCACCGAAGGCAATCAGTGTTACTGAATTTGCACTACTGGGTAAGCACCAAACCCTGGCAGTCGTTAACATTCACGGCATTAACTTCACCATCGGTGTCAGTGATTTTGAGCAACAACTGGAAAAAATTCGTGTGGTTATCGCAAATCATAATGGTCCCGTCATAGTTGCCGGTGATTTCAATACCTGGAACGATGAGCGAGTTGAACGAGTCAACATCCTGTCCACTCAGCTTGGCATGACCGAACTGGTTTTTGCAGTCGATAATCGTGTGACTCCATTTTCGCACACGCTTGATCGTGTACTCGTCCGCGGCCTGCAGGTCATCGATGCCACTACCGAGATTGTCGATTCATCCGATCACAACCCATTAGCCGTACGGCTGGCACTGTAGACAAGGTTATCAGCCCAAGGAAAGCAGAAACCCACATGTATCGCATAACCTTCATCATAATCTCTTGCATCACATTGCTCGCCTGGACTCCTCAGGCAGTGAGCACAGAACCCTCCGCAGAAATTGAATTCTTACTGCATGCAATTGGCCAGAGTAATTGTATATTTGCGCGCAATGGCAAAGATCATTCGGCCACTGAAGCCGAAGATCATCTGCGAATGAAATATAGTCGAACAAAATCTCGCATCAAGACGGCTGAAGCCTTTATTGACCGGCTGGCCAGCGAAAGTTCATGGACCGGCAAACCATACACCATGCGTTGCACAAATGATCAAACGGAAAATAGCAAGCAATGGCTATACCGGGAACTTAAGCAGTACCGCCAAAATTAACGAGTCCGCCTGCGGCTAGATCTTCCTTTACCCCGACCAGAACCATTTTCACGTGGCGGCAACCCGGTGTGCTGCGTCAAAATCTTACCTGCAGTCTTGCGACGTTGGTGACCACTTTCTGAATTTTTCCGCCGCGGTGACTGGTAATCGCCGCCGTCATCCGGCTGGTTAGCTGGGATCAGTTGCCACGCCCCATCGCCGATCATGTCAGCACGGCCCATTTTTCTAAGCGCTGCTCGCAATAACGGCCAATTCTTAGAATCATGCGAACGCAGAAATGCTTTGTGCAGCTTTCGCTGCTCCGGATCCCGCGGAGCTTCAACAGTACCGCTTTTATAAGTCACCTTGCGTAATGGATTTTTTTTCGAATGATACATCGCCGTTGCAGTTGCCATCGGTGACGGATAGAAAGCCTGCACCTGGTCGGCACGGTAACCATTAGTCTTGAGCCACAATGCGAGGTTCAGCATATCTTCATTGGTAGTACCCGGATGCGCCGCAATAAAGTATGGAATCAGGTACTGCTCCTTACCCGCCTCAGATGAATATTTCTCGAACAGCTTTTTAAATTTATCGTAGCTACCAATGCCGGGCTTCATCATTTTTCCGAGCGGACCTTCCTCGGTGTGTTCCGGCGCAATCTTCAGGTAACCACCAACATGGTGCGTCACGAGCTCTTTGACATACTCAGGATCCTCTACCGCCAGGTCATAGCGCAGGCCGGATGCAATCAATACTTTTTTTACACCGTCGATCTGCCGCGCAGATCGATACAGCTTTGTTAATGATGAATGATCGGTATTCAGGTTTTGGCATATACGCGGATAGATACAACTCGGCTTGCGACAAGCTGCTTCTATGTCTCGGCTCTTACATGCAATCCGGTACATATTTGCAGTCGGGCCGCCCAAGTCCGAGATCACGCCAGTAAATCCAGGCACCTTGTCACGAATCGACTTGATTTCCCCAAGTATTGATTCAGCTGAGCGGCTCTGAATAATTCGCCCCTCATGCTCGGTAATCGAACAGAATGTGCAACCGCCAAAGCAGCCGCGCATGATATTGACGGAAAATCGAATCATCTCGTATGCCGAGATTTTTTCATCCCCATAAGCGGGATGTGGAACACGGGTAAATGGCATGCCGAATACGTAATCCATTTCTTCCGTAGTCAGCGGGATAGGCGGCGGATTCAACCACAGGTCTACCTCAGCATGCTT
>Ga0233411_10000744_pt1 | contig 9626 bp, 7 predicted proteins | sample Na_anoxic_2_MG_FD_179799 | JGI IMG/M metagenome (GOLD analysis project Ga0233411, IMG submission 179799) | Seawater microbial communities from Saanich Inlet, British Columbia, Canada - Na_anoxic_2_MG | ecosystem: Environmental > Aquatic > Marine > Inlet | place: Canada: British Columbia...
CAAATTGGGGGCGGTATTAGTTAGTGCTGTTATGAGGTGATTTTAGCTTAGAGAATCCAGGCGGATTAGTTGCTCATCTATCTGGCTGATTTCCTGCTGCATGGACGCGCATTTTTGCTGTTCTTTTTCAATGACGGCAGCAGGTGCATTGGCACAGAATTTTTCATTGGCGAGTTTTCCTTCGACACGCTTGAGTCCGTTTAATACCCGGTCACGGTTTTTTGTCAGTCGTGCGCGTTCAGCCGCAACATCAATCAGGCCAGCCATTGGTACAAAGATTTTCATCGTACCTAGCAATGCAGTAGCTGAAGGTGGTGGTTCATCCCCGGTTGGCAACACTGAAATTTCTTCCAGCCGTGCCAGTTTTTTCAGGTAGCGTTGATGTACGCCGAGCAGACGGAGGTCCTCATCATTTGCATCCTGCAGGAAGACATTAAGTGGTTTGCCCGGTGAGATGTCCATCTCACCGCGAATCTGGCGAATGCCAAGTACGAAGTGCTGGATCCAGCCGAGTTCTGCTTCTGCCGTTTCATCTCGGGGAAAGTCGGCTGGTTCCGGATAGGGTTGCAACATGATTGATGTATCGTCATTCGCTATCCCGGTAAATGGGGCGACGCGTTGCCAGATTTCTTCCGTGATGAACGGTACGATCGGATGCAGGCAACGTAACAATGCTTCGAGAACTGCAGCTAGCGTCGAGCGTGTTGCAGCCTGTTCGGCCTCGTTGTCGGTGTCGTTCAGGATGGGTTTGGATAATTCCAGGTACCAGTCACAAAATTCATTCCATGTGAATTCGTAGAGCGCTTTGGTAGCGAGATCGAGTCGGTAATTTGTGAAGTGCTCGTTAACTTCCCGAATAGTTTGTCCCAGTCGCGAGAGGATCCATCGATCCGGCAGGCTCAGATGAGCAGTCGCATCATTGGCGAGTTTTTTGTCTTCTACGTTTAACAGCACGTAGCGTGCTGCATTCCAAAGTTTGTTGCAGAAATTTCGGTAGCCTTCGATACGGTTCAGATCGAAGCGAATATCTCGACCGTTACTGGCTAATGCTCCAAAAGTGAAACGCAGCGCATCGGTACCGAATTCAGGAATGCCATCCGGAAAATGTTTGCGCGTTGCCTTTTCAATTTTCGGTTTCATTTGCGGTTGCATGAGACCGGTGGTGCGTTTGGTGACGAGTGATTCAAGATCTGTGCCATTGATCAGGTCAAGTGGGTCAAGAACATTGCCCTTCGACTTGGACATTTTCTGGCCATCCTGATCGCGTATCAGCCCATGGATATACACCTCATGAAACGGCACATCATCCATAAACTTGATGCCCATCATGATCATTCGGGCTACCCAGAAGAAGATAATGTCGAATCCTGTGACCAGTACGCTGGTTGGATAAAATGTTTTTAATTCAGGCGTTGACTCTGGCCAGCCTAGCGTTGAAAACGGCCATAGTGCCGAAGAAAACCAGGTATCCAGAACATCTTCGTCCTGGCGCAGAGCGATATCCGGGGCAAGGTCATATTTTTCTCGAACTTCGGCCTCGTTGTGTCCGACATAAATATTTTTATCGTCATCGTACCAAGCCGGAATCCGGTGTCCCCACCAGAGTTGACGGCTGATGCACCAGTCCTGAATGTTATGCATCCACTCATAGTAGGTTTTATCCCAGTTTGCCGGGACGAAACGGATCTTCCCGGTTTCGACGGCCTCGATGGCTGGTTTTGCCAGCGGTTCAGCGCGCACAAACCATTGGTCTGTCAGGAAAGGTTCGACCACCGCGCCGCTGCGATCACCGCGCGGGACGACGAGTTTGTGGTCATCTATGCGTTCGAGTAAACCCGCCGCATCCAGATCTTCAATAATCTTCTTGCGTGCGACATAGCGATCCAGTCCGCGATATTGTGTGGGTGCATTGTCATTAATCGCTGCATCAATCGTGAAAATATTGATCAATGGCAAGTTATGGCGAGTGCCAACGTCATAGTCATTAAAATCATGTGCCGGTGTAATCTTGACGCACCCGGTGCCAAACTCCGGGTCGACGTAATCATCGGCAACGACGGGTATGTTGCGGTCAGTCAGCGGTAAGCTCACCATCTTGCCGATCAGGTGTGAGTACCGGCTGTCATCAGGATGTACAGCTACGGCTGTATCGCCGAGCATTGTTTCCGGGCGTGTTGTGGCGACGACAAGATGGTTGTCACTGTCGTCGGCCAGCGGGTAACGGAAATGCCACATATGGCCATCTTCTTCTGCCGACAAGACCTCAAGGTCGGAGACCGCCGTGTGCAGAGTGGGGTCCCAGTTGACCAGACGCTTGCCGCGGTAGATCAGTCCTTCGTCATGCAGGCGGACAAAGGCTTCAACGACAGCTTTCGACAGGCCCTCGTCCATTGTGAAGCGTTCCCGTGACCAGTCGACTGAACTGCCCATGCGGCGTAACTGTTTTTGTATGGTATTACCCGATTCCTCTTTCCATTCCCAGACTTTTTCCAGAAATGCCTCGCGCCCGAGTTCGACGCGTGATTGTCCCTGGGCCGACAACTGGCGTTCAACAACCATTTGTGTCGCGATACCGGCATGGTCGGTGCCTGGTTGCCATAGTGTTTGATGACCACGCATACGGTGAAAGCGGGTCAATGCATCCATGATCGTGTCTTGAAACGCATGCCCCATGTGCAACGTGCCGGTTACATTCGGCGGTGGGATCATGATGCAGTAGGGCGTGCCATCACCTGTGGGTGAGAAATAGCCAGCCTGTTCCCAGTGGTCGTACCAGCGTTGTTCAATACTGGCGGGTTGATAGGTTTTATCCATAAAAAAAGTAGCAGTTTGTGCAGAGATTAAAGTTTGTGTGTAGTGGGTTCGTAGCCATTGTCACGGTAAAAGCTGAAACGTTCGCGACCGTGTTGTCGGCATTCGACACTCGAGTCAATAATTTCGACAACTCGTGTGAATTGATCAAAGAAGGGCGGGATTGTTTCAGCCAGGTTGATCAGTAAATCACCGCAGCGGACAGCCTCGCTTTGATGGCCAATGGTAACCGGAGCAAGCTGAGTTCCCGAATCTTCTGCCTGGCCGGCAATTTCGTGAGGAATAAAACTGCCCTGACGAAAGGTCCACAATAATTCATCAAGTTGACGTGCCTGCGCCGCTCCGGTGACGTGTGCATACGTCTTATTATCGAGCTTGTAGGCTTTTTCCGTCAGTCGGCATGCAAATTGCAGCCGTGCGCCTGCATCGGCATCGGGCAATACATAAAAATCGACACGGGGTGCTGTGGCGTTCAATGGCGGTTCAACAAGAATTCGAGTAACAGCGGTACCGGTCGGCCTGTGCTGCCTTTGTGGGAGCCGGTTATCCATGCCGTGCCGGCGATATCCAGATGGGCCCAGTCATGCTCGCCGACAAATTCAGCAAGAAATGCGCCGGCCGTAATTGTCCCGGCATCACGACCACCAATATTTTGCAGGTCTGCAAAATTACTTTTAAGCAGCGTTTTGTATTCATCATCAAGCGGTAATCGCCATGCTGGATCATCGGCTGTGTCGCCGGCTTTGAGCAGAGCATTTGCCAGCTTGTCGGAATTAGACAGCAGGCCACTGCGATAGCGGCCGAGTGCAACAAGACAGGCACCTGTCAGGGTTGCCATATCGATAATTAATTCAGGCTTGAATTTTTGTACGTATGTCAGTGCATCGGCAAGAATCAGGCGGCCCTCTGCATCGGTGTTAAGAATTTCGATTGTTTTACCGGACATTGCAGTCACGACATCACCCGGCTTGGTTGCCTTGCTGCCGGGCATATTCTCACAAGCAGGGATGACGCCAACAAGATTTAGTTTGGGTTTTAATAGTGCAATCGCCTTGAACACGCCGAGCACTGTGGCGGCGCCACACATATCGAACTTCATTTCATCCATGGCAGCGCCAGGTTTTAATGAGATGCCACCGGAATCAAATGTCACGCCCTTGCCGACGAGTGCCACTGGCTTGCTGCTCTTGGCTGCACCGTTATATCGCAGTGTGATGAGCTTGGCTGGTTCAGCTGTTCCGGCCGTGACCGACAGGAAAGAACCCATGCCCAGTTTCTTCATATCCGCCTCGGACAGAACCTCGACCTGCAGTTTGGCAATGCCTGTGGCGATTCTTCGTGCCTCGGTTACAAGATGGCCGGGCGTACAAAGGTTGGCCGGCAAGTTACCGAGTTCGCGCGATACGTTCATCCCCTGGCCTGTGGCATCACCATGCTTGATACCCTTGCGAACCTCAGCGGCCTGAGCCGGTTTCGCTGTGAGTCCAAGTGATGTCTGTGCATCAGGTTTAGGTTTGTGGTCAGATTTCGTCGTCGTATAGTGATACGTACCGTGGTGCCAGATTTCGACGGTAATCCGTGCACGCCGGTATGCATCAGCGCCACGCACAGCTTCACCGTTCAGAAAACACACGGCATTTTTTAGCTTGGTTTTGCGCAGCGAGCTAAAAGCAGTGCCAATGGCTTTGCGAAATTGCTTGCGATCAAACTTGTTACGCTCGCCGCAACCAATCAATAAAATTCTATCAGCGTGAAGTTTCTGGCCCTGCAGTTGAGGTGGTTTTACGAGCAGTGCGTCACCAATTTTTCCCTGGATGTCGCCGTCCTCGAGCAGGCCGGCTATTAACCCGCCTGTAGCTGTATTCACACCTTTTGTTGATGCGGGCAGGGCGCCCGATGAATACACGGGCAGGATCAGGCAAGCTGTTTTCTGATCTGCTGCATGACCTGTTTTGGTTTCAAACCGCATATTAATCTCCCGGAGTTTCAGATTTGCGACTGTCGCAATGGTCTATTGCCTATAATTAATTATTGTCCCACTTGACTAACCTGTTTCGCTAGCCTGATGATAGCCTGAATGCGAGCATTCACGTGGGATAAGCTAGAGTGCGCACAGTGTACTCGATTCCGAAATCACAGGTGAAAGGGCAAACCCAATACCAGCGCGGCACTCTTGCGGGGCCATCGTAAATTACGATAATAGATTATATGTCTAGCATTATCAGTCGCTATATTCTGAAGGAAACAGCACAAACTTGGATCGTTGTGACGATGGTTCTGTTGCTGATCCTGTTGACGAACCAGTTTGCTCAGGTTCTGGGCGATGCGGCCGCAGATAAATTGCCGAAAGAGGCGGTGCTCAAGGTTATGGGCCTGACATCGTTGCAATACCTGACGATATTGATTCCAATCGGTCTGTTCCTGTCCATCATGCTGGCGCTGGGGCGCTTGTATCGGGACAGTGAAATGGCAGCGCTGATGGCCTGTGGTATCGGGCCGGGATCCTTGTATCGGCCGCTGGCATTTCTGGGTGTGATTCTTGCGCTGCTGGTTGGCTGGCTCTCACTCAGCGTAGCGCCCAACGCAATTCGGCAGGTTCAGGTGATCGCCGAGGAAGCCAAGCAGCGGGTCGATCTGCGTTTTCTGGAGTCAGGACAGTTCATTACGTTCGCCGATGCCGATGCCGTCATGTATGCCGAGTCAATTACCGCTGATGGCGTGCTAGAACATGTTTTTGTCCAGCGTCACAAGGGTTCTGCTGTTGAAGTTATCGTCGCTCAACGTGCCTGGCAGAGTGATTCATTGGATAAGTCCGTCAAAATGCTTAAGTTTGCTGATGGTCGCCGGTATGAGGGGCAGCCGGGTAGCCCACTATTCGAGATTGTATCGTTCCGAGAATACGGTATGCCATTTGCGATCCCCGCCGCTGGGCCGCCAAAGCTAAAGCCAGAATCCAAGCCGCTGCTGGATTTGCTCAGCACAGACGATCCGGTTGATCGTGCTGAAATACAGTGGCGACTGTCCGTGCCGCTGGCTCTTTTGGTGCTGACATTTCTTGCCGTGCCACTGAGTCGCAGTGCGCCACGTCAGGGACGCTATGGTGGTATCGCAGCAGGCGTACTTGTCTATATTATTTATGTTGATTTGTTGGGCGCCGCAAAGGTCTGGGTCGAACGTGAGCAGTCACCGGAGTTTCTCGGCTTGTGGTGGGTGCATTTTATTTTTATGGCAGCCGGCGCCATTTTATTGGCACGCCAGTTTGGGTATATAAACTGGTTTTCCATGCGACGCCGGGCAAAGGTGCGTACGTGAGGGTTATTCGGCGTTACCTGTTTCGCTCGATCATTGGCACGGTTGCGCTGGTACTTGGCGTAATACTCGGCCTTGCGGCATTTATCGAGTTTGTGACCCAGCTGGATGATATTGGTAGTGGAGACTACGGCATTATCCAGGCCTTCATCTACACGCTGCTGAAGTTGCCAAATCTGGCCAATCAGATGCTGCCGATGGCGGTTTTACTCGGTGCATTGCTTGGTCTTGGCGGGCTTGCGAATCATGGTGAACTGGTCATTCTGCGTGCCGCCGGTGTGTCGGTATTTCAATTAGCCCGTTCAGTCATGTGGACTGGTCTGGCGCTAAGCCTGTTTGCGTTGTGCCTCGGTGAATTTGTCGGGCCGCCACTGGATAACTATGCACGGCAGTATCGTGCCGATGCGAAGCATGCCGGTGAGGCGGTCACGACAGGAACGAGCGCATGGATTCGTGATGGCAATACGTTCCTGAATGTCAGCCAGCTTTCCGATAATTTTCACCTCGGTGGTATTTACTTGTATCGCCTCGACGAGGAAGGTCAGCTTACGGGTATCGGACGGGCTGATTCGGCTGGTATCGATGATGCAAATCAGTGGGTACTAAGTAATTTCGAAGAAACCCTGTTTGTCGGCAATGGCGTTAAAACTAATAAAGTACGGCGGTCGACTCAGTCGAATAATCTGAGTCCAGACCTGATCGGGTTAACGGTTGTCAGACCTTCGGGACTGACAGGCGCTGAGTTATTAAAGTATGTGCAGTATCTGGAGCGCAATGACCTGGATACGCGGCGCTACGAGGTTGCATTCTGGGGTCGAATTGCCGCAGCCGTCGCTGTCATGCCAATGTGCGTGCTCGCCTTGCCGTTAGTGTTTGGCCGTGTTCGTACCACAGGATCTGGTGGCAGGATGGTCGTCGGCCTGATTGTTGGTCTTGCCTATTTTCTTGCGAGTCGCGGGCTTGCAGATGGTGGCCAGGTTTACGATATTGATCCGCTACTGGTCGCCTGGTTGCCGACGGTCGTATTGGCAAGCGTAACGATGGCTGCAATTTTTCGTACGCGCTAAAAATTTCTATACCAATCTTTTGCTGATCCTCTGCAAAATATATGGCCATCAAGAAATATGGCGCTCCCTACGAGAATCGAACTCGTGTTTCAGCCTTGAGAGGGCCGCGTCCTAACCGCTAGACGAAGGGAGCAATCACTTTATATATCAAGCTGTTATAAGTTGTTTCTAGAAACAACAAAGGCTTGTTTTAAGACTGGTTTATGAACAAGGCTTTAGCTGAAATATTGTTTTCAGCAACATTATTTATGCTGCCTGACACCATAATTTGCCCGTATGGTAATTCACTCTACCGCTGCAGGGGAAGTCAATATACAGCGTCGATAGTTCAGGCTGTTATGATAGGCCGCTTGATTTATTCCCCAACTGGATAGTTATTGACTACGATAAGGACATCTGACCGGCCTGCGCCACTGATCGTGCCGCGTTCCGACCATTCGGTCTCCAGGGCCAACATCTCCAGAAGTGCTGTGAAAGTTTTGTACCGGCTCAAAGATGCCGGGCATCAGGCTTTCCTTGTAGGCGGGGGGGTGCGTGACCTGTTGCTCGGCCGTCGGCCGAAGGACTTTGATATAGCGACAGATGCGCGTCCGGAGCAGGTGCGTGCGCTGTTCAGCAACAGTCGTTTGATTGGCAGGCGTTTTCGGCTTGCGCATATTCGCTTCGGGCGTGAGATTATCGAGGTTGCAACTTTTCGTGGTACGACACCTGCATCTGCCGGAGATGGTGATGACACACAGGTCTTTCATGCATCCGGACGGATTATTGCCGATAACGTATACGGCACAATCGAGGAAGATGCATGGCGACGTGATTTCACCATTAATGCCTTGTATTACAACATCGCAGATTATTCGATCTGGGCATTTGCCGACGGGTTAACTGATTTAAAGTCCCGCCAACTGAGGTTAATCGGAGATCCGGCCCGGCGTTATACGGAAGATCCGGTGCGGATGCTGCGAGCAGCACGGTTTGCCGCGAAACTTGGGTTTACCCTGCACCCTGATTCTGCTGCACCGATTCCAGAGATGGCGTCATTGCTCGATGATGTTCCGCCAGCACGGTTATTCGATGAGTTTCTAAAGATGTTTCAGTCGGGACATGCGCTGCAAAGTTATCGGTGTCTACGCGAATTGGGGCTATTTCATCATCTGTTTCCTGATACAGGTTACTGGCTGGATGACCCGGAAAATAATGCCGATGCACAATTGATCGAGCAGGCGCTGGAAAATACCGATAAGCGCATTGCCGAGGATAAATCGGTTACACCGATGTTTCTGTTCGGTGCATTTCTTTGGCGTGCGGTGCGTGAAAGAACTGAACAGATTAAAAATGAAAGTGCTGATTTTTCTGCAATGGAGGCCTTGATTGAGGCAACTGTCGAAATCAGTATGCGTCAGGCGCAGCGCATTGCACTGCCGCGGCGCTTTGGATTTCCAATGCGCGAGATGCTGCAGCTGCAGCCGCGTTTCGATACTCGCCGTGGCCGACGCGCGATGAATTTATTGAGTCATCGACGCTTTCGCGCTGCTTACGATCTGATGTTGTTACGTGTATCTGTTGGTGAGGTTGATCAAGAGGTTGCTGATTTCTGGACTAATATTCAGGAACAGTCGGCTGAGGAGCAGCGTGACACACTCGGGCTGAGTGGTCGCCGCCGCCGGTCGGCAAAGAAGCGACGCCCTGAATCGGGTTCACCGAGCTAAAACGGGCCACGCGGGCATCATAATGTCGGTTCGGGAAATCTGGATTCCGGCGAGCCTTGGAATCGGCAGCAATCAGGACGGTCCGGTTGAGCAGGTACGTGATGCATTGCGTGTGCTGGCAGCCCTGGCGAAGACACGTCTTATCCATGTGTCGAGTTTTTACCGTAACCCGCCGATGGGACCAGTCGAGCAGCCGGATTACGTTAATGCTGTCGCGATGGTCCTGACACAGTTGCCAGCGAATGAATTACTTGCCCGCCTACAGGCGCTTGAGCTGGAGCAGGGTCGTGACCGCGCCACTGGGCCACGGTGGGGGCCGCGGTGCATTGATCTTGATATCCTTACTTATGGGAATCAGCAGATTCAATCACCAGAACTGGTCATACCGCATCCGGGAATTTCCGTGCGAAATTTTGTATTGTTACCGTTATTCGAGATTTGTCCGCACTTGTCGATTCCCGGTCAGGGGCTGGTTAGTCAGCTTATTGCTGGTATTGATGTAACGACTCTCGAGAAGATTCCAGAGCCAATTCATGCAGAGTAAAGGGTACTATTATCGTGTTGGTTAATAATAAAATAACACCATAAAGAATAATTAAAGAATAATTAAAGAATAATTAAAGAATAATTAAAGAATAATTAAAGAAGAATTAAAGAAGAATAGCTAATAATGAGTGAGCCCCGTTATATTGTGATTGAAGGGCCGATTGGTGTCGGCAAGACCAGCCTGGCG
>Ga0233411_10000752_pt1 | contig 9575 bp, 13 predicted proteins | sample Na_anoxic_2_MG_FD_179799 | JGI IMG/M metagenome (GOLD analysis project Ga0233411, IMG submission 179799) | Seawater microbial communities from Saanich Inlet, British Columbia, Canada - Na_anoxic_2_MG | ecosystem: Environmental > Aquatic > Marine > Inlet | place: Canada: British Columbia...
TCGAGATATACAATACACAGTAAGGTGTACACCGTATACTCTGCTTGATGGTAGTGCTTAGGGGTATGTGATATGAAAGTTGAACTTTAGATGTACATAATGTGTCACTTAATGACACAAATAAGAGACGTTAGCCTTATATACCAGGTTAAGGGCTCACATTTGATACTTAAACAGAAGGAGAATGAAGATGAATAAAGCACTTGAAACATATATGCACTATCACATCTCACAGGTCAGAGACTTAGATGTAGACACTGCTAAGTTGTGGGCTGAAGGACAAGACCAGTGGTGTATGAAGCATCACGGTATGTCTAGTGTAGATTACTACAACTCACTGGATGCTAAGCGTAACGATAAGATGATTAATGAGTGGCGTAAACAGGAGAATGAAGATGAATGAAGAGGAATTAGATATACTTGATAATGTACTATATATCGATGGCGTGCCTTACAATTACAAAGTAATGCTTTTGGATATACTTACACGTGAGGGTGCTGACCCAACAACTAAGGAGAATGAAGATGACTAAGATTAACACTGAACTTTATTATGTTGATGCAAGAGTATTAGATACTCTTAGAGAATTGAAAGACAATAAGTATTCAATAGGCGTACCAGCAACAATAAGAACTAAAAGAGATATTGATGATGATACTGAATATCCTTTAATTCCTATACAATTTACGGAGAATGACTGATGTATATATTAATAGCAGAATGGTTCGATGAAGAAGACGGTAAGTGGAAACCTGTCCTTTCTAAGAGACCTGTGATTTTATTAAAGGAGAATGAAGATGATTAACAAGGAACTAGCAGATGAACTAGGTGTACCTAAGCCTAATCAGGTAGCCATTAATGAGATACACGATACACGCAGAGACATCTTTAACTCAGTTGAGAAGATGATGAAGACTGGGTACAAGAAGGAAGCACACCCTACTATCTTTAAAGAGTTGTATGATGAGTGGATGGAGTTAGAGAGAGACCTACAGTTCCTATGGGGATTTGACTTAGATGATAACAAGATTAAGTTCTGGAACTTTCCTGCTTGTAGTTGTCCAGCTATGGATAACAACGATGCTTACCCCTATGGTTACTACGCTATGAGTGGTGGGTGTATGATACACGGTAGTGCCGTACAAGATAACGTACAAGATGTAACCAACGGAGATGTGTTTGATGCTTTGGGTATCAACACTGATTTAAGTAATGCTAATACGTTTAAGGAGAATAAAGATGATTGAATATGATGAAATGAGGGAACACGTACTACGATTAGATGACACAGTTACTAGGTTGGTACTTGAGGTGGCTAAGCTACAAGAGTATGATGAGTTTGTTAACTTAACTACACCTAAGCCTAACAGTGAAGCAGGTGATGAGTTTGTACGTAAGGAATTAATAGGTGCTTATGATAGTTGTGAGTTAAGAGATGCACCTATGTTAGAGTATGTCATCCGTATGTTCAGTGACCCTGACCAGTGGAAGGAGTTTTACAAAGAGAATGATTTAAAACACTATTACATTATAGGAGAAGCGTTATGAGAGTTGAAGAAGTAGAAGGTAAGACCTGTGACCTTAAGTTAGAGGACATCACAGAAGAAGAGTATGGTGCTATGTTCTTAGAAGGTATTCGAGAGTTAGTTTCGGAAGCCCGTAAAGGTATGGTTAGTGACTATATAGTCCTTCCTTATGAGGACGTACCTGATGAAATTAAGGACAAGGCTAAGGGTAATACCTGGGAAGTTAGTGATGAAGATGCTGATGCACTATTACAGATAGGTGCAGTCAGTATGATTAAGAAGGGTCTTAAGGTAGCAGAGGAAGAGGACTACTATGCTAAGCTTCAGAAGTTAGCTGACACTGATGAGTGGGAGAGTGATGATGATAAGGAGGGTATGTGATAACTAAAGCTATACTACCACTCCCTGTATTCAGTAAGGGAAGAGGAGATAAGAAGAGAGACCTTTTAGTTAGTGTTAATAACTGGCTACCTATGCACTACATACAGAAGAATAATGTTAAGCAGGCATATCACGCTGTAGCAGGTGAATTCATTAAGACACTACCTAAGTATAAGACATTAGTGCCCCACTATACTTTATACTTCAAAGATAATAGGAAGAAGGATATAGATAACTACACTGCACCACTACATAAGTTTCTTATGGATGCTTTAGTAGAAGGTGGTATTATTGAAGATGATAACTATGATTATGTCACAGGATTTAATACTAAGTTTGGTGGTATAGAAGATAGTAATTATGTAGTAGTGGAATTAACAGGAGAATTAGTATGACACAGCAAGAGTTATTAGAAGAATTAAACAAAGAGTTTAAGTTAGAGTTAGTAGGTACGGATGCTGATAAGTTCTGTAGGTGGGATGCCACCAGTGATAAGTACCTAGCTGAACTTAAGTGTAGACGAGCACACTACAATACCCAAATGATTGAGTACGATAAGCTAGATTGTGTTAAGGAAGAAGCAGACAAGACAGGTAAGGAGTTCCTTTACTGTGTGTCTACCCCTAAGGGGATATATGTATTTAACATCAGTAAGTTATGTCAATCAAACTATGAATTCCACTGGGAGAATAAGTACCTACCTAGTAACACTGACTTTGCAGGCACACATCGGAAGTCAAAGAAGGTAGGTTATATAGATGTTAATGATTCTATGTCTGTAGCCCACCTTGCTCATACAGAACCTGCTCCTCAGGACTAAGCTCATTAAGCTCATCATAAGGGATGTTTCTATCAATAGCTTGTTTAATACCTGATATTAATTTAGGGCTTTCTAAAGAGCCTCTAAAGATAATATTAGGCTCAACACCAAACTTATTAATATGCTCTTTATAAATCCTTGAGCCTGGTCTAAATGAAGACCTATTATTATTATCCTTAATAATACTATCTAATTTATTAAGTATCATTACTGCTTTAATATCAATCATTCAATACCTCCTCCATCATTACTTCAAATTCATTTATTGTTTCTGGAAATAAATCCTTAGCTAAAATCCAATACTGTTTATCTGTATATGCCCATAATGAAAATAGATTAGCAAATGCCTCAGAAAACTTGTTATTCTTTGACTTCTTCCAGTAACCCCTAGGATGTCCATATAAACCATATCTATTTGAGAACTCACCACCAGTTGTACCATCAATTATATCTAATATATTATGAATCATACCATTACCTTTAGGACCTGCTAAGAACTCCAGCTGCTTAGACACCTTAAGTAAAAACTCTTCCCTGATAATATGATTCTTAACTAATTCTGAATTAGATTCTTTGGAATTAACCAGAAGCTTACTCCTAGCCTCTTTAGGTGTAGGTGTTGTTACTGAGCCTCTAAAGATAAGTCCTAACTTCTTAGCATCATTAACTAAAGTGCTCTTAAATCTATCAGCTGATAGGTGTGAAATCTTATATGCCCTACTAGGAGAATACCTATGGTATGGGTTATAACCTAACTCTATTTGCTTAAGCATAAAGTCAATATGATGACCATATTCGTGAAGCACAACCGCATCTAAGTCAATATATACACCATCTCTATTATCAAGAGGTACAGTAACCTTATCACTATAACCTTGGTGATACCCTCTATTACCTTCAGTTGTAATAATTAATGGTTTATCAAGCTTATTAATAATCTGCTTAGCCTTATCATTAGTAAACTTATTAAGTAACTTATCATAAATAGGGCTAGCACCTGTAACAATAGCACCTGTTACAGGAACAATAGGCTTAACTGTAGGTACAATAGGCTTAACTATAGGTACAATAGGCTTAACTGTAGGTACAATAGGCTTAACTATAGGTACAATAGGTTTAACTTTAGGTTTAACTGGCTCAACTACCTTCTCTTCCTCAAAAGTATCAGGCTTTAATCCTTTAAACACAGAAGCAGTAATACCATTAGGACCTTTCTTAGACCACAACCCACTGAATCCAGCATCACTGATAAGCTTAATATACACTTGATTAGTATATTCCTTTGCAACACTAGGGTACATACCCTCTTTAGTTACAACTTCTTTAGCTATATCTAATAGGCCGGCAGGGTCTGAATCAAAGTCATATAACTCCGTTGCCTCAATACTTACTTCGTATTTAGTGTTACCAATACCAGGCTCTTTCTTATAACCACCCTTCTTACCTACATTAATACCATAAGATGTAAAGTCTACCCACTGCTTACTAAAGTTACCTTTGTTTCTCCAGTCACTTCCTCTCTTACCAGTACCGTGAAATGCCGGGTTAATCTTACCACCACTCTTAATTAAGTCTTCCACACTCTGATTACTCCAGTGTGTTAGTATGGTTTCACCTTTGTTATTAATAAAAGGACCACCTAATTTATTATACTTGTCTACAACGAAAGGGGGGAGTGTTCCTTTATCTAAATGTTCTTGAATAAGTGCGAATTGTTTATTACTAATTCTTAATGGGTTGTTACCAGTCTCACCAGTATAGAAAGATTCAAAGGCATCTAAATCAAATAATGAATTTTGTCTTAACACTTTAGCAGTGATTAAACCTAAGTTCTTCTGCCAAGGCTGTATTATGATATTCAAATCCATACTAGATTTGTCTGCCTGTTTGAATTGTGTCTTGGACTCTCTCTTAAACTTAAATACCCCCACCTTAATATTACCTTTCTTATCTTTGTGCCTATTAATAAATGAATTAACCTTAGTCGGGTTGAGTAAATTAACAGGCTGATTAGTAGATATAATAGGCAGTGCAATTCCACCACCATCATATTCACTACCATCCATATTAAAGGTAGCACCATCTTCTACATCTGCACCAGCCTTACGCATATTAGAAAGTATACTGTTCATATCTCTTACAGCAGCTTCTTCTGTCTTCTCATCAGCCTCATTCAATCCTCTATTAACCGCATTCTGTAAATGTGGTGCATAAATAGATTCAAATCCGGGTTGGTTAGGTAGGTCTATACAACTTTTCATTATTATTTAGGGTTGATAGCTTGTTGTCCAATCGTACCAACAGTAGCTTTAAGTAATATATTAAACATCTCATCAGCAGTTCCTGCAATAGGACCATCTGTACCAGTAGCCTTAGTGATAAAGTTATCTGCAAGTGAGGCCCAAGGACCTACAGCATAGCCACCTATAGATGCGGTATCTACAAGGGGAACACCAATACCACCAACATAATCAAGAGGGCCTCTCTCTTTATCCACACCTTTAATAGCATCCTTGACTGCCATAGCTAATGCAGCCATAGCAAGTGCTGCAGAGATAGCTGATATAGTCCCCATCTTTCCAAGGAAGTCTGGACTACAAATCTCTGGATTCATCTTCTTATTAATTCTTCTAGCAATAGTATTACCAAATAAGATAGGGAATGATTTAAGCTGTGCTACTAATAACATCTTAGGGTCTGACATCCACAAAGGTCTGTTACCTGCTTGTGGTTCTAATGCAACATCTGTTGTAATTTTACGCATCCAAGGTACTAATACATCTCTAACACTGATTGTATTGCCCCTTGAATTAACAAAGGTTGAGTCTAAGAAGTTATCATCTAACATCTTATCATAAATCTTACCACCTGCTAATTCACCTACCTGTTTAAAGTCTGCCCTAGTAAGGCCATTCTCTCTAAGCTCTCTATCAAGTAAAGCACCTTGAGTCTTGTTAAGTTTACCTTTAGATAGCTTAACATATTGCTCTTGAATCATATTAAGACCAGCCGTAGCTGTCCATACTCTTACAAAGTTAGTATATTGTGTTAGGAATAATGCAGCAGGGGAGCGGAAGTAATGATTAAGGATAATGTTTCTATCACCAGCCATCATCTTGTCTACCTTCTCAGCCATAGCTGGGTTAGTAGCCATACCCATAAGTCTAATAAGGTCTCTACCAAATGAAGACCTAGCTGCTTTACCTTCACCACCTTGATAGATAGACCTGAGCATTCCATTAAGTGCATAGGTAGCGGCAACAGGAGCAGCCTTAAGCTGATTGAACCACCCAACCCTCTGCCCAATCCAAGCAGGTTCAGTCCAAGATGATATAGTAGCAAGACCAAGGTAGCTCACAGCTGTTACTGTAGACACAGCCTTCATAGCAGCTACACCAGCTCTCTCTCCTTCAGTCTTAGGTTTCTTGTATACGTGATGATATGCATCATATAGACCCCATAGCTTATCTGCAGTAGGGTCATCTAAGATGTTCTGTTCTTTTAGTATGTTAATTGACTCATTAAGTCTATTAGCCTTATCACCACCAAAGGCTTCAGAAGATGCCACCCTAGTAGTTGCACTAATTAAGTAGTCCTCGATTGACTTAAGTGTATCGTTACTTCTAAACTCAGGGTCTAACTTCTCCCAGTTAGCTTGTCTTCTCTTCTCAAATGATGACTTACCTAAACCACCTTTCTTAACATCAGCTCTAATCTGCTCAGATGTTAGGGTGTTAGGGTCAATCTCATTAATAATATTGTTAGCTACATTTTGGGCCTCTTCTTTATCCATACCCATATCTTCAATAAGACTTCTAAGAAGACCTTCTGGATTCTTCTTAGCTGCCTTATAGTCTACACCTCTAGTAAGATAGCCCTCAATATGGCCAATGGTTAACCCATCTTTACCTAGAGTATCGCCTAATAGCTTGTGTATATTCTCTTGTATTTTAGCAATCTTAGCAATATCTTTATCTAATTCCCTAATCTTCTCAGGACTCAATGATTGAGTTAAGTCTCCCCTAGCCTTCTTTAAATCATAGATGGTCTTAGGGTTCTTCTCCTCTAACTTAGCAGCAATATAATCATTAACAACAGGCCTAACATATGCACCCATCTCACCAGCAGCTAAGAAGTGCTTAGACCACTTATTTCTAATATCTTCAAATGGTGTTACAAACTTACCACTATATGTATACTTCTGAGCTTCAAAGGATACCTTATCTTGCCTTAAGTTACTACCAGTCTCCACTGCCATTAGGCTACCAGTAATATCATTCATATGGGCAAATGCTTTACCTGTCTTAACCTTCTTTCTTATATCTGCAAATTCATTAGATGATTTACCAAGCAGTAATTTGTATGCCTCACCTCTTAATACAGCAAGTTTACTCTTAGGGTCATCAGGTATATTAAATAGTTCTGGTACTACATCAGGTACTTTCTTTAAGAAGTCTTTCTCAGATATTAAAGATATGTCACCTTTTTCAGTAGCAGGGCCTTCATAAGATGCTAATAGGTCTTGATACTGTTTCTCATAATCAGCAACACCTGACTTATATTTATCACCGGCTTTCTCTAATGTCTTATAATCAACATAATCCAGTAATCTCTTTTCTTTAATTCTTTGTTGGTTAGGGGCTCTACCTTTAATATAACCAGGGCCTGCACCAAATGCACCACCAGCAGTTGCACCTACTGCTATATTAGTATATAGCTCATCACTTTCAATACCTTCCCAGCCTAGTTCTGAAGTACGCATAAGGTTAGCATATTGCGTACCCTCAGTAACACCCTCCCTAAACATACTCTTACCAGACTCTTTACCAGTAACAAATAATATACGCCCTAGTTTATCTTTCTCTGTAGTAGTTAATTTAGTAGCTAGTTCTTTGAATGTTGTCTTAGCTGGTAAGTCTACACCTTTCATTAGCTTAGCCCAGGCAATCGGGTTAATTAAATCCAGCCCGGCATTCTCTGCAGCAGCCCAACCAGCCTTAGACATCTCACTAGGAGTCATATTCTCAGGGGTTTTACCTGATGCTTCAGCGTGTGTAGCTACTGCCTCATCTAATTGCAATAACCAGTTAACACCGGCTGTTAATCCACCCACACCTACACCAGCTACTTTAGACACCGTAGGGCCTTTCATTAATAGGCTAGATAATGTAGCACCAAACATCATTAGTGCATTCTGAGAACCACCCTCAGCAACCTTCTCTAATAAGAACCCGGGAACATCTGACATCTCCTGCTCACCTATCTGACCAGTGTACTCAGGTGTATAATCTAGTTTGCCTTCCGCACCCTCTTCAGCAACCTTAGCACCATACTGTTGAGCCCAATCAGGAACATCAAGTCCCATCTGTGGTAAGTATTTAGACGTAGAAGTACCTAGAGATGACTTAAAAGCATCCCAGGAATATCCTAATGAATCAGAAGAAGTACCATTAAAAGAACCTAGGGCCTCATCAAAGTCAAACCCTTCTAAATAGTCTACACCCTCATCTCCAGCACCTATTGCTGAATCAAAGTCAAACCCTTCTAAATAGTCCTCTTCTTCTTTAGTGAAGAATGCCATATACCCTCCTAAATCTTAGTTCCTCTTAACCTCTTCATCTCAGCAAGAACATCTTGGTGTGTAGGTGTTCTACCTGCCTCAAGTAATTTACTCCTAACTGATTTATATACACCAATAGCACCTGCAGCATTCCTCTTAGCATCCGCATCTGAATCAAACATACCTTTATTATAGAACAGGTCATCTAATACAGACTCAGGAACTTCACTGGCACTAATTAACTTCCACTTCTCTACTTGTTCTGCCTTAGTAAGGTTACTATTAGCAACACCACTAGCTTTAGAAATAGCCTGCTTAATTTTACTAGCCTCTGTATTAGCAGATGTCCATCTCTTAGCTGGGCTATCACCCCTCTTAGATAAAGGAGTTCCCATATAGGACATCATCTCACCTAGTCTGAATAACTTATTATCCCACTTACCAGCACCACCTTCAACACCATCCATCCAGAAACCTTTAGTCTGCATCTTATCCCAGATAGAATCAGGAATGCCACTCTTAGCCATCCCTTTAATAGCCTCAGGGTTGTCCATAAGAGCACCCTCAAGAGCCATATCATCCCTAGCATCAGGTTTAACTCCTTTAGCTAAGTCAGCCCAAGGAGTCCCTTTAGCAGTCTGATTAACTACTTTCTTATCAGTAACTGGTTCATCACTAAAGATACTCTTTACAATAGGAGCAGCCACAAGTCCACCACCAATAACACCAGGACCAGATATAACCCTACCATCCGTGGTTATCTTTTTAGTAGCCATCTTTTGTCCAGCAGAAGGGATAGGCTTCATTAATGTACCTGCATTCTTAGTAACGGCAGGGCTAACCTTCTTTATTATAGGGACTGTCTTCTGTACTTGACCAGGCTTAGTAAACAGAGACTGAGCAACAGACTTTACTTTAGGTAACACCTTAGGTAACACCTTAGTTCCTAAGTATGTCGCTGTGGATTTAGCTGTACCAGCACCAGGGATAAGCCAAGGAGTTAAATTCTCAACGGGATTATCACTCCAGTAGCCACCCTCACCATCTGAGTAAGTGGATGGCTGATTAGGATGTGGTGTTCCAGCAGCTGGAAATCCTGACCCTGAATATGAGTTATCTGATGTGGGTTGTGACATTAGTGAAGGTTGTTGTTCTCCTACCCACTGACCACCGTGCCTAGCACAGATAGCTGGTACTGAGATACCGTTTAGTTCACCACTTGGTAATATACAAGGCATAATTTACTCCTTAAAAGTTAACACCTAAAACACACTGAGTACCGTTAAA
>Ga0233411_10000760_pt1 | contig 9518 bp, 10 predicted proteins | sample Na_anoxic_2_MG_FD_179799 | JGI IMG/M metagenome (GOLD analysis project Ga0233411, IMG submission 179799) | Seawater microbial communities from Saanich Inlet, British Columbia, Canada - Na_anoxic_2_MG | ecosystem: Environmental > Aquatic > Marine > Inlet | place: Canada: British Columbia...
CCTGATGAGTCGATCTTCAGTGAGTAGGGTCTGATCCATAGCGGGGAGTTGTTTGCCTAGGCCTATGACGTATTCGTAGCGCTCGGTCCAGTCTTGGAATAGGTCGAGTTCGTCGAGGAGCTGTTGTTGTTTATCTGCGATGCTCATGTTGAGTGATAAGTGGAAATTTGAAGTGGTGACTATGGAGTCACTACACTTGCGTTTTGGAACTGTGTGATGTCTTGGAATTTTCTTTTGCGATATGCAAGAGCGATTTGCTTACCGTCAATTTCACAGGTGCTGGTGATGTTGCCAGCTGGTTTATCTTCTGTTGCGCCTTCGCAGAGCAAGGGGGATCCAGCTGAGAGGGGGGTGGTAGTTTCAAGAAGTACGAGGTGACGGTTGGTCTTACCAGCTGAGCGGATACGTGAAATCACTTCTTGGCCGGTGTAGCAGCCTTTGGTGTAGGAAATGGCGCGGGCCTCGAGTGAAGCTTCAGGTGGGAGGGTGTCGTTGTCGAGCTCGGCTCCCCACAGTGGGAATTTGTGGCTGATGCGGGATTTTTCGATTTCTGTGGGATTGAGAGTGGCAGTAGGTGCGGAACCTTTAGCGAAGAGTTGATCAACGCCGTCTTGTCCAAAGCGATTGGCAGACCAGCTGTTTTCCGGTGTTATTGCTGGTTCGATGGTGTGGAGTATATCGAATAAGTCAGTGACATCTGTCAGCTCCGCGTCGTCGGCGATGATGTAGCGATCTAGTCGCATGAAGAGATTTTCGCGGAGTTCGATGGGGCAATCTATGAAGATGTCGCCATTATGACGCCGGATAAAGCAATCGCCGTCGAGTTTACCTTTGAAGTTAGTAATGGCTGCGTAGAGGGCAGTTTGTTCAGTCACTAGGCGTACGTCTTGAGAGCACTGGCCGTTGAGGTAGCGTTCGGCATCGGAGCCAGTGAGTTTGAAGATGGCACGGGCTAATAATGTTGTGGAATTTACTGGAAGTAGGAAGGGCTGCATGGGCTTAAAATTGTTTGTAGAGTGCTGAGTAGTCGAGGTCAGCGCAGCCATTTTCACAGAGAGCTGTCATGGCGGCAGAGGTGGCTTCGATGCCAGGAGTGATGAGGCCCGCTTGTTTTGCGAGTTGGATAGCGAAGACTGAATCTTTGCGCATGTTATCTAGGGAGAAGTGTGTGTCGTAGTTGCCGCCCGCCATTGTTGGGAGTTTCATCGCGGCAAGTGGAGATCCGCAAGCATTCGAGAGTACTGCTGGGATGAAAGTCTCTGGCGCGACTCCGTGAGCTTTGGCTATGGCCATGCCTTCAGAGAGTGCTTGGACTGTGGAGGCAGATATGAGGTTGGTTGCTATTTTGACGATGGTTGCAGCACCGATGTCGCCTAGTCGGATGATTTCCTTTGAAGTGACTCCTAGAACTGGACGAAGTTTATCGATCAAGTCTTTGCTGCCGCCAGCGTAGTAAACCAACTCGCCGTGTTGTGCCGCGACCTTGGAGCCAGTGAATGGGCAGTCGAGAAACGCAACGCCGAGTGCCGCGCATTGTTGAGCCATCCATTTGGTACTGTCTAAATCAACTGTGGAGTGGTTGATGAGAGTGTGCTTGTTCGTGAGCGCTGGGCGGAGAGCTTCAAAAGTTTCACGGCAAGCGATTCCGTCTTTAAGGTAGAAGCATAGAATTTCAGAATGTGAGACAGCTTCAGCAGGTGAGTTAACCGAGTCGTTACGCTTTTTAGCTGTGCGGTTCCAAGTGATGACCTGATGGTCAGCGGCGATGAGGTTGTCAGCGCACCGAGAACCAATGATTCCCAGCCCAAATACAGAAATGTTCATGGCCCTAACTCAGCACAGGGGGGAGGACTTGCAAGAGTGAATGCGTGTGAACGGGGATTACTTCCCGCGAGAAAGTGCGAGTAGAGCTAGCTTGGCGCTTTGTTCGCGGATGGCTTTGACCTTGGCTTCTGTCGGTTCTTCGTCGGCTGCGAGAGTCATTGTGTTTTTGAGCTTCTCGCAGATTTGGCGGATACTAATGATGTGTTTGCGCTCAGAGACGCGTGGGTCAAGTGAGCCGAGGATTACTTCGTAGTAGTCGGCTACGTCTTCACGGAAAAGTTGGTTGGCGCGTTCTTCGGTGAAGTCTTTATCGACGGCGAGGGCGGCGCATTCGAGAGCGCGCGCCCATCCACCGAGCGAGATGAGGTGGGCGAGGTCCGCGTCACGCAGCTGGACGAGCTCTATTTCTACATCTTTCTGGGTAGCCGCGAGTTCTTCTTTGAGTTTTTCTGGGCGGTTGTTATTGGCGTGATCGAGCAGTGAGGCTGCGTGGCGATTGACCCGTTCACCTGCGCCCAGAGCTTTACCGTAACGGTTGAGTTCTTTTGCGATGCCCTCGATGTCGTTGAAGGCGTTGTTCTGGACGGCTAGGAAGCCTTCTGCGATGAGAAAACCAATTTCTAGTGATAGGTCGGATCGATCGAGCGGCATGCGCTTTTGCATCGCGTGTTTCGTTTCCTTGACGGGCAGGGGGGCGAGCTGCGCAAGGTCATCGAAGATCAAACGGATGGAGGGAGCTGTGAATTCATTGACTCCTAGTTCTTCACGGACGTGTGGGTCGTCAATGAGGTCTGCGGGGAGAACTGCGTCCTTGTTATTCTCGTTCTGAGCGAGAGTGGTGAGGGGGAGGAGCACCAAGGAAGAAAATGCGAGGACCCAAGGGGTGGATGTTTTCATAGACTTAGATAAGCATAATTTAGGCTCGATTGGCAAATGAAAGTGTGCAGAAAGACTCAAGGGGGTAGATACTTAGCGGGTAAGTAGGAATTGACAATGGAGGGGCATTAGTGCATTGCAGAAAGAGGATACGCCGTAATTTCACCGCGGCGCATCCACAAACCTCTCAAACTGTTATGATGAATTGGATCACTTATATCTTGTACTTTTTAGTGCTCTTTGGCCTTGCTGGTTACGGGTTTCACAGGCTCACCACGCTCTATTTGTATTTCAAGCATGCGAAGGATATTCCAGTTCCACTGAGAGAATACTCTACGGATGAATTGCCGGTCATTACGATGCAGTTGCCGTGTTTTAACGAGCTGCATGTGATTGAGCGCCTGATCGATCACGTCTCACTCATTGACTACCCGAAGGATAAGTTTCAGATTCAAATTTTAGATGACTCCACGGATGAGACGGTCGATATTTGCAAAGAACAAATAGCTCGATTACATGCCTTAGGCTTTGACGCGGAGTACATTCACCGCACTGACCGTACCGGCTTTAAGGCTGGAGCATTGGAGAATGGAACGAAGACCGCGAAGGGCGAACTACTCTTTATCCTCGATGCTGACTTTGCTCCTCACCCAGACGTTCTCCTAAAGACGGTTCATCATTTTACTGACCCAAAGATTGGAATGATTCAGACTCGTTGGGGCCACCTCAACCGCGAGTACAACATGCTGACCCGTATTCAAGCGATGTTCCTCGACGGTCACCTTGAGCTGGAGCAGACAGCTCGCAACCGTTCTGGTCGATTTTTCACCTTCAATGGTACTGGCGGAATGTGGCGCAAAAGCTGCATTGAAGATGCCGGTGGGTGGGAGCACGATACTCTCACTGAAGACATGGATCTCAGTTACCGAGCACAGCTGAAGGGATGGCGCTTTGTCTTTCTTAAGGATGTTGTGACTCCCGCTGAGCTCCCTGTAGACATGGATGGATTTAAGAGTCAGCAGCATCGCTGGACAAAAGGATCAATCCAGTGCTGCAAGAAGTGTCTCGCGGATATTTGGAGGAGTGGGTACCCGCTCAAGTGTAAGCTAGAGGCGACTGCACACCTGACCTCAAACTTTGCCTACCTCCTTCTTATTGTCCTGTGCTTCTTACTTTATCCAAAGCAGCAGAGCCTTCCGCAGTGGGAGATATTGCAGACTTATCCTTGGCTTGAGCATTTCCTTAATGTCCCCATTTTCTTCTTTGGATCTGTTTCGGTGGCGCTATTCTACCTGATGGCTCAAAAGGCGCTTAGGCCTAAGACTTGGTACAAAGAAATCTTTTACCTGCCAGTCTTATTAGCGCTGGGTATTGGTATGTCTGTGAATAATGCTAAGGCTGTGATCGAGGCGCTCTTTAATCACCAGAGCGGCTTTGTGCGTACTCCTAAATACGGAATTGGCGAAGAGAAATCAGCTTCGTCTAACCAAGTGAAATCTAGCCGATACAAGACAATGAAGTCGATGGTGCCGATCATTGAGGTGGCATTTGCGATTTTCTTTGCTGTGGTTGTCATTTCAAACTTTATTGATGCAAACTACGTCACGGCAGTGTTGCTGTGTCCATTCCCGATCGGATTTTTCTACACTTCAGTCCCATCGCTCTATCGTATGCTGCCAATCAGCCGTAAGAGTGAAGCGGATGCAATCGTAGATGAAGGTAGGTAAACAATTCCAATGACTCAACCACTCCGCATACTCACGCTTTTTTCTTCGCTCGTAGCTCTCCTTCTTAGCAGTTGCTCTAGCACGCTCGACACCAATCAGAGTAAGATTTTGGTAAGTGTGAAGGACCAGACCATGTTGTTGACTCAATATGGTAAGCCGGTGAAGTCGTATAACATTTCGACATCAAAGTTCGGACTAGGTGACACTCCTAGAAGTATGCGAACACCCTTAGGTACAATGAAGGTGGCTAAAAAGATTGGCTACAAGCAACCACTAGGAGCCGTTTTCAAGTCTCGCCATCCTACCGGGGAGGTGATTTCCCCTAACGCTCCAGGACGTGACCCTATTGTGACTCGTATCCTTTGGCTTAAGGGGACAGAAAGGCGCAATGTGAATGCTTTTCAACGCTATATTTACATTCACGGAACACCTGAAGAGAGTCGAATTGGCAGTGCCGCTAGTTACGGATGCATTCGCATGACCTCGAAAGATGTCGTTGACCTGTATTCACGCATCGGAGTGAATGCTGAGGTGAAGGTCATTCGCGCTTCTCTTGAGGATACTCTCAAAGGTCGAGAATACGTCCGCATGGAGAAAGCAGCTCAGAAGCAAGCTCCTGTAGGTGGCAGTGACAAGGTCTAGCGTGTCGTTGACCGTTTGATGTGTCGGAGCGTAACTCGATGAGACAAGTAAGCGATTCTCATAAAAAGTGTGCAAATGGAACTCAAATGCTTGACAAGAAGCGCTGGGTGACTAGTTTCTGCGCTCCGGCCTGCAAAGCCGCAACCAAATCAATTTTATACCAAAAGAATCATGGCTAACACAAAGCAAGCACTCAAGCGCGTTCGTCAGAACGATAAGCGTAACGCGATCAACACGTCCCTCAAGAGCCGCGTAAAGACTCTCCGTAAGAACTCCATCGCAGCAGCTACCGAAGGCAACAAGGAAGCAGCAACGAAGGCGTACGTACAATTTTCTTCAGCAGTAGATAAGTGCGCGAAGAAGAGCATTTTCCACAAGAACAAGGCTGCAAACCTTAAGAGCAAGACAGCTAAGGCTATCAAAGCCGCTCAAGCTGCCTAATTGCTCACTTGCTTAGGCAAGTAGCGCGATTTGCAGGCTAAAAGCTATTTATCGAACGGAGGTGCTTCAGAGCGAAGGCCTCCGTTCTTTTTATTGCACGAACCCTAACTGGGCTTGTGCTTTTTTCACTTTAGGCGACTATTGAGGGAGCGGCGCATCAGTGCCAAATACGATATGAAAGAATCAGTCAGCAACGATCGCCTCAAAAAGGCGCAAGAAATCGCATCTAATCCCACATCTTACAAGGTTTGTGAGGGCTGTGACTCGATTGTTGGATCGGCTGCTATTACCTGTCCAAACTGCCACGGTTACCGGTTCGATTCTGAGCCAAACCGCGTGGTTGATCAGGCAATTTATTTAGGAGCGCGAAAGCAAACTTCGGTCACGGTCGAAGATATGGCCTGAAATTCGATTACGAATTTTAGGAGGCTGAAGTTGAGGTTACTTCTTCGCAAATATTGGTCTGAATTATGAAGATAATTGGAATCACTCTGGGAGATCAGGCTGGAGTAGGTCCAGAAATCATCGAAGCCGCACTCGCTGGATTTTCAGTCCCTGACGGTATACGTTTTGAAATCCTCGGGCGAAGGCTTGACGCGGTCACTCTAGGGCAGCCGACGCTGGAGACTGCCCAGGCAGCACTTGATGCCCTCGAGATAGGGGCTGAAAAACTCAAGACGGGTGAAATTGACGCTATCGTTACGGGGCCGGTGGCTAAAGAAGCCTTGCATGAATTGGGTTTTGATTTCCCCGGCCAAACAGAATTTTTTGCAGACCGACTCGCTTGCGATAACCACGCGATGTGTCTCACAGGGGCAAATTTGACAGTCGCGTTGGTAACCATCCACGTGCCACTCGCACAGGTTCCCATCTTGCTGAGTACGCATGAGATCGTTCGCGTTGGGAAGTTGCTAGCTCAGTTTTGTTTACAAAGGGGGATCGGAGTTCCAAGAGTCGCAGTCTGTGGTTTAAATCCACACGCTGGAGAGAATGGCGCATTCGGTCGCGAAGATATTGAGGTTGTTGCGCCGGCAGTGACCCAGCTCAATCTAGAATTTCCTGCGGCCGAATTTTCCGGTCCACATTCGGCTGATACAGTGTTTGGCCACGCTGTAAAAGGCGAGTACGATGCAGTCCTTTGTATGTACCACGACCAGGGGCTCATACCTTTGAAGTTGCTTGATTTCGACACCGGCGTGAATACCACGCTCGGACTTCAGCGGCCGCGCACCAGCCCAGACCACGGCACGGCATTTGGCATCGCCGGAAAAGGTGTCGCTAGCTCGTCCTCGATGGAGCACGCGATCAAGCTGGCCTGTGACCTAGTGCGCTAATGCTGCTCCGACCAACGGGCTGTTTATTGGTTAATCAGAAAGATTTGACTTTAGTTCTAAATTGGTGATTGGTGCAGCCATGTTACGCACTTTTTTGAAATCAAAAATTCACCGTGCAATGTGCACCGACGGTGTGGTGGATTATGAAGGCAGCATCGAGATTCCGCTCGACCTGATGCAGGCTGTGGATCTTATTGAGGGAGAGAAGGTTCTGGTGACTTCGGCGTCTAAAGGTGGGCGCCTTGAGACCTATGCACAGGCTGGGCCATCTGGTTCAGGTAGAATCATTCTCAATGGTGGTGCCGCGCATGTTATCGGCAAAGGTGAACGCATTACGATCATGGCCTTTGGTCTCTCTGAGGAGACTGTCACGCCGAAGAAAGTCGTCTGCAATGAGCAGAATGAAATTATCCGTCTAGGAAAGTAAACCAATTCTTTAAATTCTCAGTAAATCATGGCTTTACAATGAGCCAATTGCTGACCATATTCCGCGCCTCATGAATTCAATGATTTTAGCAGCGAGTGGCTTCTTGCCAATCGCGACCAATATTCTTCTCGTTATCCTTGTAGCAGTTGCTCTGCTATTGTGCTTGGTTGTGCTAATGCAGCGTCCAAAGCAAGAGGGCCTTGGAGCCGCTTTTGGTGGTGGCATGACTGATCAAGCATTTGGTGCCCGCACCACAGACGTCCTTCAAAAGGGAACAGTTTGGCTCGGTACGACTTTCTTTGTGCTAGCACTTTCTCTCCAAGTTCTCGTAGCTGCCCAGAATTCTGGCCAGAACATCGAGAATGAGGTCAAGGCTGAGGCAAAAGAGCAGACTGATGATGCTGAGACAGTTGAGGAAGTAAATAAGGTTTTGGAGGAGATAGCTCCAGTTGAAACTCCTGCTCCTGAAGAGGCTACTCCATCTACAGAGGAAGTACCATCTACAGAGGAAGTACCATCTACAGAGGAAGTGCCTGCGACTGAAGAGGAGACTCCAGCTCCGGTTGAAGCTGCAGTGAATCCAGTTGCTCCAGCTGAGACGACTCCAGTAGAATAATTTAATACGGGGACGCAATACGTGTCTACGCAACAACAAGCACCAGAGTGGGCGAGGCCGGAAGCATTTCCAGCGAAGCCAGCAACTGGTGTTTTTGGTTTTCAGGATACCAAGGGAAAGCGCCATTCTGCGGAATCCTTGGTGGAGCTGAGCCAGACGATTGGGAAATCAAAGCTGGGAGTTGACCTCGCGTGGTCACCAGCATCTGACAACATGGTCGCGCCTGAAGAGGTGGTCGGCCTGCGTAAAGTTCTAGTAGGACGTCGTGCTGTGTGGGCGCGTAATGATATTAGCGATGGGCGCCGGATGTCGTTGGTGATGGGGGTTGCCACTCTCTGGGCCAGCTACGCGGCCTATCAGAATAGCCAAGGTGATTGGCGAGCAGTTTTGAATGCCCCGACGGTTGCTGTCACGGCGATCATGTTGCTTATATTTGGTCTAGTTCCTTTGTATGAGGGCTGGAAGGAGCTACGTAAGGCTGGAAAGCGAGATGAGCTATTTTGGGATAAAGAGGTTGCTGACGCCCGCTTTGATAGTTGGTTAGGTTTACATCTCACTCCGTTCACCTTTTTATTGTTGGCTATAATGGTAGTAACCTGTGCTGCTCAGTGGTATGGCAGTGGGGGGGTCAACTGGGCTCAAGAAACTGTGACGAGAGCGGGTTTACTGAAGTCAACTGTGGCTGGTGGTGATCCTTGGTGGCGCTACCTCACAGCCCCGCTTGTTCATGGGAATCTCGTGCATTGGCTGATGAACTTTGCTGCTTTACGCTATTTGGGCAGACGTGCTGAAGTGTTGGCGCGCTGGCCGCATATGATTATCGTGTTTGTGATTTCTGCTTTCGCTGGCGGTGTGGCGACTGTGTATTTTATGCCTGAAATCCCTAGCGTTGGAGCCTCTGGCGGAATTTTAGGTTTGTTAGGGTTTTTGCTTATTTTCGAAACTCTGCATAGCGAACTGGTGCCAAAGTCTGCCAGCAAGCGGCTTCTCGCGGGTTTGGTGATGATCGCTGTCATGGGCGCGCTCGGTTTTCGTTTTATTGACAATGCTGCTCACGCCGGAGGTTTGATCGCTGGAATGGTGTACGCCTTGATTGTTTTCCCGCCGAGCGCCTCAGTGAGTCGACCAAACATCTTGAGTAAGGATCGTATTTTTGGAGCCTGTGGATTGGCTGTGCTAGTGTCGTCAGCAGCGCTATGCGTGAGTCTCTTGTTGCGCTAGATACTGGGTGTCAATCCAGGAGCCTAGGGTTTCGAAGAGCTCAATGCGCTTTGGTTCGGCAAAGGTTTCATGAAGCATTTCAGGAAAGCATTGGTATTGCTTTGTGGGCCAATCAAGTTTTGTGAAAAAGTCCTCAGCTTTGGAAACTGGGCAGACTGAATCCGCTCCACCTTGTGTGAAAAGAAAGGGCTGATTGTAGCTGTGATTGAGTAGTGCTGTTTGGGTGAAGTTGGCAATCCGTATCAGCTCACTTCCCCAACCAATGGAGACGCGCCGGTGGCCTAGCGAAAGTGGGTCTTTAGGTAAGCGTCCAGCCGAAGAGTCCTCTAGCCGACACATTTCTGGCGTGACACCAGTGTGGATCGTTGTGCTTGGGGTAATAGAGGCGAGCACGTTGGCTAAGCGAATGA
>Ga0233411_10000763_pt1 | contig 9493 bp, 7 predicted proteins | sample Na_anoxic_2_MG_FD_179799 | JGI IMG/M metagenome (GOLD analysis project Ga0233411, IMG submission 179799) | Seawater microbial communities from Saanich Inlet, British Columbia, Canada - Na_anoxic_2_MG | ecosystem: Environmental > Aquatic > Marine > Inlet | place: Canada: British Columbia...
ATAAATAATGTATATATCATTGTTTAATATTAAATGAACAATAATTTATATATGTAAATCAATTTTTTATAAAAAAATGACAGTCATTTTTGAGTATTTATTTAACAATAATTGGAGGAGGAACATTCATAAGTGATGTTGTTTCATTTTAAAAATACTATCGTCATTGTAAATGCGGTAATGATTTTCCTCTTCCATAGTCATTAAGACACAGGGTATCACCCATTTGGTAATTCCAGGGTGTAAAATTTGGGATATGCCTACTGAGGAGATTGGCTTTTACGAGCCCCTTCGGTAAATTATAAATTAATTATGTAAATATTTGTTATATTATGTTACTATAACATAACAAATTAGGTCCTGGGTGGATTTGAACCACCGATCCTTCGATTAACAGTCGAATGCATTAAAACCCCTATGCTACAGGACCATTGTGGAAAATTATAATATATTGCTTATTCCACGTAGAATATATATGTTTTACTTCTTTAAATAATTATATAAAAAATAAATAAAAATAAATAAATAAAAATAAATAAATAAATAAAAATATATATAAAAAAATAAAAAAAATATATATAAAAAACTTGACTTGTATATAATACAAGGTTATAACAAATTATTATAATATTTTAATATTATATATAATGCCAGGTGGACTAATGCAACTTGTTGCCTATGGGGCTGAAGATTTATATTTAACTGGTAATCCCCAGATAACGAATTTTAAAATAGTTTATAGAAGACATACAAATTTTGCAATGGAATATATTGAACAGTATTTTTATACTTTACCCAATTATAATCCTACTAAAAGAACACAAGGTAAAATTAAAATTGAAAGAAATGCAGATCTTTTACACGATGTATATTTTGTATATGATACTCCTAATATTAGATTTCCAATTGAAGATTATGATAATTTAACACCAGACGATGTTAATTTTAAATGGGTTAGAGATTTAGGTAATAATATTATTTATTCAGTTGAAATATCTATTGCAGGAAATCGCTTAGATATTCAATATGGACAATGGATGCAAATTTGGAATGAATTAACAATTACTGAAAGTAAAAAAAGTTCTTACAATCGTATGGTAGGTAATTTTTACAAAATGAGACCTGGGCATAGCACATTTTATCCAAATAAAGATAATGGTACTATATTAAATACAACTATACCAAGTACAAGATTATATATACCACTTAATTTTTGGTTTTGTAAAAATCCAGGATTAGCAATACCATTAATAGCACTTCAATATGATGAACTTTACATATATTTTGAATTTAATCCATTAAATTACCTTTTTACTATAGGTAAAGAAAATCTAAGTCCTTCTGCATTTTTTTCACCCGGTAATGTGAATTCTAATTCAGATCCAGATAGTTTTGTAAGTCAATTAGTAGCAGCTGGTTTTAATCAACAAAATATTTTTAATGAATTTATTCAAGGGACTTGGAATCAAAATTCTTTCCTATTAGCTAACTATGTATATCTTGATGATGATGAAAGAAGAAAATTTGCACAATCTTCTCACGAATATTTGATTCATCAAGTACAAAGAAGAGTTTTTACAGGAATTAAAAGTGGTACTAACACTAAAGAATTAGATATGTTTCATCCTGTTAAAGAATTGATTTGGGTATTTCAAAAAGATAGTGTTAAAGATTTGAATGATTGGGGAAATTATACATTTTTAGATTTACATAATGATTATAAAAATATGATGGAAGAATATAATAATAAATTTGACTTTTTAGATCAACAATCTGATGTTAATTTTATGGCACAAAATAATAATTTCATTAGACAAAATGAAATAAATCCTGTTAGACAAGATTGTAGTTTCTTAGGTTCAGGAATGTCAAATACTTTAGCATTTAATGATTATGTTAATACAATGTTAAGTGCAAAATTAATATTTAATGGTCATGATAGATTTGAAGAAAGAGATCACACATTTTTTAATGCATTACAAGCATTTAAATATCACACACATTCAGCACCTGCAGGTGTATATATTTACTCATTTGCTTTAAATCCTGAAGAATTTCAACCAAGTGGTACATCAAATTTTAGTAGATTGAATAAGATAGAAATGCAATTTAAAATTAGAAAAGATATATGTGAAGATGATTTGATACCATTAAATCCAATTGATGATGTAAATGGTGCAATTCCCACAAATCCTGTCAATTATAATTTCTATATTTATGCTGTTAATTATAACGTATTTCGCATTATGGGAGGAATGGGTTCTATTGCATTTGCTAATTAGAATATAAAATTCATGAAAATAAAATTCATGAAAATAAAATTAAATAATTTTAACTAAATCTTTTATACGTCTTGTTGTTAATATATCGAGTTCTTTAAATGATTGAATCGCATTTTTTTTAATACGAGCTCTTTTTTTATCTGATATATTCATAACATAATGAATCTTTTCATATAAATCATGAGGACTAAAATGAAATGAATTATGTGTTTCTATAAATCCTTCTGAAATATTTTGTATACCACTTGTATTTGATTTAACTAAAAATCCATTATAATTATCTATAATTAATTCATTCATAGGAGGCGCATCTATACTTATTATTAATTTACCCATACCTCGTGCTTCATTTATATAATGTCCAAACCCTTCATTAAAACTGGGGCATAAGAATATTTCATATTTTTCTAAAAAATTTTTATATTCACTATCCATTAGTTTTTCAGAAATTACATTTATTTTTGCATTTTCTTTTATACATTCTTCAAAAACATTTTTTTGACTAATATGAAAAGTGTCACTATATTTAAATGTTAATTCAGGTAAACTTGTGTATAATCTCCAAGTTGTTAATATATCAATGGTATTTTTATATGGAGATTGACCTCTATTATGAACTATTGTATTTTTCTCACATACATTTTTATTTATATCCATAATAATTGATGTGAAACCGGTATATTCTAAGTTAATTTTTAATTTATTAACATTATATATATGTTTTAAACTATAATATGTGAAATAATTTTTACAAAATACATAATTAAATGATTCTAATAATTCATAAATATTATTAATATTATAATAATTTTTTAACATGAATGATTCTTTATTGGTTAATCTTTCAAAATTTGGAATAAATATAGTTTTATGATCTTTAATAATATTTTTATTTAATTGATTTTTAATAAATGGAACATTTTCAATAAATATCAAAATATCATCATCATTAATAGAATTTACAAAATTATAAAAATCTTTAGATGATTCATTTAAATTACTGGGTAAAATAAATATTTTAATAATAATATCATATCCATCTAAAATATTTTTTAAAATATTTGCATCATTATGTAAACCCTGTGTATTAGTAGGAAGAATTATATAAATTGACATATTTAATATTTTTATATATATATAAATAATATTATAAATATTATTATAAAACACACTAAAAATATTAATTATATATATATATATATATATATATATATATATGTCTAAAAATATTGCAAATAAAATTAATAAATTATGTTCTCGTGTTTCTAAGATAGAAAAAAATTTTACAAATAGATTTATTATAAAAACACCATTAGATGCCGAAGGTGATGTTAATTTTACAGGTAGAGTAAATATATTAGGTAATGGGACACAAGTAGAAAGTGGTAGGTTAGATAAATATATTCCTATTCTGGATGGTGCAAATATGGAAGGGTTTGCGGATAATTTTATTGAATTACTGGAAAAAATTGGTTTTCCTGTTTCCACTGAACTATCGTGTAGTGATACTGATGTACGAATAATGAGAAATTATACAAGAGTTGGTAATAATATAGTTGTAAATGGAACTTTTAGAATAAGAGTATGTATTGAATCTGCATTATTTGTGATGATTATTATTTTACAACAAATTGGTTTAATGCCGTTTATTGAAATTATTAGTAGTTTAATATTAGATGTAACAGATAAATCTTATTCTTTAACAGATTTTGATGTAAATGATTTTATAAGTATTTTTGAGAATTTGAAAGATGAAGTTGAAAATATAATAAATAATGGACTTAATACTGTTCCATTTATATTTGATACTATAACTGAAAAAAATATTAATGAAAAATATAAAATATCAGAACAAACATTTATGGATGATTGTACTAATGAAAGTATTATAATAGATGAAGATATACCATCGATTGGTAGCGGAAGATTTAGTAGTCTAAGAACAGATTTATTAGCTAAACAGCTGGAAGATTTAGTAGATTTTATTCCAGAACCAGAAAATGATACTTTTATAATACCTGTGAAAGAATTAGCTTGTGAGATTATAGATGGTATTCTTACTCCTCTTAATACAGCTATTGAAAATCTTGGTGGGAGTACAATAGATGTTAATAAAGACGATATAAAAGATATAGAAGTACCAGTTGTATCAATAACAGATGGATTGGTAAAGTTTTTGAAAGATATAATTGGAATATTAACACCTATTATAACATTAATTATTGATTTAGAAAGTACACAATTCACAATAGAGGGTAAACCTGGTGAAGATAAAATTGATGTAAATTTATTTGGTCCAATATCAAATTTATTAATAAATAAATTATATGAAATAACAATGGAATTAATGAGTATAGTAAATACAATTACAGGTGATTTTAAAATTCCTCCAGAATTAATTAAAAAATTTGCTGAATTTATTGGAATTATTATTCAAACATTTGTTGTTGGAGAAGGTACGTTTGAATATAATTATAGATGTGATGAAAATCAGATTCCAACCTTTTAATAATTTTATTATTTTGTAATATTTTATTATAAAATAATATATATGGGTATAACAAGTTTGATAATTGCAAACTATAATCAAGATATAGCTTATTTTATTGGCAAAAATTTATGGAAATATAATATGATAAATTTTACAAATACATATTATACAATATATTATGGTATTAAATATTTTTGGAAATATCGCGGAAAAATTAAAAAAGAAATTATGGAAACATGGGAAAAACATAATTTGACATGGAAAATTAAGAATACTCTTTATAGCAATATTCCTAAAATAACATATAATACTTAATATTATTATACATCTTTTACATAATAATATATTATATTGAAAAACTATTTACAAAAGTTTTTCAACACGTGCAATACGACTACACATTTTGTTAACTTTATTAGATAGAACTGCATTACCATTGGGACCTAATGGTCTATATGGTTGTTTTGTTTCAACAGATTGAATACCAACAACTTTTTCTAATTTATTGATACGTTGACACAATTTATTTAATTTATCTGATGGATTATTAGATAATCCTCTTGGTCTGTTAACAGGTAACAAATTAAGTGGAATACCTGCTTTTTTTTCGGCTGTTGAAACACGAACGCATAATTGTGAAAGTTTATTTGCAGTACATGTATTAAGTTGCATTTTTATAAATTATACAAATATTTTAATTTCAAAGTAAAAATAAAAATAAATATAAAAATAAAAATAAAAATAAAAATATTTCACTAAATAAATCTATAAATTATCCCAGTTTCTTGTTTTTATAACACTATCTTTAGCAGCAGGAGCAGTCAAATCACAATTCCAACATGGTATTTTATCTTTTCTAATATAATTTTTAAAATCAGGATGTTCTTCTATTTCAAAAACATTAATATTGCATCCATAATCAGTAGCTGGTTCATACTTTTCTCTTAATTTAATACATTTTTTAAGATTTCTATTTTCAACTTTCCAACATTCACATATAGGATCTGTATAAGTATTATTATCTATACGACAATAGTGTGAAATATGTCTTCTGCATTTTTTAGGTATATCCATTTTATGTAAATTTTTTTTATCCCATTTAACATTTCTACATTCTTTTTCATTACATGGATTTGCTCTTCTAACTATAAAAGGACATTTATCATGACTTATCCTATTAAATTTTAATTCTTCTGGTATTGGACAATCTGGAAAATTTTTTTTATACAATCTATGAGCATTTTCTTTATTTGTTCCATATGAATTTTTTCCTGTACCCATTGTATTCGCATATTTAGTATCTGGTGATATACTTATTATATATTCACCATTTTTTTTGGAAACAGTAGGGCAACTATAACATAGTTGATCATCTTTACTTCTTTTATCTGCACAATATTTTTTACAAGCATGTATATTTGTTTTACATTTAGTTGAATCTTCACCATTTTTTTTACAATAATAATGACAATCTTTTTTATATTTTTTATATTTTTTATAATTTTCATCATCACTTGAATCAGAAGTATCTCCCCCGTTATCATTATCACTTTCAATTAAATCCATCATAGGTTTAATAGCTGGACGATATTTGAGATAATTGTTAATATATTTTATTTCATCTTTAGAAATTTCTCTATCATATATTAAGAAAGAAAATAAATTAGTATTCCATGTACCATTATGATTAATTTTAAGCATATGCTCTTTATCAAAAAACGGTCTTAAAACTTTATTAAATGTATAAAATAATTCATTATTAACCCATAAATTAGCTGTACCATTATTATATGTTAATGTATAAACAAAATCATTAATATTTGGGTGTATATCTTTACCTTTTGTAGACATTGTTACACCATTAATAGTAACTTCAATCTCACCGGAATTATTTGGTATATTTATACCAATTGCTGTATTATTGGTATTTTGTAAAAATAGTGTTTGATTTTTGCCTTTGATATCTTCTTTTTTAGACGCATCAGATTGTGAATATATAATAATTGAGAATTCTTTAGTTGTATTCAATAATTTAAGTCCCGAAGGTCCTGTTAAAGTATTATTCTCTGTTTTAAAGTATCCATCTTGACTCCAAGTAGGTTTTTTATACCATTTATAAGTTTCATTATTGTTACTTAGATCATTCCAAATAATACATGTTCCATCAGAACATGAATAATTATTTTTTGCATCTAAGAAAGTTTTAAGTCCAATTGTTACATTAAAATTTGATAAATGTTTTAAATATGGTAATAATACAAGATCAGTAAAATATCTTTTACCTATATTTTTTTCAGTACCTAATATAATATTAATATTTTTATAATTATTTGTTGAAAATATAAATTCAAATTTATACCATTTTTTTTTATTAATTTCTTTCTTTTCTATAAGTTTTTTAGTTGTATTTATCACATAATTATCATCTGTTTTTATATCAACTAATTTACATTTTTTGGAACTATTAATCCACAATGTTAATCTATAATTATATAATGGTTCTAAATTTGTCTTAATCGCATAAAAACTACCATTTTTATAATTATTTTGTTCTAAAACATATGGTGAAATTTTACTATTAGGATTATCACTAAATTTAATAATATTATTTATACCTTGTTTATAAGAACTAATATCAGTTCCATTTTGGAAAGAACCATTATTAATTAGATTATAATTATTAGGTAATATATTTTTATTATTATTTTTGAATTCTTCTTTATAATAGATATTATTTAATATTAATAATATTAATATAAATATTAGAGTACAACTAATAATATATAATTTTTTCATTATAATATAATATAAGAAGAGATTATATTATAAATTAAAATATCAATAATGTTTAATTTTTTTTAGCAATAGCACTTAACTTAATATTATCTTTATCTTTTATTGTTACTCTTATTCTATTTTTATCTATATTTTTATTAAATATATTATTATTTTTATTACTTCCTTCTAAAATATTTGCACCAATATTAACCACATTAAATTTTAATGGCACAATTTTGTTGTTAATATGTTTATAAGTTCTTTGTTTAATTAAACCAGCATATGTTACAATTTTTCCTGGAACTTCTCTTGTTTCTATTTTAGTTTCTAAAATTTCAATATTAACAATTCCTTTTCCTTCATCATTTAAATCTATATTAATTTTGGGTTTAATTAACTTTATTTTAGTATCTATTTTATATAATTGTTCTTGATCTTCATTATTTTTAATTTTTGATAAATAATTTTCTTTAATATATGTTTCATAATTATAATTATCATTCCAAACTTTACTAAACTCTTTCATCCAAATACTTCTACCAGCCCATTTTTTATTAATATCATTTAAAACTTTTAAATCTTTAGGTAAAACATTTTTAGGACCAATATCATCATTAACATATGGGAAATCTTTTGTGGATTGAAATGGTTTATATGAATTTTTATAAGAATTATTAATTAATTTTCTTTTACCACATTCATCAATATTCCACAAAACTTCTTTACCTATTTTATTTTTATTAATATTTGTTAAAGATATTGTTCCTGATTTGCGTTTCATATAACCTTGTGAATTAGATGTTAAATATGTGCAATATTTATGTGATTTTATTAGATAAATATTTTCTCCTGTTGTATTATCATCTTTCTCTATATTTTTATAAATTTGCCAAACTTGATTATCACTACCTTCAAATAATGAAACATCCACAGATCCATCTTCATTAGCAGATAAATAATATTTTAATCCATTACAATTATAACTTGAAATAGTTACTAAACATATATTAGTATTAAAATGATTTTTTATATCTATTCTCCATTTTTGAGGAGAATTTTTACAAGACTGTGGTATATTTGCTACATTGCTATCTAAAAATTCACAACAACTATTAAATTGGGTTTTTGTTAAACAATCATCATTTGTAGGAATTTTATTATCTAAATATACATATGATTTATTTCCATAAGATTCAAAAGATAAAGTTTTATTAAATGCATTAGAATAAATATAAACATAATTTGCACTTATTAACTTATTTAAAATTTTATCATTTACACATTTGTAATCTTTGGGAGAATCTATAGCATTTAAATTAACATCTTGTGGGTTTAAATATCCTTGTTTATAATTACTTGCAGAACGGTTACAATTTGAAGGTTTATCAAAACCATGATTACAATATTGGCACAATCCACCACATTCATCACAAATATCTGGATTAGGTTTTTTAAATTTATTTGAATATATAGTATCTAAACTTGAATAATTTTCAATATTTTTTGATAATAAAATAATAGATATTAAAAATACTATTAATAATAATGTATAAATTATCATATATATTATATAAATATAATTATTTAATAATTTTTTTATAGTTATATATATTATACTTATGTCTTTGCCCAATTTGGCTAATAAAATAAATTGTCTATGTTGCAAAATTAAAAAATTAGATGAAAAAATTAATAATATTACAATTGATACAAAAGGTCCTACCGGTCCAAAAGGTATGACCGGTCCTCAAGGCTTAACCGGAAGTAAAGGTATGACCGGTCCTCAAGGCTTAACCGGAAGTAAAGGTATGACCGGTCCTAAAGGTATGACTGGATTACCAGGTGAAAAAGGTATGACTGGATTACCAGGTGAAAAAGGTATGACTGGATTACCAGGTGAAAAAGGTATGACTGGATTACCAGGTGAAAAAGGTATGACTGG